>ERZ1034920.815-NODE-815-length-22367-cov-79.026802_pt1 | contig 22367 bp, 18 predicted proteins | sample MGYA00520688_ERZ1034920 | MGnify/ENA primary metagenome ERZ1034920 (study PRJEB33766, sample SAMN09781785) | gut metagenome | biome: gut microbiome | host: Homo sapiens | place: Madagascar | study: EMG produced TPA metagenomics assembly of the PRJNA485056 data...
CGTAAGCTTCTAAAAATGTATTGATGATTGTCGGAGCCACATACCACCAGATTGGAAATCCCAAAAGGATCTCGTCATAAGAACTCATATCCATCTCTTTTTTCATAATCGCCGGTCTATATTTTTTATCACTCATTTCCACACTGCTTCTGGATTTTTTATTCATCCAGTCAAGATCAGGCTTTGTATATGGAACTTTCGGCTCAATCTCAAACAAATCCGCTTTTACTTCCTCTGCGATCATCTGTGCTACTTTTTTTGTTGTTCCGCTTGCACTGAAAAATGCCACTAATTTTTTACTCATAGTAAAAAGCCCCTTTCTTTACGAATTTTTGTATAAAAATAGATGTATAAGATTTGATTTTCTCTTATACATCTATTTTATATCTCCATTATTTTATTATGTCTAATACTTATATTGAATTCTATTCTATGCCTGAAAAGCATTTATTTCTTCTATCATTTTACTGACTGACAGAGAATATGGGATGTTTCGTCTCCAGGCAATTACCGTATTGGTCGTGATTTCAGGAGAAACTCTTCGCTGTACAAGAACATCCTCTCGCCAATACTTTACAGCACCCTCAATTGATATTGGATATCCCAGTCCATTTACCGCCATGACTCCAGCATTCGTTCCAAGATTACTTGTAAAAGCAATCTGAAGTTTTGAATAATCATTTCCAAACCAGTTGGCAAGTTCACTTTGAACATTCAATCTTTCCGGTAAGATTAACGGTTTTCCTATGAGATCTTCTTTTTTTATAAACTCCTTTTCTGCCAACGGATCATCTGGGCGCATTCCGACACACCAGTGATCACAATCTGTAATTCGGATATAGTCCAACCCTTCCGTGTCCACTGGTTCTAAGAATAATGCAATATCTACAAGTCCTTTGTTCATCATCTCATACACTGCATCTGCTGTTGCAGTATGCAATACAATCTGAACCAACGGATATTTTTCTTTATATGTTTTACATATCTTCGCCAATGTCTCCACTGCCGCAAATTCACCACATCCAATAGTTATAGTTCCCCCTACAACCTCTTCTTTTCCCTTCAGTTCCTCAAGCGTCCTTTCCTCAAGATTAAGAATCTCCAAAGCACGCCTTTTTAATAAAATTCCTTCATCAGTGAGCGATATTTTCTTCCCGTTTCGAATAAATAATGTTATTCCCAGGTCCTCTTCAAATGCCGCCATTTGTCTGGATAGCGTTGGCTGGGTAATATGCAATTGTTCTGCTGCTTTTGTAAAGCTCTGTTCTTTTGCTACTGTTAAAAAATAGCGTAATAATCTTAATTCCATATCTTTATATTCCTACAAATTTTTCTAGTAACCATTCTATCATATTGCATCCCCAATATCATCTATATTACATGTAATATCTGCACAAAATACCGTGGATTATTTGCGGGTTATTTTCTAACCGACTATGCCCTCCGGACCGTGATTTTACTAGCTTTTTGGCAAAGCTTTCAAAGAGTGCCGTGGCAAATAAAAAGCACTTTCTTCATAGTCAAAAACCCCACTTTTAAGTAATTTATCACATTCAGAAGGAAATGATAAGTCATGAAGCAAAACAATATTTCATAACTCATATTTAGTTTTTAAGAAAAAATCTAAAAAGAAAATCAAAGCTAACATCATTTTTACAATGCCGCTTTGCAAAAGTAAATTATTTTTTCTCTGTAAAGACATTTTACACTATATTCATTTTAATTGAAAAAGCCCCACCGGGTTGCGCATGATAAATCAGAGGCGTGGTGAGGTCTGTTAATATTATTCTACATATTTTTGATTTTTTAATAAGCAATTTACAGTCCTTGAATAATATTCAGGTAGTCCTGACCTTGATCTACGACCGCATATATAATAATTTGTTTTTTATCCTCGTTGATTTTGTAAAATATCAAGTTTTTTTCTAGTATCAACACTTGATAGCCTTGTCGTTTTAAAACCGGATATCTAGGTATGGTTCCTAAATATGGATTATCTTCCAGCAGATAAATATTCTTTTCTAAATCATCTAGTTTTTTTAAAGCAATATCTTCACCAAAATTTCTTGCGATGAACGTTACAATTTTTCGAATACAAATATCTGCAGTATCAGTACGCACAATAGTATATTTCATTTTATTTTCCTTTTAACATAGCTCTTAAATCATTAAAAGTGTCTTGAATAGGTGATACTCTTCCGTTCGCAACATCTTCATCAGCTTCTGCAAGCAATTCCAATAATTCAATTCTTGACTTCATACTTTTGTATTCATCATAAGATAAAGAAACCGTATCACCACGCCCATTTACTGTAATAATTACAGCTTCATTCTCTTCCCGACATTGTTTTGAAATTTCATTATAGTGATTTCTTAAATCAGCAGATGGCCTAATAGATTCTCGTATATGATACATAATATCACCTCCATAACATATGTAAATCATATCATCATATGACTATACAATCAATTTACATCATCTTCTAACTACTTGTATTTGTCTAAAAATAAGGCTTTCATATTTGCATAAACATTCCTTTATCGGTATAATACAAATACAGAAAGACTACTGGATACAGTGGTCACTCTGAATTAATTTAGTAAAAAGACACTAATAATTCGTTGTGGGAACGGGAACTAGTGTCTTTTACATTTTTCTATAATAATTAATGTAATTCTTAGTATTTCTACTAGTGCCATTAAACACATGGCAACATCAATGTATAGATAAATATACATAAAACACGTCCTCCTGCAATAAAAATCGAAGGATCTGCCAAGAACTCAAGCAGATTTCTTTTTTTATTCAGAGGGTTCACCGTTACTACATCCAGTAGCCAATTTCTATTATAAAGGTCCAATGTGAAAATATTGTGAATTCCAATACATTTGTAACAATTAAACCTATCTTGTCTAAAACGCATTATTTTCATCAAATTAGATACGATTTAGTACTTTAAAAGGACACAAAAATCATCCTTTTACACAAAATAAAAACAATCGTATCCTTACAAATTTTTTAAATAATCTTCCACATTCAAATAAGATATCGGCTCAGAAGCCTCTTTTAACTCTGCATTTTCACCTCGGTAGATTACATATTTCCCAGTAATTGTTCCATAACGAAATTCTGTTTCTTTACTCTTTTGTTCATCCAATAAATGTCTACATTGTTGTAAAATCGTTTCTTTACTATGCTTAATTTCATAGATTTGACAATTTCCTTCTTCTGGATTAAAAACCACCATATCATATTCTCCAACCGCAAATTGTAGGCGGAAAACCTCACAGTTTTTCTTAGATAACTTTGTCTCTAAAAGAACAATATCTTCCATCATTCTACCTTTAACTTCATCTAATATTCGTTCAGTTATCCTTTTGCGTTCATTAAATGACAAATTTCGAAATCGATCATCTTGCATCAAAGACTGAATCAAAGCTTCTGCTTGCGAATATCTCATACCAGGCTGTGAAAAAACAGTTCTCGTTTCTTTTTTATTGAAATCCGTCATCCACCTGTTTTCAATTTCCACAGTAAGATCCAACAAATCCAAATATTCCTTAATTTCTTTACGATGAGCATCTGTAATTTGAATGGACTGTTCTTGTTTATCACGGATTTCAAGTAATTCTTTCAAAGTTTGATTCACTTGTACAATATCAACTTGATCTAAAATATCCGTTGGATGCATTCGATCTTTTCTTAAATTCTTTGCAGAAACACGCAAATCATGAGAACTAAAATCTCTAGTAAGAACTTCCAATGTAAAACGATGATTAATATCTTCCACAATTCGATTGATGACACTTGTTAATTCATTTTTTTCATACAACTCTTTTAAAGAACGAAAATGCGTTTCATATTGATAGTTTTTTAGAGAATGCTGAATATTTCTAGCTATTGCACTATCAACATATTCATCCGTACTTTTTTTTGTTGAGAAAATTGTTGAATGATTATTATAATGATTTCCACCTAAACTCATGGTTCCACCATAACGAATATAATCATCAATTCCATGAAGTCCAAGTACATTTTCAAACTCACGATACGAGATAAATGTGGTATGACTCATTATACAACGATCATATAATTCTTCACTTTCACTAAACAAAAATCCTAAAGAATCCGTACCCGATAATACAATTTTCATTCCACTTGCCGCAAATACATCTGAAAACAAGGCGGCACCCTCAATAAAATCATCAAGCAAAGTAACTTCATCAATAAACACATAACGATATCCATTTGTTTCCAAAAATTTTAAATCTTGATTTAATTCCGCCATTGTTTTATTATCCTGAACCTGAATAAATGCTGTTTTATCACGTGTTTCTCTATCCATATTCAAAATCAATTGACGAATCAAAGTTGTTTTTCCCGTTCTTCTAAGTCCATATAAGATAAACACTCGATCATGAATATCACTATAAACATAGTTTTCTAATTCTTTGTAGCATTCACGCTTTTTCCAATCCTTTACTAAATCTGCAAACCGATCTAAATCACCACCAGTTCTAACTACACAATTAAATTCATGCATACTTTCTGTTATATCCACATCTTTCAACAAAGCTTGTAATTCTTTTCTTTTAGCGATTTTTGTTGCCAATGAATCTAATTCATCATCCTTTACCCTTTTCGAATGCTGCTTACCATCCTCTCTCCATTGATAATAAGCATACTTTTTACCATTGATTTTCTTATAAGTAATACCACCCGTAGGCAATGTTTTAATTTCTTTTATTATTCTTGTATATTCATTTTTAGACATAAGTGTAACTCCTCATATCTTTATTTTAACTTTTTAACTTCATTTGTAAAGTTAAATATAATCAATTAAGAAAAAGTGGCAAAAGCTCCACATCAAACTATGAAGTTTTAACCACTTAATACCACAATTTAGTTCTCAGATCATTAAAAGTATCTTGAATCGACGATACCCTTCCTTTCGCAACATCTTCTTCTGCTTCCATAAGCATTTCAAGCAATTCAATTCTAGACTTCATATAGTTATCTTCTCGACATTGTTTTGAAATTTCATTGTAGTGATTCATTAAATCATCAGATGCTCCGATTAAATCTTGTTTAGGATACACAATACCACTTACATCATCATGAACCAAGGCTCGTTTCTAATTCAAAAATAAGACTTTCATATTTGCATAAACATTCCTTTATCGGTATAATACAGATACAGAAAGACTACTGGATACAGTGGTCACTCTGAATTATTTTAGTAAAAAGACACTAATAATCCATTGTGGCGATGTGAACTAGTGTCTTTTACATTTTTCTATAATAATTAATGTAATTCTTAGTATTTCTACTAGTGCCATTAAACACATGGCAACATCAATGTATAGATAAATATACATAAAACACGTCCTCCTGCAATAAAAATCGAAGGATCTGCCGAGAACTCAAGCAGATTTCTTTTTTTTAATTCAGAGGGTTCACCGTTACTACATCCAGTAGCCAATTCTTATTATAAAGGTCCAATGTGAAAACATTGTGAATTCCAATAAATTTGTAGAAATCGTTCCTATTTCATCTAAAACGCATTATTTTCATCAAATTAGATGCGTTTTTTCTTCTAAAAGAACTAAAAATTGTCTTTTTACGTAGGATACGTTTTATAAATGTACAAAAAAACAATCGTATTTTTTTACGATTGCTTTTTTGATTGTATTTAATCTTATGTCTGATTCTCCTATTTCTTAACAATACAAAATCATTTTTCATTGAATATTATAGTCTTATGTCACATTTTATTGATTTCTTCATTCATCGAACGAATCTCGTCTGTTTCTATAAAATTAAGTAATATAGAAATGAAATATTCTGCACCACTCTTATTTCCATTTTCCATACAACTCTTTGTTAGATGATATGCCATTGCGATAATATCATCATCTGCATTTGAAGGAATATCATTTGATTCAAAACAGTCTTCAAGTAATTCTACTTCAGGATCCATATTTATAGAACTATCTAATGTAGAAATATAATACAACTCAGATTGAGCTATATTCGAACCTTCAAAAATAGTACTGTATATATAGCAACATACAGCCGTTTGTAAATCTTGTTTTTCTACATAATAATATCCAAGATTCCTATAATATCTAGCTAAATCACTGTCATGAAATATTATCTTATGAATTTTTTTCGTTATCGTATAATATTCTTCAATCATGCCTCGAGCCTTAAATGTTTCTGCATATTCAAAGGCAATTCTAGCATTCGATGGATTCCAACGCATTGCTTTTTCTAATTCTCTTGCCGCATCCTCATATCTTTGTAGATCCATCAACAAGCTTCCATACTGATAATATATTTTAGTATATTCAATTTGCGATCTTCGTACATCTTTTTTAGGACTATGCAATTGCACATACAATACTTCTTCAAACAATTCATTAAAATCATAATACTCACTCACATTATCATCGGCATACATATTTAGTTTCTCGTACTTTTCTACCATTGATTCCATCATTTTAAGTGCTTTATCGTATTTTTTATTATGTATATTAAACTGAATTTCTTCCATAGCTGCATCAAAGCCCGCTGTATCTTTACTCACCATTTCTTCAAGCTCTTTTTTCTTGTCTTCAGGCATAATTTCATAAATCAACCGTCCACAAGCTCTTAATATTTCTTTCTCATATTCATGACCCTTATATTTTTCCATCTGCTCATTCAAATAAGAAATATCCTGTTCAAAATTACCAGTTAATCCCCTGGTAATTTCTTTCATTATAGATTCGAAATCCTTGCTTTCCATATTAACCTCCACTATAATCTCGACTTTAAGTTCTCAATGACATCAAACAATTCACAATCAATGACCATTGATTCTGTAAAGGCATTAATCACAATACCCTTTATATCCTTTTCATTTGCCCTAGCTAATGCGATGGCTTCTAAGAAATGTTTTTCTACTTTTGAAAAATGTTGTCCATACTCGCCCATTTCTCGGTCCGTGGTAAATACAGGAAAATAATAATCATCATCACTCATTAAAATATCTGGAATCAAGCGAACATCTTCTTCAAATTGAAGCTCCATACCTATTGATGCTTCCTCCATATTCTTTTGATCTTTATTACTCACAATCGCATTACAAGGAATCCAGATATAGCTATCTCTTAATAATTCTAGAACATGAAATAATGTGCCATTATTCGGTCTTTCATGAAATAATTTGATTGCATCACACAACATACTTCCATCTTCTAAATCTTCCGCTGTTAATTTCTTACTTTCATTCATATCCGAAATCAAGCAGCGGTTTCCTTCATTCTCATATAAGAAAAATGCGATGGAATCTCCTTCATGAAACCCAAAATCCTGGTTTGGTTCATTCAACAACGTACCAAGGATACACTCCTCATACAAATCTGTAATTCTTACCCAACAACCCTCTGGCGTTAATCCTTCTTTTACTGTTAGTACAAGCACATCGTCTGGATACAATTCATTTCTAAATTCATCTAGAAATTTAAAAGAACGCGACTCTTCAACCTCTTCACTCACATCATATGAATGGACCATATCTATGATTTCTTCATACTCTTCTTTTACATAATCCTCTAAATCACCCACACACAAATATTCTTCATCGGCCACAGCACCAATTTGAATAACCGTTCTAACATCTTTCGATGGATTTGAAAGAAGATAATGATCCGAATCCGTATATTGTACGCAACACAATATTTCCAATCTAAAACCCGTTTCTCGATCAATATACCCATATGTTAATACGCCATTCGCATAGTCATATCCTGGATATTCTTTAACAACATCCCTTATCGTTTCACTCAAAGGGAAAATACAATACTTATGATACAAAGGTCTAAAACCTGTTTCTGTATATTTCATACGCCACCATCCTTATATCCATAATACACTATGTAACCGTGTTCAAAAAGAGCAGAGAATCAAATTCCCTACTCTATTTCACCGCTTAAATATAACCGCACCTATTTATTACACAACTTAGCGATAACACGAATTAATTTATCCTTATCCAATGGCTTTGATACATGTGCATTCATTCCAGCTTTTTTAGCCTTCATTTTATCTTCCATAAACGCATTGGCTGTCATCGCCACAATTGGAATATTTAAATCCATTTCACGAATCATTCGAGTTGCCTCATATCCATCCATTTCCGGCATCATAATATCCATTAAGATAATGTCAAAAGATTCGGGTGAATTCTTATAGATATCCACCGCTTCTTTACCATTTGTAGCACAAGTAACTTTAGCCCCTTCGTTTTCAATAATAAACTTGGCAATTTCCATATTCAATTCATTATCTTCTACAAGTAAAATGCTAAGTCCTTCAATCGATGCGGAAGCTGATTCTTTAACTCTTTCATTTTTATGTTCTTCATCGATTTTAAATGGAATGCGTATCACAAATTGAGAGCCCACACCTTCTTGACTTGTAAACGCAATGGATCCACCCATCTTTTCAACAAGACTTTTTGCGATTGGCATACCCAAACCTGTTCCCACATATTTAGAACGACTTCCCATATGTTCTTGGGCAAAAGGCTCAAAGATTTTGTTCTGGAATTCTTTAGACATACCAACACCTGTGTCTCGACAAGTGAATTCAATCACTGTCGAATTTGAATGATTTGAATCCAACTCTTTATAACTTACATAGATAAATCCATTATCCCGATTGTATTTAATGGCATTGGAAAGAACATTCATTAATACACGCTTTACATGGGTTGGACTTCCCATCAAATATGGATGGGTAATATTTTTTTCTTTGACAATCTGAATATTACGCTCTTTTGCGAGTTCTTCTACTATTCCAATCGTTTCATCACTCAACTTATCTATATTAAATCCAACTTCTTCAAGGACGATTTCACCCGACTCAAGCTTACTCATGTCTAATACTTCATTGACTAATTCGAGTAATGTCTTTGAGGCATCTTTGATCTTTGCGCGACAATCAGCCTGCTTTTCAATATCATCACTATAATGATCCCCAACTTCAACCATACCAATGATTCCATTGATGGGAGTACGAATATCGTGAGACATTCTTTGAAGAAATTCGGTTTTGGCAACATTAGCCGCCTCTGCCTTTTTAGCTGCCTTTAATAATTCTTCTTGGTGCGCCTTCTCTTTTTCTTGATCTTTAACCTGTCTTATACGATTATTACGATACCCAATATATCTTAGTACAAGCACAAACAATATATATACAAGTAAAATCACAACTAATTTTGTGAAAACACCTTCAAACACCACATGATCTGGAATATAGGCAAAGATATAATAATTACTTTGTTTCAACATAATGCCATAATAGCCTGCACCTTTATTATTAAAATGATAAATATGTTGACTATCCCTATTCTTCTTTAATAATTGAACGACTTCATTGTTCTTTGTCGAAGCATGAAGTAGCGATCTATCATTACTGGCAATGATGCTTCCTTCATCGCAAACAAGAATCGTTCCATCCGATTTTGTACTATATCCCTTCAACAAATTTTGAAGTGTTAAATTATAATTCTGCGCAAAATAAGCGGAAGTATAAAAATAAGTAGCCACAATGCCAGGTGCATCACTTCTTGCACATGTCGCAATATCTAAATGAGCTCCATCATCCAATTCAATACGTTGAGAATAGGTTCTTTCTGGACAATTCATATAATTCAAAACAATATCTTTACAGATATATTGATGAACTTGTTTTAAAATGGAATCATTTGTACTATAGGAACTTTCTATATTCCCATTTTCATCCAATACAAGAATACCATCCATCCATAATGTACTCAGATTATCCTTTAAAAAAGCTTGATCTATAGAATTTCCTGCACCAACTTCACTTTGAATATTCGTTTGAAGCTGACGACAACTCTCAATTGTTCGTAACAAACTCTTCGATTCACTCGCCTCATTATAATGGGTATACGTGGAACATTGTACCTTTACATAATTTACGATTTTTACTAACTTGGCCTCTGTTTCATCTTTTTGTGTTTGAATAAAATAAAATGCAGAAGAGAAAATCATGCAAACGCCTAGTAGTGCTATCAGTATATGGTAGTAACAATTTTTAATACGCAAAATCATCCACCTCCAAATACTTTTCTGGATTCGATAGATATTTACCTATGATCTTTTTAGATGTGCCATCCTTACGCATCGCTTTTAAGGTTTGATCCAACTTCTCACAAAGATCACGCTTATCATTTTTTGAGAAAGCTACACCAACGCCTACTTTCATCAATGGCTCTTCTAAAATACGAAAATTCGCATCATAGTCCTTCATATATTGAATGATTGATTCTTCATGAGCGCCAATCGCATCCACATATCCTTTTTGTAGGAATGTAAAAATCAATTCTCTATGGTTTAAACTAATCAAATTACCTACATTATAATTGCCATTTAATAGAATATCTTCTGGCATTGTGGTCGATTGTACAGCTACATTTTTACCTTTTAAATCATCCAAAGTATAAATATCACTATCCTTATTGACCGCAATCACCTGACGACTTGATATATATGGACCAGCCCACTTGTAGTCATTCAATCTTCCTTCCATAGAAAAGCATGCCATGATACAGTCGATTTTTCCGCTTTCTAAAAGCTCCTTATTCTTTTCCCAATCAATATAAACCACTTCAACTCGATATCCCAATCGCTTAAAAGCTTCACTTGCCAAATCCACATCAATACCTGTAGGATTTCCATCCTCATTCAAATAGTTGTATGGAGGATAATTATCACTACCCAAAGTAATAACAGGTAAATTGGATTCATCCGATTCTAAATCACTGGCCTTACATCCGCTTAGTAAACAAACAAGCAAAGATAGACTCAATAAACTTGTAATTATTCGTTTCCCTTTCAAATCATATCCTCCTATCTATTTGACCAATCACACCAATATATCGATCTGTATCCAAACCAGACCACAACGTATGAAATTTTATATTTAACTCTTTAAATTGTAAAGTAAACTCTTTATTATCCACAGACGTTTCATTTAAATGTTTTTTAACTTTTTCAATCACTTTTTCATTCACATCAAACGACTCAAATTCCAACATACTCTTTTTATACTTTTTATTTTTCTCTCGATCTATAATAGTTAACTCACCAATTAATGGATTATAATCAAATAAGACTTTAGATTGACTCAATTCAAAAAAATCCATCTTTTCCTGCAAGAAATCAATGATACGTTGCGAATGATCATTGTATGGCAATGTTTCTGATTTTAATATTTCACCAGACAATTTTTTTGCCTCATGATAATCCTTATAATCATCCTTTTGCGTTTTAAAAGCCACATAAATATCTGTACCCATCTCTTTTAAACACTCTAGTAACAACGGATTGAAACATCCACACTTTCCATCCAAAATCATTTGAATGGCCGTTCTATAATCATAGGCCTTTTTATATACACGCGTACTTGTCAGTGCATCAAATACGTCGGCAACCGATACAACTTGGGCAGAAATAGGAATATCATTACCCACTAAACCATCCGGATAGCCTTTTCCATCAAAGCGTTCGTGGTGCCATCTACAAATTTCATAAGCCATTTGAACCAATGGATTATCATTCGGATATTCCATACTACGAATCATTTTTGCGCCAAGTAAAGTATGTGTCTTCATAATTTTATACTCTTCATCCGTCAGCATTGCAGGCTTATTTAAAATATCCTTTGAGATTGACACCTTACCAATATCATGTAAAGACGATGCCGTCGCAATCAATGTAATATCAGACTCCGTTAATGGATACGCATCCGTTTTCTCAACTAACCTTCTTAAAAGCATCTGTGTGGCAATACGAATATGAAGGATGTGCTCCTTACTTTCCTTATTATATGTACCAACGACATTACTCAAAATTCCAATCATAATCTTGTTGTTTTCTTCTTTTTCATACACCTGATTCACTACTACATTGGTCAATCGTTTTTGATTGGCATATAAAACAAGTGTATTCATAACTCTTCGCTTAATAATAAACGCATCAAAAGGACGTTGAATATATTCAACAACTCCTAAATTATATGCCTTTTCAATAATTGAAGTCTCTTCTTCTGCAGAAATCACAATTATCGGAAATTCTTCAATCCACTGATACTTATTCATATATTCCAAAACTTCAAACCCATTCATTTTTGGCATATTGATATCCAACAACATTAAGTCAATTGTCCAATCCTTTTGTAGAATGGAAATGGCCTCTAAGCCATCACTGGCCACGATATATTGATAGTTTTCGCCCAATATTTCCATCAATAATTCCTGATTGAATTTGGAGTCGTCCACAATCAAAATTTTCTGTCTTTCCTCTAAACTTTTCATAATCTTATTCCCACTTCATCCATTGTTTCTAACACACAATTCATACCCAATTTGAATATATTAACCCAAACTTACCTCACTTGTTTTCTATAATATCCTTTTGGGGTACCCCCCCCCCGCCAGATTTTATGTTTTGCACAACACTTTTCAACACCTGCATGTCTACCGGTTTTGAAATATGTGCGTCCATACCTACTGACAAGGAATGTTGAATATCTTCACTGAAAGCATTGGCCGTCATCGCAATAATTGGAATATTTTGATCAAATGAACGAATCTTTACAGTTGCCTCATATCCATTCATGATTGGCATTTGAATATCCATTAAAATCATGTCATATTCGCCTGGTTTGGATTGTTTAAATGTTTCTACAACCTCTTTACCATTTTCACAAATGACACATTTTGCTCCTTCATATTTCAATAATTCCTCAAGAATTTCCGCATTCAATTCATTATCTTCTGCGCACAAGAATTTCATGCCAGAAATACTCTCCATACTATTTTCATGTTTTGTACTCACGACTTCATGATCTTTGACAATCTTTAAATCCAATAAGATTTCAAAACAACTTCCCTTACCTTTTTCGCTTTCCACCTCAATCGTTCCGCCCATCGCATCCAATAAATTCTTTGTGATGGCCATACCAAGACCAGTCCCCTGAATTTTATTTGTCACGCTATTTTCTTCTCTTGTGAACGCATCAAAAATCTTATCTTTAAAACTATCTTCTATACCTATACCATTATCAACGACCAAAAAGCGATATTTGGCATATACCGAAAACTTTGAAGATAATTCTTCTAACCAAAGCTGAATGTGTCCACCTTTTTGTGTATACTTAACGGCATTCGATAATAGATTATTAAATATCTGCATCAAACGAACACGATCTGCATGTACCCACTCATGTGAAATGTTTTCAACGTGAATTTCAAACGATTGATATTTTTCATCCATTTGAGGACGAAAGATCGTATTGATTTGTTCCACAAATTCTAAGATTGAAAAATCAGTATAATTCAAGGTCGTCTTACCCGACTCAATCTTATTCATGTCTAGAACATCATTAATAATGCCTAGTAAATGTTTTGAAGATAATTCAATCTTCTTCGCATATTCCTTCACTTTTTCTTCATTTGCACAATCCTTTTGAAGAAGTGTTGTCATGCCTACGATTGCGTTCATTGGCGTACGAATATCATGCGACATATTCGATAAGAAATCTGTCTTTGCCCGATTGGCATTTTCAGCCGCTTCTAAAGCTTGTGAAGTTGCATTTTGTGCTATCTTTAAATTCTTATTGATGTTCGCTAATTCCTTTAAGTTTTTTTCTTGAATCTCTTTATTTTTTTCTTCATATTTCATTTTTTGATTTGTGAGCTTCATTTTTGAAATGCTTAAAGACAATCCCATAATTAAGAATAAAATCAAAGCATCCATAATAAGGGCAATGAACAATACCATGCGTTGATAGCTAACTAAACTATTGTCTACAATGTCTTTTGAAACAATGCATATGAGCATTGAATCATTATTTTGAATGGGGCGATATCCTAAATAAAATGGTTTATCATTCCCTAACAATTCAACACCCTGTTTCTCATTTTGAATTGCTTTTTCAAGTTTTTCTGCCTGCTCATCACTGATCGCACCTTCCATTTTTAAATGTTTGATCAACAAATAATTTTGTACCAATTCCTTTTTTGACTGGTTTGTATAAATCACTGTTCCCTCTTTATTTACCATGAAAATAAAGGCTTTTCCATCATATCCATTTAAGTTAAGTACGGAATTCAGTTTTTTACTATCCATAACAGAACCTATGGCTGTATATGACTCACCATCAATATCATATTTTTCACATGGTACAGCCATTAAGAATCCACTTCCGGATTCTTGTCTATAACTTAATGGAATCAGTTTTGCGATATTCCTATTATTTTTTAGATTCATTAATAACGGATTGGAAATATCCAATCTACAACGAGTGCCATCCGCCGTTATAGCCGTTCCGTTCTCTTTTATAAATAAGATTTGACTGTCCAATTCATTTTGCCAACTATTTAGAAACTGTTGATTTTCTACAAGAGATATATTTGAATCGTGAATCAAATAATTCTCAATTAAATGAAGCTGACTATAATAAGCATCCAGCTGAAGGTCATATGTCTGTTGAAGTTGTTCATCCACCGCGTCTAGACTCAATTTTCCATTGGTTTCAATATATGAATTCATCTTCGTAAAAAGAATTTGGGATGCAACAGCCGTTATAATCAACAGCGCAAAAAGAAGTGGTACAAATCTATTTTTACTCTTCATCTTATGCATAATTTTACTTTCCAATCTCTATATAATCTTCTGGTTTTGATGGTTGATCCTGTTTTGACATCACACTAACCCATGCACTTGCCAAAGAAGGATTGGATACATCCGTACTATCTGAAAGTAGAATCGAATACTTCTTATCAAAATCAATCGATACACCATCTACCAATATGTCTTTTAATTTATAATTTTCATCAAATACAAGCTTCATTCCAGATGCGATTGGCAAAGAGTATTTGTCTTTGACATCCAATTCTTTTACCAACGCATAAATTTCTTTACCACTCATTTTTTTAACATGGACATAGGTATTGGAATCGTGACAAAGCATTAAATCCAATTGACTTGCCGTACAATCCCCCTTATAGATAGGTGAAGTAAAATAATAATAGGGTACAAATGCCAATTTGGTATCATACGCCTTTCTTATCGTTGTCAAAATCGAAGATGGTGCATCACGACCATATTTATCATTTAAATAAATGGAATACTCCTTGTCAAAATGAACGATTGCCTTTTCTTGATCACTCTTCGTATTCATGAGTTCGCAAAAAATATCATACGCCCTATTTTCATCCATTTGTCCAGTTAATAATCCATGGACAACTTCTTTGGCAGCCGCAAACGATTTTTGAGCTGAATAACGAATATAAATATTATTATTTTTTAAAGGTTCCTCGAGTCCTTTGACATCATTCATCATAGATTCAACGTCTGGATTAAATGAAATTACACCCGTTCCATTCGCAATCAATTGTTGTCCTTTTTTAGAAATCATACAATCCAATACTTTTAATGCTGCATCTAATTTTGTCTTGTCGTTCTCTAAATCTTTATTCAATGCCACATTTAAAGAAGGATGCATATAGATATATCCATCATTTGAAGTTTGCGAAAAATAAGGTAAACGAACAAGTTCACTATCACTCATTTGACTAGAAAGCGTTTTATATATGTCTGGTGTACCATGGAATATAGCTGATTTTTTCTCAACAAACATATTTGTACCATCATCAATCGATAAGTTTACATCTTCGGCTGTAAAACAAGAATCCTTTAAAAACTGATGTGTCTTTGAAAAGATTCGATATCCCATAGTCTCATCAAAAGAGATCTTATCCTTGGCACTTTCGGCCTTACTTCTCCACTCTAATCCTTCAAGACTTGTAAATTCATCAATAGCTCCACCCTGAATAGCTTCTAGACAAGACCAGTCTTCCCCCATATCCATGGAATTGGGTTTAATGCCTAAAGCATTCAATTTTTGACAAGCCTCTGCATACTCTTCATAATTTGTCGGTAGAGCAATACCATATTGATCAAACAACGTTTTATTTGCGATCATTGTTTGTGGAATCCCACATATAGGAAGCCAATGAATGGATTGATCCTTGTTATAGTAATACTGCAAAGCATACGAATAATATTTTGAAACAATATCATACGAACTTAAATCCAATAAATCCGGTTGTAGTTCTTTTGAATCTGTACCCGAAAAACGACGCACACTAATAATGTCGGGTAGTTGCCCATGTTCTTGGTAATATTCATATAGATCTGTATTATTATTTCCCGAAATAAATTCAATATCCATATCAGGGTATTGAGAACGAATGTATGGTGCTAAATTTTTTACAAGTCGACTCTCCCATAAAAAGACGGTTAGATGATGATCATCCTTCTTTGTATCTGCCTTTGCACAACCAGATAGAACCATTGAAAAAGCAAGCAGGCCCACTAGGCATTTTTTTAATCTATTCATAATGTTTTCCCCATTTTATAACATATAACCATATGGTTAGTTAGATTAAGTATACATCGAAGAAAAACTTGTTTTCAAGAACAAATGTGAACATTTCAAATGCTTGTTTTATAACCAAAAAGCTTGGCATTTATATAGCCAAGCTAATGTATTTATTGACCAATCTTATTCATTACCAAAACTTCATTTTCAAGCACTTCTTTATAAGAATCTAACTATTTCATTCTAGCACTTTCATACACTTTGATCTCAACAGACTTATCTGCATATGCATCAATTTTAGCTACCGCATTTGGTGAGAATAAATAATAATTGTATTCACACAAACCATTTAATTTTTTTGTATTATTTAAAAAAATATGTTATATAACGTATGACGAAGGCGCGAGATGCGCAAATCGGAATCCTACCTGGACAAGAACCAGATGGAGGCCGGATTTTTTTATTTTTTTATAAAAGCCATAGTATCTATTTACTACGGCTTATCTCAATATATGTTTCCATTAGTTCTAACAATCTAATTTTCGGTAAATTGTATTTATTGGTTGATATTGTTCATTGCCAAGATTTCATTTTCAAGGACTTTTTTATAATAATCTAACTGTTTTGTTCTAGCACTTTCATATACTTTGATTTCTTCACTTACATCATCTCCATCTTCTTTATTTAATAAAGATGTTGTAGCGTTTTTCGTGTCCGTAAAGTAGTAGCCTTTATCATTGCCCCACCACTTGTTGTTTTCAACAGCTTTATCTGCATGCGCATCAATTTTAGCAGCCGCATTTGGTGAGAATAAGTAATAATTGTATTCACACAAACCGTTTAATTGGTATGCCACATCTAGGGCATCCTTTACTTTGTCTTTCTTTAAATCTTGAATGATTTCATCCATATATTCAATGTTGTTTTGATATCCCACGTGTTTCATCACAACATCACTCGAGAATACAATTCCGACAAAGTTATCTTGTACATATTTAAATAAGTCTAATACTTTCTTATTGTAGACTTTTCCTTCTTTTTGAATCGAAGTAACATCCGATTTAGAGTTTACGGCCTTTACATAACAATCATTAATATCTTGACCCTCTTTATTTAGTGCATCCACTTCTTTTTCAAAAACAGCTAAAGCCTTGTCCCAATCCTTTTTAGAAATACCAGCTTCTAAAGCTAAATCTTCATTAAAGTTTTCCTTTAAATCATCGATGGTAGCCTGCATATTTAAAGACATAGCTGGAAGCTGATCGATGGCGATAGCCATACTTCCAAATACCGCAATATTAGCCTTCATCACCTTTTCACTATACGTATCCGTATTATCGGATTCTGTATGATAATGAAGTTGTGTCCAAGTATATTCATCATCATCTTTTGTTTCTTTAGAACAAGTATCCGTTGTATTCAAGAAATAAGGAACTCCCGCGTTACGATAAGAAACACCATCTTCCATTGTCGTTGTATCATATGTTTTTGTAGAAATCCCATTCTTATATTCTTTTACAGCACCATCCAATGCACCGGAATCCACTAAGCTTTTTACTAAAGAAGCATATTCAGGAACACAAGTCACCATGAACGTATCTGCACCATCATCATAGGCATCCAATTCAAAGTTAAATAAAGCCAAAGTTTTATTAGCCCACTCCGGATGTACATTGTTAATCAATTCATAAGCACCTCTTGTCCAGTCAAATTCAGTGCCTGTTGCACCCCATTCTTCAGCACCATGCGCAACAACCACAATATCATTTTCAGGAACATAGCCACTATCGATCATTGTCTTAGCCATCGACATAATGGTTCCAATAGCACTACAATCATCTTGAAAACCAGTAAAATACATATCATAATGTCCGGCAAAAATAATTTGTTGATCATGTGACTTACCAGGAACATACCCAACCACATCATAACTTGTACCATTGCCTTCTTCCATCACACTATCCACTTTTAAAGTAGCCATATCATAGCCATGTTTTAAAGCCTTTTTGATTTGTTTGTACTCACTCATTGTGATGATTGTCGTAGGCATAATATCTTCTGCACAAACATCCTGAATCTGATGATCATCATCACTAAATCTTCCATATCCATCAAGATCGTATGTGACTAATGCTTTTGCACCATGCTCATACGCCTCATAAATATATCCACCAATCCAAGACTCATTAAATTGATCCACTCCAACTAATGCAATCTTACCTTCAACGTCCTTGCCTTCATAGTCTTTCGCAAAACCAGTACCACAATCTACGATTTGTGCTGTAATCCCATTTTCATCTGTACCATTCACCATATACGATACAGGCATCAAATCAATATCTGTTCCTTCAATCGTCAGTGAAGCATCATTATACTGCCACTTATCCACATTCACAGGTACCTTTTCTACATTCTTTAAACCAATGGCTTTCATTTCCTTAGCCAAATAATTTGCGGTTCTATGTTCTGCATCGGAACCACTCGTTCTAAATCCAAGTGAATTATCATGCAATGAAGTATCTGTAGACAATGTTTTTGTGAAGTCATACGCATAATCCATATCAATTTCATTCACATAGGCATCAATCGAATCTTGATAAACTGCTTCCTCTTTTGTCGAACCACAACCCACTAGGCTCAACACTAATACTGCACTAAGGCTTGCTCGTAAAATCTTTTTCATATTCCTCTTCTCCTTTACCAACACAAAAAAAGATAGGCGCACAATATACACCTATCTTCGTCCATCATCTATCTGCATACTTTTCGTAACAGAAATTCCAGCTTATTGACCATTTCATAAGGTATATTGTACTTTACAAAACTGAGCTTTTAACTCAATCAATAAGGGTAAACACCCTTCCGTATTCCCTAAATACGGTTCTTGCTTCTTCAACAAGTCTTCGGCATTTGACCCGGCCGTCCGTGTAGCCTTAGCCTATATCTAGGCGGTCAATTTCTGTACGATTTGTACGCAAAAAAAATATACAGGAAAATGATATTTTTTGTCAACTAAAATTTTTAAAAATATGTAACCCATCCACTTTTGTCTCTAGCTTTTTAAAATTATAGGCAAGAATGAAAGTGACAAGTATACATACAATTAGATAGATCCAATCATTTAAATATCGATCAAATATATTCATTGAAATTCTTTGAAGAATATAGATTTCAAACACATATTGACCCAAGAAATGAAACAAATCATTTTTAATTTCTTTATATGCACATACATCCACAATCAAGAAACAAAACGCAATCGAAATTATTTCATATGCGAGTATAGAAAAAGAAAATAAATACAAAACCAAAGCTAAAGTAATCATAAATACAAAGAATACTGGCTTTTGAATCATAGAACAAACCCGATCTTTATATTTCGATAGAATCATACCTGCAGGAAAACAAAGAATGATATTGTACCACCAAGCTTGATCCTTTATTATATCCATCATAACTATATAAAGAATGGTAAATAGTACGCATGAAGTCATACTATGTTTCTTAAATTGTTTAAACGAAATATATACAATACTATACATTGTCAATATAGCAAACACATACCAATTACTATTTCCAATGGAACTTAAAGCCGTAAATGATAATACAATACGAACAAAGGAATAATCCTTCCCTAACAAGAATGATAAAAACAAGTAAATACATAATGCCATACAAAAATGAATATAAAACTTCAATATTCTTTTTCTAGGCATACCGTCAATATACGCAACACCTCTTCTTTGAATTTGTTCCATAATGCCATATCCCGAATAAAACAAGAATGGTGCTACCATCAATTGTCCAATTGCCAACAAAAGATTATTCCATGGCATCGTTTCATATTATCCAAAATGGGATAGAAACACAAACAACACAAAAATTCCATTGATACATGTCGTTTGTTCTTTACTTAATGCCCTATTAAAATTCATTTCATGCCCTCTTCAAGAAAGTATTATATCACAAAAACAAAGTGGACATTTGAGCCTACTTAATCTTGTAACCTATTTTCCACTGCCAAAAGACTATGTTTTATATGACCTTCATGAAACGCATTATAATGAACAATTCAATCTGCAAATTTAATATCAATAGGTGGATATCCAGCTTTCATCAGTAAAATCATCATTTTAACAAAACATTACAAGTTCCTACCCAACTCATAAGCCTTCTTCAAAACATTCTTATGATTTAATGCATCACTTGCTTCACTTATACCAGCACCCATCACAATCCCTTTTAAAGTAGCCTTTTCAAAACAATCAACCCAGCCTTGAAGTCCATTATAAGCTTTATCAAATGTACTATCCTCATCTTCTGCAGCCGTTGCGATCATGTAGATATCTCTAAATGCATATTCACTTGCATATAAAGGATTCAAACGATCTAGTAATGTTTTCATTTGACCACACATTTCATAATAGTATATAGGAGTCGCAAATATAATGACTTCTGCCTGTTTTACCTTCTCCATAATGTCTTTAACATCATCCTTTAATACACAACTACCACTCTTGATACAAGATAAACATCCAATACAATACTCAATGTTTTTTCCTTTTAGTGACACATACTCTACTTCATGCCCTGCATCCAATGCACCTCTAACACATTTTCTAGCCAAAATATCCGAATTACTATTTGTTCTTAGACTTGTTGATATAATTAAAACCTTCATTGACATACAATCCTCCTGGTATTACTATACTACCTGAAGTTGACTTTAGGTCAAGGAGGAAATTATGTATTACACAATAGGACAAGTTTCACAAATGTTTGATTTACCCATTTCTACACTTAGATATTATGATAAAGAAGGATTCTTTCCTAATCTTGTGCGCAAAGGAAATATTCGCTACTTTAGTCATAATGAAATAGAAGCCTTACACGTCATTGAATGCCTAAAAAAATCGGGTCTTGGAATAAAAGAAATCAATCAATTCTTTTTATGGGTAGAACAAGGTAGTGAAACTTATGAAAAAAGGAAAGAATTATTTGAAGCTAGAAAATCAGCTGTAGAAACTGAAATTCAAAATCTTCAAAAAGCACTTTCCCTTTTAGAATTCAAATGTTGGTACTACCAAAAAGCTATAGAAGATGGAACCGAAGAAAACATTCAAGCCATGCTTCCAAACAAGCTTCCTAGTGATATTCAAAAATTATACGATGCCAGTCACGAATAGTTATTTAGATAATACTTCCCATTTCTTGATAAGCTTCTTCAGACAAAGTCTTAACACCAGGATTCATAGCGAATACACCACCCCCATTCATATCCATCCTTATACTTAGAAACTACATGCAAGTGATGATGTACCGTATCTCCATATGCTCCATAATTTACTTTGTCAGGATGAAAAAATTTCATGCATAGTACAAGCTATATTATTAATGTCTCCCATAGGAACAGCTCTTTTTTCTGCAATTTCACTCACATGTTTTTTATGAGCAACAATCACACGACCCATATAACTTTGCTCCTTAAACAAATACACTTTTGAACTTTCTAGTTCACAAATTTTGATTTCGAAAGCAGCTACAAGCTCACCTTCCATGCAATAAGCACAATTTTGATTTTTCATTTTATCTACCTACTCTTCCTTTTTTTAAAAAAAAGCAGGCCTCAAAAACCTGCTTTATACCATCATTTATCTTTGACTATTTCACTAACTCCATAATTTCACTTTCACTCTTAGACAACAACTTAGAAACAAATTCTAAGCTCATACCATTCGAAAGCATCCCTTGAATCATCTGTTTCATTTCTTGGTTCTTTTGTTCTACTAGTTTATTTGCATTCTCAACATGTCTATTAGCTTCTTCTACTTGTCTATTAGCTTTTTCTTTTTCTTCACGAGCTTTTTCTTTTTCTTCACGAGCTTCTTCTTTTTCTTTACGAGCT
>ERZ1034920.816-NODE-816-length-22358-cov-4.235529_pt1 | contig 22358 bp, 19 predicted proteins | sample MGYA00520688_ERZ1034920 | MGnify/ENA primary metagenome ERZ1034920 (study PRJEB33766, sample SAMN09781785) | gut metagenome | biome: gut microbiome | host: Homo sapiens | place: Madagascar | study: EMG produced TPA metagenomics assembly of the PRJNA485056 data set...
GTCGTGCGTTTGGGAATATTCGTCTACTACGCCAAAGAGCTCCTGGATGTTCTCGATGCGACCAGCGGCATCGTCGGAATTTTCCGCTTCAAGGGCACGAATAAGGCCAGCCTTGCTCACGATGGCTTCGACCACCTTGCGCAGATCACCGGCATAGCCCTGAGCCTCGTGGATGAGCGCCACGAATTCCGCGATGGCCTTGCGCGTTGCGGAGCGTATTTGATCGTCGGCAATGCACAGCTCGGCAGCCTGCAAGAATGTGATACCCGTTTCGCGAGCGACGTAGTCGATGTGCTCTACCGTGGTTTTGCCAATGCCGCGCTTGGGCACATTGATAACGCGATGAGCGGCAACATCGTTAGCGGGGTTGACCACCAAGTTCAAGTACGCCATTACGTCGCGGATTTCCGCACGATCGAAGAAGCGCGTACCGCCGATCAGCCTATACGGCACACCGGCGCGCATCAGCATATCTTCGAGCATACGGCTCTGCGCATTGGTGCGGTAGAACACAGCAATTTGGTTGTACGACATGCCTTCGCCATGCTGGTGTTCAATTTCCGAAGCGATCCAACGGCCTTCGTCGCGTTCGTCGGTTGCGCTGTACACCGAGATCTTGTCGCCTGCAGGCTTTGAAGTGAATAGCTTTTTGGGTTTGCGCGTAAGATTGTTGGCAATAACCGCATTTGCCGCTGCCAGGATATTGCCCATGGAGCGATAGTTTTCTTCCAGCTTCACCACACGGGCTTCCGGGTAGTCCTTCTCGAAATCGAGGATATTGCGCAGGTCGGCGCCACGCCACGAGTAAATTGACTGGTCGTCGTCGCCTACTACCATGATATTCTTATGTGCCGCCGCCAAGAGCTGGGTAAGTACATACTGCGCATGGTTGGTGTCCTGGTATTCGTCCACCATCAGGTAGCGGAAGCGGTTCTGATAGGCAGCCAACACATCGGGGTGGTTCTTCAGCAGAAGCCAGGTGTACAGCAACAAGTCGTCGAAGTCGAAGGCGTTTAGCTGGCGCAGGCGCTCCTGTAGGCGCGTGTACACGCGAGCCGCCACCTGACCCACCTGGTCGGATGTCTTTTCAGCGAATACCTCTGCCACCTGCAGGTCGTTCTTCGCCTGTGAAATACGGTTACGGAGCGCAGGGATGGGATAGCGCTTCTTGTCGATGTTGAGCTCGTCCATGATCTGCTCGACCAGACGCTTCGAATCGCTGTCGTCGTAGATGGTAAAGCCCTTGGCGAACCCTACAAGTTCGCAGTCGGTGCGCAGGATACGCACGCACATGCTGTGGAAGGTGGAAACCCACATGCCGCGTGCGCCGCCGCCGATAAGGCTCTGCAAACGCTCGCGCATTTCAGCAGCAGCCTTATTGGTAAACGTGATGGCCATGATTTGCCAAGGGGCAACGTTCAGATCTTCCACCAAATGGGCAATGCGATGAGTAAGCACGCGGGTTTTGCCAGAACCGGCACCCGCCAAAACCAACAGGGGACCTTCCGTGCACAGCACCGCTTCGCGCTGAGGGCCATTCAGGGTATCAAGATCGATGGGCATGCAATTCGTCCTAACACAACAAACCGCACAGACTTCAAGGCCCGCGCGGCACTCACGTTTTATTTCGGGTTGCTATTCTACCGCGCCAAGCGGCAATGCCCCACCCTATCCGCAGTATCCCTACGGTTTGTTCGAATGGGCAGATGGTAACAGACTCATTTATCCAAGTAACCTTCTATAATCCCTTTGGCAGCAGAAGGATTATCGGCACTAAATGATATTTTTAAGATAGCACCCTCGCTTGATTTCCCGTCAATAATCACCTTCGAATCCTCGTAGATACATAGCGTGAGTTCATTCGATTGGGAAGCGTTGTTCAAATAAAGATGTCGGCCCGAGCGAATAAGGCAGCTTCTCTTTTCTAGTTCAACTTTCTTTAGGCAAACCGAAGATACGCATTCCCAAGGTATTTCGACTCGATGCATAATTCCACACCGCAGGACAATCCCCTCTTCGACCGCATAGCATGGCATGGTTTTTGACCCTACGACAAAACCAAGACACCAGACGAAACCATAGACCGACAAAACCAGAACTAATATCCGAATCGCACTGCAAGCTCCAGCGAAATGAACGCAAACCATGTCCATGGAGACAATCTCTACAAAGGCAATGGCAGCCAAGAAAGCACCTGTTACGCGCCAATCTTTTCCATAGGGTATTTCTTCAGCCCCTGAAGGCAAATCCGTTTTTCGAGCAAAGAACAAGCAGACGGACCTGAACATGCGGCTCTCGATTTGCATAGCACGAAAAACCGGAGCGGGAATATACTCTTTCACAATGCCAGAAGCCGCATCTCTGACCTTTTCGTAAACGGACACTTCCGTTTGCCCATCGAAAGCGACCCTACGCCATATAAGTATCAAAACAACTAAAAGGAAGAGGGCTTCCACAACAATGCCTATCGTGAATACGTCAAGATCCATTGTTTCTCTTTTCCTAAGAATCTAAACTGACCGCAGAAGGAAAACCAATTCACCTCAAAACAAGCAAACGAACAGGTCGAACCTTCAAAATCGACAACGAGCTTAAGGTGTGGGGTTACCCCATAGTCAAGAAATGACAGAAGGATGTTTCCCATGTATGCAGGTAAATTTGCCCAAGCGTGTCAAACAACAAAGGACACCCTTCGGCACTACGACGAAATCGGTCTGCTCAAGCCCACCGCCGTAAATGAAAATGGGTACAAAGTTTATTGCGCATCTCAGATAATCGACTTCCTTACCATTGCCTCGCTGCAAGAAGCAGGATGCTCTCTTGAAGAGATCAGGAACTTCCAGAAACAGCATGACCCCGCAATGACTCTTCGGCTTTTCAATAGCAAGAAAGCCGAAATCGAAGCAAAGGCTAGGGAAATTGAAAGAAAGCGACAGCTTATTGAATCGGCAATTGCATCGCTTCAGACTCAAGAGGAATGGAAATCCGAAAAATCAGATTGCGCAAACAGCTTTCGCCTGGTCGAAGAGGGAGAATCCTGTTTCTTATCGACAAAAATTCCACTGCAAAGCAGCAACCCAGAAGAGCTGTTTCTGAAAATCGCCGAGCACGAAAAGTCGTTCAAGAAAGAATCCGAAAGGAGCAAGCAGTCTCTCCCCAATCTCTACAAGGTTGGCAAAGACGCATTCTTAAACGGCAGCTACGAAAGCGATTTCAGTCTATGCTCCGAAATTTCAAAAAGTACAGCTAACCTGGATGAGTGCGAGAAAAGACAAGCGGGGCTTCATTTCCAATCTATGCACCGCTTCTCTTTCGACAAGACGGATGAGCCCGTTTTTCAAGAAGATAACCCTCTTTTTGCTTTATTGAGTGATACAAAAGAATTGCTTAGGGAAAATGGACTAGAAATATGCGGAGATTTACTAATCAAAGAAATATCGACCCATGCGAGCCCCGAATCTCATGAAGTTCAAATAATGCTCGATATCCCTGTTGAGCATAGGGGCAAATAAGGCCTCAAGCGAATATTTTACTTGTGGCCTCTATCCGGCAGCACCAAAGCATCGGTTCCTACTAGATGGCTAATTCCTGCTGGAAAGTGTTATCGGCGAAGCGATTATTGCGGCCGTGGCGTACCCCACTACAAGAATTAGACCAGGAAACATTTGGAAAAGAGCGTAGTAAATCCAACCGTATACGCTGCCATGAATGAAAAGCGAATATGTCATGGTGAATCCGACGAAAGCAACAAGAGATATGGCACTTGCGAATAAAAGCAGCTTTCGAGAGCTCGATTGTTTCGCGAGGTAAAGAAGAGAAACGACGAACATCACCACAAACACGATGCTAACAAGAACCTCAGCAACCGTACTGGCGAACATAGCCGATGGGTCGATCTTAAATTGAGCTTCCCCACGAAAGTCCCGGTTGGCTTGGAGAACCCAGGGCATCACAAAACCCAGGAACAGCGAAACCAACACAGCAACAACTCGCGATTGCGCGTTCTTCGGAAGGCTCATTATCTTCCTTTCCCCCTGGAATGATACGAGTAACTTTAGCATTGTTTTTGCTGATAGGACTTGGAAAACGTCCTGATTGAACGGGATTTTCTCCCTGCGGCAAGCATCTAAAAAGATAGGCACTTTTGGCACATTTCACGTTGCAGCAAGCATTCCGCGCCCAAACGCTAACTTGTTTGCAAATTGCCCGAGAGCACCAAAAGCATCAGTCCCTATCCGACAGCTCCTTCACTCAAAAATAAAAAACGCCCGAAAGGGCGTTAACGAACTCGCATTGCTGCGCAAAACAGCGAGAGGCGCCCTGGTGAGTGCGGGAGCCTTGAAAGAGGAAGAGGCTGGCCTTCGGCCGCCCCGACCGATTGAAAGGTTCCCGCGCCACCAGGGCGCCTCGCAGCGTCGTTGCGGCTCATGCAAACGTTACGGCGTTCGTAGAACGCCGTAACCTAAACGATCTTCTTGCCGAATACTGCGGCGATCTCGCGCAGCTGGGCTACCAGTTCGGTGAACTGAGCAGGCGTAAGCTGCTGGGGACCGTCGGAAAGCGCTTCAGTGGGGTTCGGGTGAACTTCGATCATGATGCTGTCGCAACCAGCGGCGACGGCGGCATATGCCAAAGAAGGCACCAAGTCGCGTACTCCAGCGGGATGCGAAACATCCACGCAAACAGGGAATATCGACTGCTTGTGAATAACCGGAACAGCAGAAATATCAAGCGTAAAGCGCGTAGCAGTTTCGAAGGTGCGCAAGCCACGCTCGCACAGCACGATGTTGTCGTTGCCGCCCATGGTCAGATATTCCGTAGCGGAAAGCCACTCGGAAATGCTGCCCGCAAGGCCGCGCTTCAGCAACACCATCTTGTGAGACTGCGCGGTGACCTTGCCAACGTTCTTCAGCAAGCTGAAGTTCTGCATGTTACGAGCACCGATCTGAAGACCGTCAACATAGGAATGCACCATTTCGCAATGAGCGGAGTCCATTACCTCAGTGAGGGTTTTCAGACCGTACTTTTCAGCACCAGCCTTCATGATTTGCAGGCCTTCTTCGCCCAAGCCCTGGAACGAATGGGGGTTCGTGCGGGGCTTGAAGGCACCACCGCGAATCCAGGTAAGGCCAAGGCTGGCAATGCATTCGGCTACTTCATTGAACTGCTCTTCAGATTCAACAGAGCAGGGACCAGCGTAAAGGGTGATCTCGTTGGTACGAGTGCCGTAATTGGGGAGTGAGGAAAGTGGATTAATCACGGGAGGGTACCTCTTTCATAACCTTAAGGATTCCACGGTAGATCTCAGTAAGGTTTTCGTTATACAGAGGGCCCTCGTTGTACGTTGCAACGCGCGCAAAGATCTCTTCCTCGCGTTTCGGGTCATACAGACCCATATGGGCATCGGGCTTAAGGGCTCGGATGTCCAGGGAATGACCGGCTCGCTCATTCAGAAGAGCGACGAGCTTTTGATCAATTGCATCGATCTCAGCACGGTGCTTCTCGATTTCCTCGAATGCCTCGTTCTTTTCCGACATCTCATACTCCTTTCACGAAAAAGACGGTAAGCGCACCCTAAAGGCGCTGTTAGCCTATGATAACAAAGCGCCAGGCCAATAAGCCTCCTTGCACCGCTATTGCCCGAGTTGGGCGTTATTGAAACACGCTGGAAACATTAGAACCCGTTCATACAAAAAACGGCCCCGAAGGGCCGCTGAAAAGGTTCTATTTTCGTGTTGGATCGTTAATAGCCGCTATAGCCAATAACGCGATGGAAACCATAATGCCAAACTGGCTGAAGAATGCATCGCCCTTCCCCACCACATAGGAAGCAAGCGCCACCAGGATGATGACAAGCGCAGCATAATTGCAATAACGGGAAATGCACTTATTAGACCGTTCCCGCAGTTGCTTCTTTTCCTCTTCGGAAAGAGCTCTGCGTCGAGTATGTTTTCTTCCTTCGCTCATGGTTTAAGGATACCATTCAACGCCTTAGAAAATACCAAGGGCCTTGGTTCCGAAATAACCCAACACAACCAAGCCAACAAAAATACGATACACACCGAAAACGGTAAAGTCGTTCTGCTTGATGTAGCCCATCAAGAAGCGAATGGCGATCATGCCCATGGCAAAAGCAGAGACGATGCCAACCACCAGGACCACAATCTCAACCTGCGTCATGGCGATGCCTGCCAAGAAGAACTTGATGGCTTTAACCATGCCCCAGCCAAACATTACAGGGATGGCCAAGAAGAAAGTAAATTCTGCCGCAGCAGTACGAGAACAGCCGCACAACATGCCGCCGATGATGGTGGCACCCGAACGGCTGGTGCCAGGAACGATTGCCAAAACCTCGAAGAAGCCGATCTTCAAAGCGGTTTTCCAATCCATGTCATACGGATCGGTGATGCGGAACAGGGCGCCTTCAACAGATTCGGGATCAGACGCATCGATTTTGCGGGCATGTTTGCCGCGAGGCTGCTCCGCCGATTCGATTACCGCGCGAGCGCGCTTGCGGTTGTGCGCTTCCAGGACAATGAAGATGACGCCGTACAGAATAAGCATGGCGGCAACGGTATAAGCATTATAAAAATGATCGTGGACCCAGTCGTCCAGAGCAAGACCCAAAACCGCAGCAGGAATACTGCCGATAACAACCATGCCCCACATATGCCACGTGTTGCGGCGCTCGGTTTCATCCTTTGTACGCGAAATGGGATTCAGCTTATGCCAGAAGGTAACCACAACTGCCATGATGGAGCCAATCTGGATAACCACCAAAAACAGCTCTAAGAACTTATCGCTTACATTGAGCTTCACGAATTCGTCGACCAAAATCATATGACCCGTCGAAGAAATAGGAAGCCATTCGGTAATGCCCTCGGTGATACCGAGCAGCAACGCCTTTAGGGCTTCAATAAGAATGTCAGGCGACATGCGCTTCCCTTCCGTAGAGTGCTTGATGCAATTTGCCCAGCAATGAACAACAAACAGCAAACTACCCACGCAACGGTGGGTAGGTGTTTTCATCGTATGCGAACGCACTGCGCTATGGGGGTTTTCCATAAAAGACCCACCAGCGCCCCATTTACCTGGGGTTTTGTAGATTGCTTGCAAAATCGGCTAAATTTTTCAAAAAAGGGGGTTGACGGAGGGTGCCCCGATCCGTAATATACTGATTCGCGCCTTGGCAAAGGGTAACACCACCGAGGAAGCGATGCGAAAGCAACGCACAACTCATTGGGGTGTCGTCTAATGGTAGGACAGCGGTTTCTGGTACCGTATGTGAGGGTTCGACTCCTTCCACCCCAGCCAATATGCGCTCATGGCCTCGTCGTCTAGCGGTTTAGGACGCCGCCCTCTCAAGGCGGAGATCGTCGGTTCGAATCCGATCGAGGCTACCAAGTGTTCAGCCTGCAACTTCGGTTGCAGGCTTTTTGTTTTTAACCAGCAAATTTGGGTTATAGGAAAAGCGCGCTCGAGCCGTTTTGGTTCTTAGGGCCATTTCGGGCCCTAGCCATTCCGAGCCCTACCCTGAACTGCCCACATGGGTACGAGACAAACTGACCAAGCACGCTTTTGTCCTATAACCCCTTTTTGTCCTATGGCCCACTTTTCCCATAGCCCCACTTCGCTGGACTTCCCGACGATGCACACGCCGCGACCGAGTCACCCCGCCCATGGCGCCGCTAAGAAGCCGTCTACGGGAGACCGAAAACAAAAATTCGACTCAAACTGCAACTTTTTTGCGATTGGCAATTGTTGCGAGCCTTCCGATCGCAGATCGAGATACAAAACCGCAGGTAATCCGCCGCTTAGCGGCCGTTTTCGCTTTGCGAGATTGAAAAATGAGCCCCTAATCGAAAAAAAGTTGCAAGAAGAGCGAAATTTTTGTTTTTGCAACGGGCAGATCACTACGACAGGAACGAAACCCTACGAAAAACGCGTTGACTCCCCTAGCGAGGGCAAAAGTGCAGGCCCCCCCACAAAGCAAGCAGGCAAAACCACACGAGCCAACAAGGCCAACAGGGCAGAATCTGCGAAAGGCACAGGGTCCTAGCAACGGCAGCGGGGCAGAACCCGAGAAACTCACACGAGTCCCAGCGAGGGCAAGAGAGACCCCACAAAAACTCACACGGCCCCCGGCAACGGCAACGGGGCGAATCTCACGAAGGAGGGCTGCGACAATGGAGGCCCGCAAGGCAAGACAAGGGGGCCGCAATACAGATACGGTGCGCAAGACAAAGAAGGGTCCGCCGAAACTTCTCGGCGGACCCTTCCAAAAAGATAAATCGCTATGCGATCGAGGCATCCCACTCCACGATGCAGCTGTTCAGGAACGGCTTAGAATCGGGAGCATCGGCATTAACCATACGGAACTTTGCCTCGCCCTCGGCGGTCTTCCAAACCTCAGTGCGCAAACGAACGCCAGGAAGAACCGGCGAAGTGAAACGGCACTTGAAGCGAGTCATTGCCTCGGGATGACCAGGGAACAGCAGGGAGATTGCATGGCGCATTGCCACGCCAGCGCTGCTTACACCATGAGCGATGGGACGCTCAAGGCCAGTCTGCTCGGTGTAGGACCAGTCGATGTGCTGCTGATGCCAGTCGCCCATCAAACGATACACGAGAGGCCAATTCAGGCCATAGGTTTCCTCGTAAACGAGGTCGGGCTCACGGTCGGGATACTCGACAACATCCCTCGGAGGCTGCTCGCCGCCCCAACCGCCATCATAGATGCAGCAGTCGTACGTATCCACCGTGCACAGATGCGTACCGTCGGAAGAATAGGACTTGCCTACCTGCTTGGAAAGAGACCCGCGTCCCTCGCCACGATCCCAAATGGCTTCCTGGGTTACATAGGTCTCAATGTGGTCAGCCATCTTGAACGGCGCATGAAAATGAACGTCGATACCGTAATGCAGCGATCCGGAATAATCGAAACCGTAATCGAGCGTGGTGGTCATTTCCTCGTTAACCGTAAGCGGTACTGCAAAGATGGGCAGAACCTTAAGCTCGGGGTTTTTCGCATCGCCTTCGTTAATATAGTCAAGATCAACGCGGCCATCCCATCCAGCACCGCACCCCAACGCGCAAATCTCCAAATCCTTGAAGGTGTAGTCGCGCACAAACGGTCCGAAGGTCTTGCCTACGATCTCAGTCGAAATAGCCATTATTACTCTCCTCTCAGATCCTCAACTGCCTTTACGCGGCAGCATTAGCGCGAATTATGCCTACCTATCAGGGGAAGCGCATCGCTAGATATTGGTTAGTAGTGGTCAAGGCAACGAAATCCGGGGGGGTTCGGCGTGTTTTTCCCGCATGACGTCGGCTAACTTTGCCCAACCGCGTCTGACTGGAATTGCCGGCGCCAATCCGGCGGCAAACATGCGCGACAAGGACTGCGCCATCCTGGTGGCTGGCGGTAGGCATACGCGGCAAAGGCTGCGTCAATCTGGCACCCAGCTTGCGCTGCAAGAGCGGAGCCACTCAAACAGGCGATCAGCGCCGTAGCAAAAGGCGTCAATCTACCAAACAAACAGCCAGCAACACAATTATTCTCGAATCGGATAACCAGCCGACAGCCGTGAAGTTCTTCCGCTCGCTCCAAGCTCACCTTCCCCTTCTCCACCTGAATGAAAGAATGCAGATGTACCCATTCCGCTCCAAGGAGGATGACATGGAATTGCTCAAGGGAAAAACCGCAATCGTTACTGGCGGTACACGCGGTATCGGATTCGCTATTGTTAAGGCATTTTTGGACAACGGAGCCAAGGTGGCTCTGTGCGGCTCGCGCGAAGGAACGGCAAGCGCAGCCGTTGAAAAGCTGAAAGCAATCAACCCCGACTATGAGGTAATGGGCATCTGGCCCGACATGACGGATCCCGATTCCATCGCCGCAGAGTTCGCGAAGGTAAACGAAGCCTTCGGCCGCATCGACATCCTTGGTAACAACGCTGGTGTTTCCGCCCGCGAATCCATTTACGACTACGACCCCGCCGCATTCGATAAAACCATGGCACTCAACGTTAATGCCGTGTTCTATTGCTGCAAGGCAGTTACGCCTTTCATGCGCGCCCAAGGCGGCGGCGCCATCATCAACACGAGCTCTATGGTTAGCATCTATGGTCAGCCTTCCGGCTGCGCCTATCCCGCATCCAAGTTCGCAGTAAACGGATTGACGAAGTCGCTCGCACGTGAGCTTGCCGCCGACCAGATTCGCGTCAACGCAGTGGCGCCAGGCGTCACTCACACCGACATGGTGGATGCTCTGCCCAAGGAGGTCATCGATCCTCTTATCGCCACCATTCCGCTTGGTCGCATGGGAGAACCGGAAGACATCGCCAACGCTTACGTGTTCCTCGCCTCGGACATGGCAAGCTACATCTCTGGTGTGGTTCTTTCCGTGGACGGCTTGGCACGCTCCTAACGCCGAAGAACGCAAGCAATCTCAAAGCTGCTAGCTATTAAAGAAGCGGCATCCGCGTTGACTGCGGATGCCGCTTCTTTTAACTCGAGGAGATTTTCACCCCGCCAATCGCAGCAGCGCCCACCAAGGCTTCGCCAACGCTATTCATCAGCAGCAATGGGGGCGGGCTTTTGCGAAACCGGATGCTTGGAAAGATCGAGGCAGATACTGATGTACTCCCATACCAGAAGCACCATCAGAATGGTCATAACGATAAGATAGCCAATCACAGCGCCCGGCAAGCCCGTGAAATCAATGAGCAAGATGGGCACAAACAGGGAGAAGCCAAAGGTGATAACGTACAGCTTCATAACCGACTTCTGGCGGCGCAGCACCGTGATTACCTGATATAGGAAGTCGATAATGGCCGTTACGCCACCTGCAGCAATCATGATGAAGCTTAAGCCCCTGAATTGCTCGAAATCAATGCCGTACATGAAGCTCATGATGGGGATGCCGATCCAACCCATAAGGAAGATAACCACCAACGTAAGCGCGATGACCATAGCCACAATGGCAAGGATAACCAGATGGAATCGATTGCGCTTTTCGGCATCGGCCCACATCTGAGCCATACGGACCAACAACGGCTTATACACGAAACCAACCGTAAGCAGGATAGCCTGCGCAGGGAAGTACAACGCATTGAAATACAGCTGGTTGTCGTAGCTGAGTGCCGTTTCCATAACGAACTTCGGCATGTTGTCGATAAGGGCGTACATGAACAGCGCAATGAACACTGGAAAACACTGCTTGAACAGAGCAATGATACTCTGCGTGCTCTGTCTTCGCGATTTCGGCGTTTCCAGCAACGCCAAGGGAAACGTAAGCACCAAGAATGTGGCAATGGCAGCCACCGCCATTGCAATGCTGGAAATCCCCAGATCACGCGTTACCAGAAGGAATAGCGAGAACACCACAAACACCGAGCGGAAAGCCTGGGAGATTCCCGCAAGGTACAGCTTGTCTTTCTGCTGAAGGCGCCCTTCGTACACATCGGCAAGGCCGTCGATCATCTTGTACACGCACACACCCATGCAGATAGTGAACATCTGCTCGCTGTACCCACGAATTCCGCAGTACACATACGCTACCGCCATCATCGCGATGCATGTGACAACGCGGCTGATCTGATAATCCGAGAACGAATGCACTTCCTTGATGTCGGACACCTGATAGGTGCGCATGCCGTAGTTGCCAATAATCATCAGCAGAGTGCCGATGATGAACGCCATGGAAAACATGCCCGCCTGTTCGACACCGCACAGCTGCGTTACCACGATAGTGAGGATGGGAAATACCATGCCCCATGCGCCCGTGCCGATGGTATTGCAAATGTAATCGCGCGTTGTTTTATGGGAGGCGAATTCCTCTTCCTGATCAAACGACCCCTCGGAAACAACGCCCAAAAGACGATTGCACCAATTGTTAACCGCCCTTTTGATCGGATTCATCTTGCGGGGTTTGCGGGGTTTACTATCGGGCCGCTGCCGACGTCTGCCGTTGCCGCGCGTTTCGCGGAAGGTATCGGCAAAAGAAACCGTCGAGTCCCTTTTGCTCGCCTGCTGCGCAGCGGTGCGTGCGCGCTCCCTGAAGGATTGACCGCCTTGCGTATTCTTCGCGTGTCTTCCCTGCATGCTGATAGAAGCTAGCCTTTCTTTGTGCGGCGCCGAAAGCGCAAATACCACAAACGCAGGATAACCCTGCGTCTCGATTAGTATAGATCCCTCAACTCCGCGCCGCGCTGCCCGAAGGAATGCAACAGGAAACGCGCACGGGGAATGCACGAGATTACCAGATCCTTTGCCGATACGGGAGAAACGATTCCCCATTAAGTCCTATCATGGGAGTTAACCCGCAAATACCAGCGCAGACACAGAAAGGAGCAAACTCATGAAGATCGGATCGGTAATTCTTGGTTTTGCGATGATATGCATCGGAATCGTCGACCTTGCCGGGCAAGCTCCCGTGCTGGGTATCCACCCTGCCGTCTGGTTCATACTAGGCGCGCTTCTTATTTGCTCCGATTCGGCCTGGGCAAAGTTGGCCAAAAAGAAAGCCAACAAAAACAAAGGCGACGATTCGGGAAACGACGAAGGCCCAACGAACCAGGAGTAGCGCCCAGTCTGGGCATGCGGCCAGCGCCTTATAACCACCCCGAAACCGCGAACAAGCTTTAGGCCCCGCCTCTGCACACGCGCCTAACGCCTTCGTCGCATCGCACGCTGCACAATCGCCACCCATTAAAACATGAGGCAATCATATAGAGGTTCAACGGGGACCGCCTGGCAAATAGTTCGCAATTTGCCTTAGCTCCACGGAAATGCCAGGTAGACATCTCACGCATATCCACTTCGCAACAACACGCCCTCATTTGAACATGCTTGCATGCGTTATCGAAAGTTCTCAGAAATGAGAACTTTTCTCATTTCTATTGACTAACATCATTCCGCCAATAAAATGAGATTCGTTTTCATTTTATGCACCAACCCTCCTGGGGGGGGCGCATCCGCGCACACTAACGAAAGATAAGGCATGGTAAGCACAGGCAACACCAAGCAATACCGCACCAAGCAAAAGGAACTTATCCTTTCCTGCATCCAGGCGCATCAGAGCGCCTTCTTCACGAGCAAGGACATTGTAAATGCCTTGGCTGACCAGGGCACCAAAGTGGGAACCGCCACGGTGTATCGCAACCTTGAACGCCTTGAAGAAGAGGGCATCATCGCCCGCACCAGCATCGAGGGCACGTCCAGCATTTGCTACCGCTTCCTTCCCGACGCCCCTGAAGACGTGTACTTTTTCCTGAAGTGCGAGGAGTGCGGGAATCTTTCGCCCATCGACTGCGGTGAGCTGCAGAAACTCTACGAGCATGTTATCGAGCACCATCACGTACGCATCAACCCCACGAAAACGGTGCTGTACGGCCTGTGCGAAGCATGCCTGGCAAAGCGCGGTGAATAGCGGATGATCGAGCTTATCCCCCATCTTCTCGAACATGCCTTTGAAGACACCATCTATCTTGTTCCGTTTTTGCTGGTGACGTATTTCCTTCTTGAAGCCCTCGAGCACAAAGCCGGCAACCGAACCGAAGAATTGGTACAGAAAGCAGGCAAGCTCGGCCCCGCCGTGGCCGCCGTGCTGGGCGCCATTCCCCAATGCGGCTTTTCTGCCGCTGGCGCTGTACTGTTTTCCAGCAGGGCTATCACTCTGGGCACCCTCTTTGCGGTACTGCTTTCCACATCCGATGAAATGCTGCCGCTGTTCATCGCCGAGCAGGTTGACTGGCACGTAATGGCAGGCATTGTTGGCGTAAAAGTTGTCATCGGCATGGTCATGGGCTTTGCAATTGATGGAGTTTTGCGTTTCCGCCTCCATCTTGCCCAAACCAAAGCAACGCAAGAGCACAACCACGAACACGCCCATTCCTGCAACTGCGAGCATGAACATGCTGAAGAGCATGCTTTCGGACCAGACCATTGTCACAACCCCAGCTGCCATTGCGCCAGCACGCATACTAGCTGGGCTGAAATAGCAGTAAGCGCGGTTAAGCACACTCTTGAAGTCTCGATAATCGTGTTTCTTATCTCGCTCGCACTGGTAGCCGTTATGGAGGTTGCCGGCGAAGAGGCAGTTGCCGCGTTCCTTGCCTCAAACCCTGGGCTTGCGATCTTCGGCTCGGCGCTGGTTGGGCTTATTCCCAACTGCGGAGCCAGCGTAGTGATAACCCAGCTATACCTTGATGGCATGCTGGGCACAGGCGCCATGCTTTCTGGCCTGTTGGTATCCGCAGGAGTAGGCATCCTGGTGCTCTTCGGCGAAAATCGTCGTGTCGGGCAAAACGTGGCAATCCTCGCGGGACTTTATGCCACAGGCGTTGCATGGGGACTCCTGTTCCAGGCGCTGGGCATCACCTTTATGTAGGTGCTATTCCCCGGCTTTAAGCCATTCCAAGATTTCCGGCAGCTGATCTTGATATTGGTTGTACCCGTCGAAGTAGCTAGCACGCAAACGCTCCAAATCGGTGGTGCTGTTGCTTACGGCCATCTTGTCGGCATACACGATGAAGGCCTTCCCTTCCTCTGCCAATGCCTCGAGTTTTTCGAGCTCGGCGTTGTAACGTTCATTGCGCGTAAGCAGGGCTTCTTTCACCTTCGGGTACCGGTGATAGCTGTTAGCGATGGCCCTGGCACTTGCGCCAATGTCGTCAACAGGCTTGCGAAAGCCCTTTGCTCGCGTGAGGATGGCAAGAATACGAGGGCATCCTGAATCAAGCGCTAGCTGCAACGGAATACCAGCACCAACGCCCAAGCCGCCATCGTAGTAGACATGATCGCCAATATGAACCGGCGGCATTACCACCGGAAGGGTGCTGCTAGCACGCACACGCACCATCACGTCCCTCAACGTAGCCATGTCTTCCTTGTGCCAGACTACCGATTCGCCGGTATCGCGATCAAATGCCTGGATTGAGCAAGGGGTTGGATTCTGCGCAAACGCCTCGAAATTAAACGGCAATACGCCTTCGGGCAAACCTGCTTCCTCATAGATCCAATGAGCGGAAAACATGCCCTTACCCTGGGCAAATGTTTTAGCGCCACCGAATTCGGGCTCCATTACCAAATCAGTAAAGCTGGCACGAGTGCGCCAGATATCTCCCGAAAGATAGTTCACGGTATGGCTTGAACCAGCAGAAATACCGCACACGTGGCCAAAGGATATATTCTGTTCGAGCAGAAGCGACGCCATTGCGGCCGTATAACTGGCACGCATCCCACCGCCCTCGAACATCAACACGGTATGAGCTGCATGGAAGTTTGCTTTCTTCATGGGTACCCCCTCATTTTTTCCATTCACAAGAATACCCCTGTTCAAGCCCGCTAAAAACCAACGGTCACCATACGGTTGATGGGATTCGATCCACCGCTAGCCTCTATCGAAGTCCCTTGGGCAGCTACGCACTCCTATTTTGCTAATGAAGTTCGCCCACCGCCACTCCTCCACTCAACAAAGGCGCCTTGTTGGATTAACCAGCTTCTTACCCGCCCTGCTTCACATCGCCCTCAGCTTGCGACACCGCTAAAGCACAGTGACCAACCCTGATCACAAGAACGAACCTTACCTGGTTGCCAATGTATGAATCGCCGAAAAAATGCAATGAATCGGCACCGGGCACTCCGCGAACACCCGCAAGGATAACGGTATACTTTTTAAAGATGAGCTGGGATTTTGCGTTGAGGCCCAGCTTCTGCATCAAGCTGGCAGCTGCATGGGGAATCGCAGTGCCCGCCTGAACGCAAACCGTCTAACGGCCAAAAGGCGACGGAATCGAGGGGATCATGGACAAAGACCGCCGCGCCAACTTCCTACGGAAACTGCACTCGTTCGCGGGCGTATTTCCACTGGGAATCTTTCTCTGCTTCCATATGTGCGTAAACTACTCCGCAAACTGGGGTACCGCCCCATACGACACCATGGGCTCGTTTATGGCCCATATGCCCTACAAGGTTGTGCTGGAAACATTCGTGATTTTCCTGCCCCTTTTATTCCATGCCCTCTACGGCGTCTACATCTCCCTCACCTCGAGCGTTACCGTGCAACGCTACCGCTACTTCCGCAACTGGTGCTACGTACTGCAGCGTATAGCGGGCATCGTCACACTGCTCTTTGTGGTATGGCATATCTATGGCACAAAGCTGCAAGTTGAGCTTACCGGCGTCGATCCGAGTTATTCCATGGTGGCAGGAATCGTTGCCACGCCACTCGGGCTTGCGCTGTTCGCCATAGGTCTTCTTTGCAGCATCTACCACTTCTGCAATGGCCTTTGGACATTCCTTATCACCTGGGGAATCACCGTTTCACCCCGTTCCCAGAAAATATCAGGATACGTACTGTTCGCCCTGTTCATCGCATTCGCTGCGTTTGGCTTAAAGGCATTGTTCGCCTTTGCTTGCTAAACCCGCACGCTACAAGAAAGAGGCTATTATGAGCAAAGGATCAATCGCAGTTGTCGGTGGAGGCCTTGCGGGGCTGATGGCAACTTTGAAAATCGTAGAAGCAGGCTTGAGCGTCGACTTGTTTTCGCTCGTGCCCTTCAAACGCTCGCATTCCGCCTGCGCTCAAGGGGGAATCAACGCCGCGCTGAACACCAAAGGCGAAGGCGATTCGGTGGAAGAGCACTTCGACGACACCATTTACGGCGGCGACTTTTTGGCGAACCAACCGCAGGTACGCGCCATGTGCGAAGCCGCACCAAAAATCGTCAACATGTTCGACCGCATGGGCGTAATGTTCAACAGAACCCCTGAAGGCTTGCTCGACCTGCGCAGATTCGGCGGCACGCAAAAACGACGCACCGCCTTTGCCGGCGCTACAACCGGTCAGCAGCTCCTCTATGCGCTCGACGAACAAGTGCGCGCCCTTGAGGTTGAAGGCAAGGTCCGCACCTATGTTGGTTGGGAATTCGTTTCCACCATAATCCATAACGGCGTATGCTGCGGAATCACCGCGCAGGATCTTTCGTCTATGGAAATACGCGCTTTCCCTGCCGATGCGGTTGTTATCGCAACCGGTGGCTGCGGAGCCGTATTTGGCAAATCAACCAACTCCACTATCAACACCGGCTATGCCGCAGCTCGCTGCTATCAGCAAGGAGCGCTCTATGCCAACGGTGAATTTATCCAAATTCACCCCACAGCAATTCCCGGCTTCGACAAAAACCGCCTGATGAGCGAATCAGCGCGCGGTGAGGGTGGCAGGGTTTGGACCTACAAGGACGGAAAGCCTTGGTATTTCCTAGAAGAAAAGTACCCCGCGTACGGCAACCTGGTGCCGCGCGATATCGCCACACGCGAGATCTTCGACGTATGCGTGAACCAGCACCTAGGCATCAACGGTCAAAACGTGGTGTATCTGGACGTCTCCCATATTCCTGCATCAGTTTTGAACGCAAAGTTGGAAGGCATTTTGGATATCTACCAGAAATTCGTGGGCGATGATCCACGCAAGGTTCCCATGCGCGTTGCGCCAAGCGTCCACTACTCAATGGGCGGGCTCTGGGTTGGCCTCGATCAGCAAACAAGCATCCCAGGCCTGTTTGCCGCAGGTGAATGCGATTACACCCAGCATGGCGCCAACCGCCTTGGGGCAAATTCCCTTCTTTCTGCCGTATTCGCCGGCATGACCGCCGGGCCCAATGCCGCCGCCTATGCTAAGGGACTCCCAGAAGGTAACAGCATCCCCCAAAGCGTCTACGAAACAGCTGCTGCAAAGGACGAATCAAGCTACCAAAACATTTTGCAGCTTGATGGCAGCGAAAATGCCTACCGCCTGCATCAAGAAATGGGCGAGCTGATGACGAAGAACGTCACCGTAGTTCGCAACAACGATGCTTTGGCTGAAACACTCATCAAACTCGAGAACATCGATGAACGACTTTCCCACATCGGCGTTCAAGACAAGGCAACCTGGGGCAACGCAAATGCGCCGTTCATTCGCCAACTTCATGGCATGGTTGATCTTGCAAAAGTCCTAACAAAAGGAGCGCTGGAGCGAAACGAAAGCAGGGGGAGCCACTTCAAACCCGAATTCCCCGATCGCAACGATAACGAATGGCTGAAAACAACCATCGCGCGTTACGATTCCGCTACGCACAGCCCCATACTCAGCTACGAAGAGGTAGACACCTCACTCATTGCCCCACGTAAACGCGATTACACGAAAGCTCATTAGGAGGAGGCTCGCTATGGATGCAGAAACCGCAGGCCATGACCCTATTCGCCTTATCGTTAAACGACAAGAGGGGCCTGATGCAAAACCATATTGGGAAGAATTCAGCGTTACCTATCAGCCGCGCATGAACGTGGTTTCAGCCTTGATGGAAATACGAAAGAATCCCGTAAACGCCCAAGGCAAGCCAACCACCCCCGTGGTTTGGGAAAGCGTGTGCCTTGAAGAGGTTTGCGGAGCCTGCACCATGATCATCAACGGCACGCCACGTCAAGCTTGCTCGGCGCTCATCGACAACCTAAAGCAGCCCATTCGACTGGAACCACTAACCAAATTTCCCTTGGTGCGCGACCTGAAAGTGGACAGAACCCTTTTGTTTGATGCGCTCAAAAAGACCCATGCCTGGATCGACATAGATGGCCCTTTCGATTTAGGACCAGGGCCCCGCATGTCTGCACACACTCAAAGCTGGGCCTATGAGCTGTCTCGTTGCATGACCTGTGGCTGTTGTTTCGAAGCCTGCCCCAATACCGGGCATGCAAATAAGTTCGTTGGACCTGCTGCCATTTCCCAGGTCCGTCTGTTCAATGCCCACCCCACCGGCAAGCTGAACAAGCAAGAGCGTCTGCGCTCGATCATGGGAGCCGATGGCATAACCAGCTGCGGCAATGCCCAGAATTGCGTTCGAGTATGCCCCAAAGACATTCCCCTCACCACTTCTATCGCCCAGATGAACCGCGACACCACGGTGCAGAGCATCCGAAATGTTTTCGGAAGCGATGCTTAACGCAACAATCGATATCAACGCATAAAAAATGGGGCTCCGTCAGGGAGCCCCATTTGCTTCACTAAATACTATTTCAACAGATCAGCAGCTACTTCTTTTGCGCAAGCCAAACCATCGGCAAGCGAATTAACCACCAAGGTGGAACCATGCTTCGCGTCACCTGCAGCGTAGATGGGCGTATCGCCCTCGTGCTTAACGCGATGCGTGCCTTCAACCATAACGGGGCGAACTCCGCGTCCATCGACAACCTCAGCACCCAGGGCATCATAGATGCCGCGTTCGGGTCCGGTAAAACCGCATGCAATAAGAACTAGCTGAGCAGACATAACGCGCTCGGTATCCATCTGACGCTGGGGAGCGCCCTGGCTCCAATCAAGCGTAACCACGCGCAAGCCAGTTACGTGACCTTCTTCGCCCAGAACCTCTACCGTATCAGCAGCGAACGAGCGCGGATCTTCTTTGAAATGCTCGATTGCCTCACGTTGACCATAGTCGGTCTTTTTCACGAAAGGCCATTCGGGCCACTGGTTGGAAGCAGCACGCACCTCGGGAGGCGCAGCGTTGTACTCCAGCTGGTGCACGCTCTTTGCGCCCTGGCGAAGAGCCGTTGCGATACAGTCGGTGCCCGTGTCGCCGCCGCCGATAACAACAACGTCCAGATCCTTGGCGGAAATTGCCGGTTCAGTGCCGTTGATTACCGATTTCGTGGAAGAAGTGAGGTAATCAACCGCAAACACCACGCCTTTCTGGTCGGCGCCAGGAGCAGCAAGGCCACGCGGAGCCGCTGCACCAACGGCAACAACAATCGCATCGAAGTCGGACTTCAGACGCGCTGCCACCGCTTCTTCAGATGCATCAGTGTTCAGCTCGAAGGAAATACCGCCTTCCTCGAGGAACTTGATGCGACGATCAACGATTTCTTTCGGCAGCTTCATGTTCGGAATGCCGTACATCAGCAAACCGCCAGCACGGTCGTGACGCTCGAATACGGTTACGCGGATGCCCGCTTCAGCCAGCTGCCAAGCAGCGCCCAAACCGCAGGGACCAGAGCCGACCACCGCAACCTTCGGCGCATCGGCGGCAGGTTTCGGCAAGGGCTTAGGACCGCCCGTTGCCCACTGATGATCGGAAATGGCACGCTCGTTGTCGCGGATGGTGGTAGGACCCTCGATGGAGGCAAGGTTGCAAGCAGCCTCGCACAGTGCCGGGCACACACGACCCGTGAACTCAGGGAACGGATTGGTGAGCGACAGTCGTTCGGCCGCGTCGTCCCACAAACCGCGATACACCAAATCATTCCATTCGGGAATAAGGTTGTGCAGCGGGCAACCCGAAGGGCGAGCCTTGCCGAAGCTGTAGCCGGCCTGGCAGAACGCCACACCGCACATCATGCAACGGCTCGCCTGAACCTGCTGCTCCTCTTCGGAAAGAGGCAAGGCGAATTCTTTGAAGTCTCCGATAGCCTCCAACGCCGCACGTTCACCATGAGCAACGCGATCGTGCTCGAGATATGCTCCTGCTTTGCCCATTACTGGCGCCCCTTTCCTACAATCTCGTATGCCTCTTCAAGCGCTTCCTCATGGCTCTTGCCCTCGGCCTCTGCCGCGGCAACGATCTGCAGAACACGCTCATATTCAACCGGAATAACCTTTACGAAGTGCTGCTTCATAGCCTCGAAGCGATACAGCATCTTGATGCCGCGCGGGCTCTGCGTATAACCAACATGCTCTTCAATAAGGTTGTGGATAAGCTCAATCTCAGCATCAGTGGGAACCTCAAGCTTTACCGAGCCCATGTTGCAGCGGCTTTCCAACGTGCCGTACTCGTCGTACACGTAGGCTACGCCACCGGTCATGCCCGCTGCAAAGTTCAAACCGACTTCACCCAAGATAAGGGCAGTGCCACCGGTCATGTATTCGCAGCCATGGTTGCCAACGCCCTCAACCACGATGGTGGCGCCAGAATTGCGCACGCCAAAGCGCTGACCAGCAAGACCGTTTACAAAACCGCGGCCCGACGTTGCACCGAAGAAGGCAACGTTGCCCACAATGGTGTTCTCGTCGAACTTGTACGTGGCATCTTCGGAAGGATGAACCGAAAGGATACCGCCGGAAAGACCCTTGCCGAAGTAGTCGTTCGCATCGCCCGTAACGTTGAGCGTAACGCCCTTCGGGATGAAGGCGCCGAAGCTCTGACCGGCAGAGCCTTCGCAGTCAACCGTCACCGAACCATCGGGCAGGCCTTCAGGGTGCGCCTTGGTTACCGCAGCGCCCAAGATGGTACCCACGCAACGATTTACGTTGGCGATATCGGCACGGAAGCGAACCGACTTCATATGCTTGCGAGCCTGCTCAGTCATGGGCAGGAACAGCGTTGAGTCAAGCGACTTCTCCAGCTCCACGTCGTACTTCATCTGAGGCAAGAAGTGACGACCAGCCGCACCGGGAATATGGGCACCAAACTCACATTCGCCATTGGCGAGAACCGAGGAAAGATCCAGCAGGTTCGCCTTCCAGTTGCCCGGCACCTCAACCTGGCGCAAGCACTCGGGATGACCAACCATTTCGTCTACCGTGCGGAAACCAAGCGATGCCATAACTTCACGCAACTGCTCGGCAACGAACAGCATGAAGTTCACCACGTGCTCGGGCTTGCCGCGGAAGCACTTGCGCAGACGGCAGTTCTGCGTGGCGATACCGGCAGGGCACGTATCCTGCTGACAGTCGCGCTGCATAAGGCAGCCCATAGCGATAAGAGGCATAGTCGCAAAACCGAACTCTTCAGCACCAAGCAAGCAGGCCACGGCAACATCTTTGCCGTCCATCAACTTACCATCGGCCTCAAGAACAACACGGGAACGCAAGCCGTTCTGCAGCAAGGTCTGCTGAGCTTCGGCAATACCAAGCTCAAGAGGCAAACCTGCATGCCAGATGGAGTCGCGCGGTGCAGCGCCCGAACCGCCGTTATGACCGGAGATCAGGATCTTGTCAGCAGCGCCCTTGGCAACGCCGGTGGCGATGGTGCCAACGCCAGCCTCGGAAACGAGCTTGACGGAAACGCGCGCATTGGGATTTGCGTTCTTCAAGTCGAAGATCAGCTCTGCCAAGTCTTCGATGGAATAGATGTCGTGATGGGGCGGAGGAGAAATCAAGCCAATACCCGGCGTAGACTGGCGAACCTCAGCAATCCAGGGATATACCTTCTTGCCGGGCAGGTGACCGCCTTCGCCAGGCTTTGCGCCCTGAGCCATCTTGATCTGGATCTCGATGGCAGAGGAAAGATAACGGCTCGTAACGCCGAAACGGCCAGAAGCGATCTGCTTAATGGCAGAGTTCATGGAATCGCCGTTGGGCAACGGGGGCTCGCGCTTCGGAT
>ERZ1034920.817-NODE-817-length-22352-cov-15.190429_pt1 | contig 22352 bp, 22 predicted proteins | sample MGYA00520688_ERZ1034920 | MGnify/ENA primary metagenome ERZ1034920 (study PRJEB33766, sample SAMN09781785) | gut metagenome | biome: gut microbiome | host: Homo sapiens | place: Madagascar | study: EMG produced TPA metagenomics assembly of the PRJNA485056 data...
ATATGAAAAATATAAAAATGTATAACATCTTTGCTAAAGTTTTTATTACTGGTCAATTGACCAAAACTAAAGCGGCAGAGATTTCTCCCTGCCGCCGTTGTGTTTATACTGTGTAAATCAATTCTGAATTTAGAATTTCCGTTGCACGGTTACGGATATTGTTCATTTTTCGAACCCATAGCATTTGGTCGGTTGCTTTTAAGTTTTCAGTTACATTTTCTTTTTCGGCTAAGTCTTTTACAAGCCGAGAAAAAAGGTCTTGAGCCTGCTGTTCAATATCTACAAGATATGAATTGAGCTTACCGCTTGTCAGCAAATTATAATATAACACTTTATGGTGTTGCTTCAAATATCTTTTGTGCCGCATTGCCCAAATACTGATATTCGCTTCCTTTTCTTCTTCCGCCGGTAATAAATCGGGTAACATATAGTCGCCCACCTGCGTATAAGTACCGCCCGTTTGTTCAAAAATTGTGTTTGCCATTTTGTTTTACCTCCAAAAATTTATTTATCTTGAGCGTGGGTTTTCACGCTTGCGACCTTTGATATTTCTTGCCTGTTCAAGCAACTCGTCAATCTGTTTATGCCCGAAAACTTTGCGCAAAAGTTTGTAATCTTTGACCTCTGAACGCAAATTTTCGTTTTCGTTTTTCAGCTTACTGTTGATTTTCGATAACATTTCGTTCTCACGATAGAGATTGCCGTTCGTGATATTTAATCTATGGTAATTGTCCCAACCTTCAAAGCAACGAGCCAATGCCGTCTTGATTAACGCTTTTAATTTTTGAATAAGCGGCTCTGCAATTTTGGTTTTATATGCTTTTGCAGACATAAAACTTTGCGGTTCGGAGAGCTGATATTCGGGGGCATTATCGAGCATTTCTTCCACATTCCTTAATTTTTCCAAACCATCATCATAGTTTAACACTCGCTCGGATAACACATTAAATTCGGCTTGCTTTTCTTCGATTTTAGCACCCAATTGTTCAAGTTCTGCTGTTCTTTCCTGCTTTTTATAATCAAGAACAGAGACAAATGTTTTTCGTGCGTTCCTTTGTGTTCCCACTCAATTCCGTGTCGTTCCATAACGAATGCGAGTGCAGATTTTTCTGCGCTTACCCATTGATTCCATTCGGTATCTTCACGAGTTCCGCCTTTGAAACCTTGTGCGGCTAACGATTGTTTAAGTGATACTCTCGTGTCAAGTCCACGGTTGCTGTCGGTTGTGAACGGAACAAAATCAATATGCAAATGGGGCGTTGCCTCGTCCATATGCAGATGAGCAGAGAACACTTTTAGGTTGGGATTTCGCTCTTGAAATCCCCGATAATACTCATCTAAAACCTGCCGTGCAAGCTGTCCGTTTTCGCTTTCGGCGCTCATATTTTCCTTATCGCCAATCTGTAAAATCAGTTCGTGAAACGGCTTTTCTTGCTTTGAGTTTCTGATTTTCTCATAGTAGTTTTCTATTCTGCGGTCGGCTCTTGTCTGCTTTTCGTTGTATCTTTTTAGTGCTTCGTCAAACAATTCGTGATAGATTTTCTTTATCGGCTCGTTACAGTAATCAATGTTCAAATGCGTTCTGCTACCGTCAACATTTTCAGCCTTAAACTTGCGGCTGTTGTGATTGACCGAGCCTTTACCTACCATTGCACTTATCGTTCTTTGCATTATATACACCTCCAATCTCATAAACTTGCTCGTCCTCGGTTCTGTTACTCTTGTCAAGAGTAAACGCAAAAGCACTTTTGACAGGCAAGCCCATCAAAAATGCAACCTGCAAGCAGGTTTTGCGCTCTCCGAGGGGCAAAGAGCCGCCTTTGAAAAGGCACTCTCTGCACACTCCGCTAAACTTTTGCTGTGACAAACCGTGACGATGGTGACAATGTTTTAGGCCACATCACCGTTCTCGGAGAGTTTGTCACGGTCGTCACGCATTGACACGCTTTCTTTCCAAAGGGATATTTTTCGTCCGCTGTGCGTGCGACTCGCTTTGTAATGAATGTCGTAATCTTTAAGCAACCGCCCAGCGTTGATACTAAGTCTTAGCGACAGAACATTAGGCTTAATATCCAATCCAATAAGTTTGCTCAATTCAGAAGCCGTCTCGTCCCATCGGCTACTGTCCAAAGAAAGAACAGTCGATACCTTTTCAAGCAGCGGGTCAGGCGGCTCTGTCCAAACTTCTGTTTCGCTTTTTTCAAATTCCCATATAAGTTTTTGCGGATTGCGAACAAGGTGTATTCGCTGATCCTGCTGATCTCTGCCGGTGACGTCAAGCGTTGCGGCATTGGTTGTTCGTTTCTCTTTGCTGAGAACAAAGGCGCCGTCTGCCGCACCGAGCAATCCGTTTGTGCCGGAGATTGTATCAAATTTATCGTCAGCCTGCTGTTTGCGTGTGTGATGGACGATAAGCATTGTTACCTTGTAGCTGTCGGCAAGCGCTTTCAGCTTTGCGACTACATCGTAATCACTGCCGTAGCTGTAATCCGCACCACCTGTCTCTCGAACACGCTTTAGCGTATCTATGATAATCAGTCCGGTGTCAGGGTGTTCCTTAATAAAACCTCTTATTTGGTCTTCCAAGCCGCAGTTTACGGTTTTGCTTTCTGTTGCAAAATACAAGTTGTCCGTTCCGTCAGCGCCGAACATATGATAGAGCCTGCGCTGTAAGCGAGGGTAATCATCTTCAAGGGCAAAATAAAGAACGGTTGCATTGCGGACTCTGTAATTCCAAAGCGGAGTTCCAGTGCTGATATGGTAAGCGAGCTGTGCCATCATAAAACTCTTTCCTACTTTCGGAGAACCCACGAACAAGTAAGTTCCCTGATAAAGCAGACCGTCTATAAGTGCGGTTTGTGTTTCGAAATCGGTATCATACAGAGCCGACATTGAAACGGTTTTCAAATATGACGGATCCATTTGCCTCAGCATTTCTCTTTGCATTTCACGAAAACTTTCGTCAAAATCCTTGATATTTTCATCGTTATCGTTTATACTAATGTCAGTACATTTTTGGATTGACTGCTCCGTATCTGTGCCAACAGATACATTCGGGGCGGTCATTTCTTTTTTATTCTCCATTGTTATCCTCTCCTTTCAATCCGCCGAGAATATCGGCAATCATTTCTATTACATCAAGCAACTCATCATTTACCTCCCCGTCGGCTTCTATTCGCTGTAATTCCGACAGCACATCGGCAAGCTGGTTTCGCAAAGCCTTGAATACTCTCGGATTGCCTTGCACAACTATATCCCTGTGCGTGAGTCGCCTTGTTATATAATCCTGCTTAGTTAGTCCTGAAAGCCGTACATAAGTTTCAATTTGTTTGTCCTCCTCCGGCGATACACGAAACGCTACGGTTTTGTTTCTCCAGCGGTTGTGATCATCTCTGCTTTTAAGTGACATTTTACTCGCCCCTTTTCATATCTAACTTATCCGCCATTTCAGCCTGCTTTGACGGGAACAAGTGCGCATAGTTGTAAGTTATATCAATGCTTTCATGTCCCACACGGTCTGCAATAGCCGTTGCAGAGAATCCCATATCAATCAGCAAACTAACGTGGCTGTGGCGGATATCGTGAATACGGATTCTTTTTACGCCTGCTTCTTTTGCGCCTCTGTCCATTTCTCTGTGCAGATAGCTTTTTGTAATTGGAAACACTCTGTCCTCCAACCCCACATCGTAAAGCATTTTCAGATAATCCTGCATTTCATCACAAAGGAACTTCGGCAACTGAATTGTGCGGTTACTTTTCTCTGTTTTCGGCGAAGTTATAATATCTCTGCCATTCAAGTGCTGAAACGATTTATTAATTGTTACCGCTCGCTTTTCAAAATCGAAATCAGCAGAAGTAAGAGCTAACAGCTCGCCCTCACGAATACCCGTCCAATAGAGCATTTCAAACGCATAGTATGACATCGGCTTATCCATCATTGCATCAGCAAACTTCAAATATTCCTCTTTAGTCCAGAAAAGCATTTCACGATTTTTCTTTTTACCCATGCTGCCCGCCTTTTGACAAGGGTTTTCTTTCAGGTTGTAGTACCTGACAGCATGGTTGAATATCGCAGACAGCTGATTGTGTATTGTTTTCAAATATACGGGAGAATACGGTTTGCCGTTATCGTCCTTATAATTGATAAGCTCATTTTGCCAAGTAATTATTTGTTGTGCGGTTATGTTGCACATTTTCAGCTTACCGAAATATGGAATAAGCTTTTTATCAATAATATGTTTCTTGGTTTCCCAAGTGTTTTCTTTAAGTCGAGTCTGCATATCTTCGGAGTAATGTTCAACAAAACTCTTGAAATTCATATCCAAATCTCCGCCAAGCTTATTAAGTTGTTCTCTTTCCCACGCCTGAGCCTCACGTTTTGTTTTGAATCCTCGTTTTTGTGATTGCTTTCGTTCGCCATTCCAATCGGTATAGCGATAGATAACACGCCAAGTATTTGTTTTTTCTTCCTTATAAACAGCCATTGATATCACATCCTTTCTTTTTCGGCTGTACCATAACAAACTCTTTCTAAAAAATACTGTTTGTTTACTCGTCCTGAAATTGTTATAAAGCCTTGTGCTTTTAACTCTTCGTTAAGCTGCTGCACGATTTTATAGGCATAAGATTTTGAAATACCTAATTCGTCAGCAACATCTTGTACTTTCATAAATGTTGTACTCATACTGGAACCTCCTTTCAATTCTTGTTAGTTTGTTTATTTAGTGTCGGAGAACTTTCTGACCGCATTCCGATTTGCCCGAGCGGATATGCCATTACCGTGACATATGACGGTTATTCAATTTTCGCAAACAGCTTAACGCTATTTGCTTAATGATTATACTAAACATATTCCGTTATGTCAAGTGGTTTTTACGAAAATATTAACTTTTTTTGTTTTAGGTTACTTGACATATACTAAACATATATGATATACTGATTGCACATTACATAAGTAAGGAGCGTATTTTATGGCAATCGGAGAGAGAATAAGATTCTTTCGTAATCTTTGCGGAATGACACAGAAATATTTAGGACAGGTGGTCGGATTTCCTGAAAAGACTGCTGACATTCGTATGGCACAGTATGAATCCGGCTCAAGAACACCTAAAGCTGATTTAACAAATAAACTTGCAGAGATTTTTGATATATCTCCGCAGGCTCTTTCTGTTCCCGACATTGACAGCTACATAGGGTTAATGCACACCTTGTTTACATTAGAGGACAGATACGGATTGACAATATTAAAGACTGAAAACGGTGTTTCAATGTATGCAGACCCTCGCAAGGGGACGGACGCTGCCGAGCTTTCGGAAATGCTCGCTGCGTGGGCTGAACAATCCGAGAAATATCATAACGGCGACATTAACCGTGTCGAATATGACAAGTGGCGCTACAATTATCCGAAGTATGATGAAACTTCCGGTTTTGTAAAAATACCGTCACAGAATTTCAGCGATGCTATGGTTGAGTCTTTCAAAGACAGACTGAAAGATATGTGAGGTAAGATAATGGATTGGAAAAGAAACTTTTTAGAATCTTCTTTATTGCGCCGGTCAACAAATAAGAACAACCCAAATGAGGTGCAAGCAAAATGCGTTGATTTGGCATACTCAGATATGATGACGGCAGGTCGTTATTACAGCGCTTCTTTTCTGAATGACAAAAAGAAAATTTGCTCTGCTACAAACAGCGCCATTACTGAATCAAATTTTGTGTTTTCAAGAAAAATTATTGAAGATATTTCGTTGTTGTTTTGCGATAATACTATAGGCAATGGCAACCGTTATGCAACCGGGTTTGGGCTTGCTCAAAAACTTATAAATATGACTTTCAAATATCTATATGTTTTTAGTGATTTGATATTTATAGACAAACCTATTCCTGATTTTTCATCGTGTGACTGCCCACTTGATAGCATAATTTTAAATGGTATTCCATATAACAAAACTGTGTGGAGTAAATTCACCAAAGCTGATTATATTAAATGTCAAAATAAAATATCCGATTTACTAAAATCAATGACACTTGATGATGAATTAAAATCATTAGGTAATATGGCTTATGACTTTTTAAATTGGTAAAAATAAAAAACAAAAAAGAGCTATCAGACTTTCAAAAAATCTGATAGCTCTTTACTTTTACAATAATTCAAATAATGTTGCCATTTTGTTGCCAAAAAGCATATACAATCGGCAAAAGCCCAGTAAAATAGGGCTTTTTCAGGAGTGCGAAATTATTCCCACTCTACTGTTCCGGGGGGTTTACTTGTTATATCATAGACTACTCTGTTGACATGTTCTACTTCATTTATGATACGGTTGGAAACTCTGCCTAGGATTTCGTAGGGGATTTTTGCCCAGTCGGCTGTCATAAAATCATCGGTTGTAACGGCACGGAGAGCGATGAGTTCGTCATATGTTCTTGCGTCACCCATAACGCCTACGGTTTTAACACCCGGGAGGACTGCGAAGAACTGGCTCATTTTATCTGCGTAACCGCACTTATCCATTTCATCACGAAGAATTGCATCAGCTTCCTGAAGAATACGAACCTTTTCGGCTGTAACTTCACCGATTACACGCACACCGAGTCCCGGACCCGGGAACGGCTGACGCCATACGAGGTCGTGCGGAAGTCCAAGCTTCTCACCTACTACTCGTACCTCATCCTTGAAAAGGTCTTTAAGCGGTTCAATTACACCTGCAAAGTCAATATCTTCCGGGATACCAACCTGATTGTGATGTGTTTTGATTTTTGCGGCATCGCCTTTACCGCTTTCGATACGGTCGGGATAAATTGTACCCTGTGCAAAGTAACCCTCGCCGTAGCTTTCACGGATTTTGTTCCAGAACACCTTATAGAATTCTGTGCCGATAATGTGGCGTTTTTCTTCGGGTTCTTCAACACCTTTAAGCTTTGCAAGAAACTCTTCCTGACAATTAATGCGGACAAAGTTCATATCAAAAAGCTTTGTAAAGGTCTGCTCTACAAAGTCGCCCTCGTCTTTTCTCATAAGTCCCTGATCCACGAAAACGCAGGTAAGTTGTTTACCGACTGCCTTACTGAGAAGTGCTGCGGCAACGGATGAATCTACACCGCCCGAAAGTCCGAGAACTACACCCTTGTCACCAATCTGCTCTTTAAGCTGTGCAACAGTTGTGTCGATAAAGCTTTCCATTTTCCACTCACCCTTACATTCGCAAACATCGTAAAGGAATGAACGGAGCATATCTTTACCGTTATCTGTATGGTTGACTTCGGGATGGAACTGAACACCGTAAAACTTTTTTTCAGGACATGACATTGCGGCTACGGGACATACATCCGTTGTAGCTGTAATGCTGAATCCTTCGGGTGCTTCATTGATATAGTCACGGTGACTCATCCATGAAATTCCTTCACTCTTTACGGATTTAAAGAGTATATCATTGTTATTATATCTTGTAACTGTCTTGCCGTACTCACTTGATGAATTGTCTGTAGCCGAAACAACATTGCCGCCGAGCGTGTATGCCATAAGCTGACAACCGTAGCAAATGCCGAGAATCGGGATTCCGAGTTCAAAAATTTCAGGAGTATAGTGCGGTGATGACTCGTCATAAACGCTGTTAGGACCGCCTGTGAAGATAATACCTTTTGGGTTAATGTCTTTGATTTTCTGAATATCAACGGTGTAAGGAAGAATTTCGCAATACACATTGCACTCACGAACTCTTCTTGCAATCAGCTGATTGTACTGACCGCCGAAATCAAGAACAATGACAGTTTCTTTTGTAGCATTGCTCATAGTAAAATTCCTTTCAAATTTAAAGAATACCGCACAGAGTTTGTGCGGTATTCAATTAATATTTTAATTATCTGTAAATAATATCGTTTCTGGAAGGACCGTTTGAAACCATTGTAATCGGCACACCGATAGCCTTTTCGGCAAATTCAATGTATTCACGGCATTCCTTAGGAAGCTTGTCATATTCTGTAATACCTGAAATTGAACACTTCCAGCCCTTGAGCTTTTTGAGGATAGGTTTGCATCTTTTAAGCTTTGTTGTTGACGGGAAGTAGTCAATTTCCTTGCCGTCAAGCTCATAACCTACACAAACAGGAATTTCATCAAGATATCCGAGAACATCAAGAACCGTGAAAGCAACCTGTGTTGCACCCTGAACCATACAACCGTAGCGTGTTGCAACGAGGTCAAGCCAACCCATTCTTCTCGGTCTGCCTGTTGTTGCACCAAATTCTCCGCCGTCACCGCCTCTTCTGCGGAGTTCGTCAGCCTCATCACCGAAGATTTCAGAAACAAATTCACCTGCGCCTACCGCACTTGAATAAGCCTTGACAACTGTGATGATTTCTTTGATTTCATACGGAGGAATACCTGCGCCTACAGCACCGTAACCTGCGATTGTATTGGATGAAGTAACCATAGGATAAATACCGAAGTCAGTATCCTTGAGTGAACCAAGCTGTCCTTCAAGAAGAACATTCTTTCCGTCTTTGAGCGCATTATGAACAAAAGTGAATGCGTCACCAACATAAGGAGCAAGAAGTTCCTTATATTCCATTAGCTTGTCAAAAACTTCCTGTTCTGTGATTTCGGGCTTGTTGTAGAGGTTTTTCAGGGTTGCATTCTTAATTTCAAGAGCGTGTCTGATTTTCTCTCTGAGTGAATCGGGATCATCATAAAGTTCATTGATCTGGAAACCGATTTTTGAATACTTGTCAGAATAGAACGGAGCGATACCGCTCTTTGTTGAACCGAAAGAATTTTTGCCGAGACGCTCTTCCTCATAGCAGTCAAATGCTACATGGTAAGGCATAACAATTTGTGCTCTGTCAGAAATAATAATGTTTGGCTCGGGAACTCCGCGATCTTTGAGGTGAGCCATTTCCTTAACGAAGTTTTCAACGCTGAAAGCAACACCGTTGCCGATTATATTGGTGATATTCTGATGGAAAACACCCGAAGGAAGCTGGTGAAGAGCAAATTTTCCGTAATCGTTGACAATTGTATGTCCTGCGTTTGCACCGCCTTGAAAACGAATTACGATGTCGCTGTCGTTTGCGAGAACATCGGTAATTTTACCCTTGCCCTCGTCGCCCCAGTTGGCACCTACAATTGCTTTTACCATTTTACAAAACTCCTTTTTACAGACGCATGGTCTGCTATAAATAAAATATATACTTGAACCAAAGGTTCGATTAAATCATTCTAATTAAACATTGATTTCAGGCTTGTCAGACTCAACATCTGCGTACTTTTCAAGAACAGGCTTGATGCACTCGTTGAGGAAGTCCTCTGTCTGCTCTTTTGCTCTGCCTGTGTAGTTTTCCGGCTTGAGAATCTTTTCAAGTTCTTCAATAGTAACACCGAATGCCTCATCTGCGGCAATTCTTTCGAGAAGATCATTTTCGCCGCCTTCAACCTTGACTACTCTTGACGCAGCCATTGAATGCTCACGGATTCTCTCGTGAAGCTGCTGTCTGTCAGCACCACGCTTTTTAACTGCATCCATCATAATATTCTCTGTTGCCATGAACGGAAGTTCTTTTCTGAGTCTTTGTTCAATTACCTTTGGATAAACAACAAGACCGTCTGCAACATTTGCATAAAGTGAAAGGATACCGTCAACTGCAAGGAATGCCTCCGGAACGCTGAGGCGCTTGTTTGCAGAGTCATCAAGAGTTCTCTCGAACCACTGAGTAGCAGTTGTAAAGTAACCGTTGAGAACATCAACCATAACATATCTTGAAAGTGAACCTATACGCTCACTTCTCATTGGGTTGCGCTTGTAAGCCATAGCCGATGAACCGATCTGATTCTTTTCAAACGGCTCTTCAACCTCTTTGAGGTGCTGAAGAAGTCTGATATCATTTGAGAATTTAGCGGCTGACTGAGCAATTCCCGCAAGAACATTGAGGAACTGTGAATCAAGCTTTCTTGAATATGTCTGACCTGATACAGGGAAACAAGCCTTGTAGCCCATTTTTTCTGCAATCTTATGATCAAGCATTTTGCACTTTTCGTGATCTCCGTCAAAGAGTTCAAGGAAACTTGCCTGTGTACCTGTTGTACCCTTTGAACCGAGAAGCTTAGCCTTTGAAAGCTGATACTCAACATCTTCAAGATCCATAAGGAGCTCCTGAAGCCAGAGAGTCGCTCTCTTACCTACTGTTGTAGGCTGTGCAGGCTGAAAATGAGTGAATGCAAGGGTTGGAAGAGCCTTGTATTCATCGGCAAACTTTGAAAGGTTGCGGATAACGGTGATAAGCTTATTTCTGATAAGCTTGAGTCCTTCTGTCATAATGATAATATCTGTGTTATCACCGACATAGCAGGAGGTTGCTCCGAGATGAATAATGCCCTTTGCATTCGGACACTGAACACCGTAAGCATATACATGTGACATTACATCGTGACGAACAATTTTCTCTCTTTCCTGTGCAACTTCATAGTTGATATCATCAGCATGAGCCTTGAGTTCGTCAATCTGCTCCTGTGTAATTGGGAGTCCGAGTTCTTTTTCCGATTCTGCAAGAGCAATCCAGAGTTTTCTCCATGTTCTGAATTTTTTATCAGGCGAGAAAATGTATTTCATTTCCTTGCTTGCATAACGGGCTGACAAGGGTGATTCATAAGTATCTTTTACCATTATTTACATCCTTTCAATTAGTTGTCCTTTTTATTGTTTTCATCGAAGTTCATTCCGCCACGCTCTTTGCCCTTAAAGGTTTCTTTTGTGATAGGAGCGGGGTAATTACCCGTAAAGCAACCGTCACAAAAGCCTACGGGAGCATTGTGAATCATCTCACGAAGTGACTCAACGGGGAGATATCCGAGGGAATCAGCCTTGCTGAGCTTTGTGATTTCTTCGATTGTATGGTTGCAGGCAATAAGTTCTCCTCTTGACGGAATGTCTGTACCGTAATAACACGGCCACATAAACGGAGGTGAACTGATACGCATATGTACCTCTTTTGCGCCTGCCTCTTTGAGCATTGTAACAATTCGGTCAACGGTTGTACCACGCACAATGCTGTCATCAATAATAACAACTCTCTTGCCTTTGATTTTGTCGGCAATCGGGTTGAGTTTAATTTTTACGCTTTTCATTCGTTCCTTCTGACTTGGCTTTATGAAGGTTCTGCCGATGTAGCTGTTCTTCACAATAGCCTTTTCATAAGGAATTCCGGATTCTTCGCTGTAACCGATTGCGGCATCAATTCCCGATTCGGGAACACCGACAACCATATCAGCCTCAACAGGGTATTTTCTTGCAAGAATTCGTCCTGCCTGCTTTCTTGCCTCATAAACGCTTACTCCGTCAATAAAGGAGTCTGAACGGGCAAAATAAATATACTCAAAAATGCAAAGTGCCTTTTTCTTGTCACCAAAGTCGGGTTTCATACTGCGGACACCGTTTTGGTCTACAATTACGATTTCGCCCGGTTCAACATCACGGACAAATTCTGCACCGCAGGCATCAAGAGCCGCACTTTCACTTGCAAAAACATATGAATCGTTGTACTTGCCCATACAAAGCGGTCTGAACCCGTGAGGATCACGAGCCGCAATAAGCTTTCTCGGGCTCATAACAAGGAGCGAATAAGCTCCCTCAATTACCTGCATTGCTCTTGCAACGGCATCTTCAACAGAATGACATTTAAGTCTTTCACGGGCGATTACATAGCAGATAACCTCGCTGTCGATCGTTGTCTGAAAGATTGCGCCGCGCTGTTCAAGACTTCTGCGGATTTCAAGCGCATTGGTAAGGTTGCCGTTATGGGCGATTGAAAGCGTACCCTTTACATAACGCATAACAAGCGGTTGTGCATTTTCCAGCACAGAACCGCCTGCAGTCGAGTAACGGACATGCGAAACCGCCATTTGTCCGTTGAGAGAATCAAGAATTTTGTTGTTAAAGACCTCGGTAACAAGGCCCATATCTTTGTGATAATCAATTACACCTTCGTCAGATACAGCGATGCCACAGCTTTCCTGTCCTCTGTGCTGGAGAGCAAGCAAGCCGTTATAACAAGCGTATGCAGGGTTAATTGTGCCGTCGCTGAATATGCCGAATACTCCGCACTCTTCGTGCAGACCTTCTTTTGCAAAATTATCGAAAGAAAATTCCAAGGTGCCACCATCCGATTAATCAAAATAACTATCCAAAATTTAATTCACATATCTTAATTCAAAAATTCACAATGTAGTTATTATGCAAGACCTACACGCTTCATCATTTCGGCATAAGCCTCTTCAACACCGCCCATGTCACGACGGAAACGGTCTTTGTCGAGTTTTTCCTGAGTATCCATATCCCAGAAACGGCATGTATCGGGAGAAATTTCGTCAGCAAGGAGAATCTTGCCCTTGTATCTGCCGAACTCAATCTTGAAGTCGATAAGATCAACCTTGCACTGCTTGAAGAATTCAATCATAAGCTCATTAATCTTGAAAGCCATTTCTGTGATTGTGTCGATTTCTTCCTTTGTAGCAAAGCCAGCTGCGAGGATGTGATATTCATTTACCATAGGATCGCCGAGTTCATCGTTCTTATAGCAGAATTCAAGAACAGGAGTCTTCATCGGAGTGCCTTCGGGAAGACCGAGACGCTTTGAAAGACTGCCGGCAGCTTTATTTCTTAAAATTACCTCGAGAGGAACAATTTCAACCTTCTTGAGGACTGTATCTCTGTCGTTAAGCTCTTCAACAAAGTCTGTTGCAATGCCATGCTTTTCGAGAAGCTTGAACATAAAGTTTGACATACGGTTGTTTACAACACCCTTGCCCACGATTGTACCCTTTTTCTCGCCGTTGAATGCAGTTGCGTCATCCTTGTAGGAAACGATGCAGAGATCGGGATCTTCTGTAGAAAATACCTTTTTAGCTTTTCCTTCGTAAAGTAATTCTTTCTTTTCCATAATCAAATCCTCCATAAAGATGCGGCTTTGCGCCGTAATTAAAAAACAATACAAGATACATTATAATATATAAATCAAAAATAAGCAACCGTATGAGAATTAAAAATAAAAAAATTGACGAATTTTTTAAAAAATTGCCTGTATCGAAAAATTATGAAACAAAAATAATCTTAAACAGGGCATTTTTGCAAAAGGAAAAGGAACAATACGGCGTGTATTGCTCCTTTGAAATTAAAATCTGACTGTATTCTGTTTATTTCTGAATATAAAAAGAATTATAGGTCTTAAAAGTCCGAAGGTAAGAACATTTACTACTGTGAGAACATCCGAATATCTGATGTTAAGATTTTTGAATATTTTATCCGAAATAATTACATCTATCACAAATGAGGCAATGACACAAGCTAACAGGGCAATCAAGCCGATGATACCGATTTCCAGTTCAAAGCAGAAAAACAGAACGGCAACGGTTGCGATTGAAAGGTTCAGCACACCTTCAATTATGCCTAAAGCCTTATTTCCTGCAATTTTACCGAGAAGATATTTATTATAAAACGGAATCCACGCAGTTGCACTGTGCTTATAGTACAAGTTCTTGCACATACCCATTGCCGCAATGCTCTCAAAAACATAGCTTACCGCAAAATAAATAATCAGCACGGCAATTACTGCTATAAAGAACACATACATAGCCGAAAGCATTCCCATTAAAAGCATAACACTTATTCCGCCCATAATTATCGCCCTCCGAAATATACTATACTAAAAAAGGACACTAACTCTATGAGTTAATGTCCTTTTGGTGCCGGTGACCGGACTTGAACCGGTACGGTATCGCTACCGGCGGATTTTGAGTCCGCTACGTCTGCCAATTCCATCACACCGGCAAATGCAAAACATATTATACAATACAAATCATGAAAAATCAAGTTATATTTTTAAATTTTTCGTCTTAATTTCCACGCTGTAAATAGAGGTGAATCAATTTGTGTGAAAATACAAACGGTTTTTCTTCTTTGGCGTCGATTTTGGGTAAATTTATTATACTGTATTTTAAAGTTACTTTTTGTCGGATTACATCATTTTAATCATGCAAATACTTTATACGGATGTTTTAATCCTTGAAAATAATATGCCTCTATGTTAGAATAGCTTTGAGGATGTGATAATTTGATAAATAACCAGTTTTCGGGTAATAATATGCCGTTTTACGACAATAACCTTAATTATAACCGCAATTTCAAAAAAGAGTTCCAGTATGATAATCTCAAGCAAAGATCAAGCGGTTTAGGTTTTTTTGTATTTGCGTATTCGCTTACAATGACAGTAAGCGCAATGATAGTTGTAGAAGTTTTCAAGGCTTTTGGTTCGGCAAAATATATTTATTCTGACAATTATTCAATACTGACTTACTTTATGGATATATTTATTTCCGTATTTGCCGTTGTTGTTCCTGCATTTTTTTATATAAAGCTTTCAAGAAACAGTTTAAATGATATTATCAGCACAAAATATGTAAAACAAAAAAGTATGATACCCATTCTGTTTCTCGGAATGGGGGGTGCGATGATTGCAAATGTTGCCACGAGTGTTATCGCAGACAACTTCTCGCTTTTCGGAATTGAAAACACATCTTCGGGATTGACAATCGGAGATTCAAGTGTTTTGAGTATTGTTCTGAACATAATTTCAACAGCAATCGTCCCCGCTTTTGCCGAAGAATTTGCTTTCAGAGGAATAGTTATGGGTTCTCTGAGAAAGTTCGGTGATACAACAGCAGTTATAGGCTCTGCAATTTTGTTCGGTGCAATGCATCAGAATATATCACAAATTCCGTTTGCGTTTATTCTCGGACTTATTTTTGCGTATGTCGATTGCAAATTCAATTCCATTCTTCCGTCAATTGCAATCCATTTTCTTAATAACCTATATGCTGTTTCCATGAGCATTTTAAGAGATGCAAACATTGTTTCCGATTATGCGGCGGCAATAATCAGTTACAGCCTGATTATTTTCTTCTGTATTGCAGGCTTTGTTTCATATATCGTACTTGCCAAAAATGATAAGACCTTTTTTAAAATGTCTGATAAGAAAGACGGAATTGTAAGTGAACTTAGCTTAAAAGAGAAAATGACTGCATTTCTTGTGAATCCCGGTATCATACTTTCACTTGTACTTTTTCTGATAACTACAATCACAAATTTAGGATTAATTAACAATGGATAAAACTTTATACTATATGCAAAAGGCTATTGAACAGGCTGAAATTGCCGCTGCCGAAAACGAAGTCCCCGTTGGTGCGGTAATTGTCAGAAATGATGAAATTGTTGCCACAGGAAGAAATCGCCGTGAACAAAGCAAGAACGCTCTTCTTCATGCCGAAACCGACGCAATATACAATGCCTGTCAAAAGCTTGGCGGTTGGAGATTGTGGAACTGTGAAATTTATGTAACACTTGAGCCTTGCCCTATGTGTGCCGGTGCAATAATCAACGCTCATATTCCAAAGGTATATTTCGGTGCTTACGACTTAAAAAACGGCGCTTGCGGTACAATTACGAATCTGTTCCAAATGCCGTTCAATTTCAAACCCGAATCAGTCGGCGGTATTATGCAGGAGGAGTGTTCAAAACTTCTCACCGACTTTTTTAAAAACTTACGCAATAAAAAATCATAGCAAAAATCCCGCTTTTTAAGGTGAGCATCATAAAATAACAAAGGAGTGAGCAAAATGGCATTGACCGATTATGAGAAATTTTGGGATGAAATTTCCAAAGTAGAAGAAATCGATTATGACGATGAGAAAATAAACCGCCTTTTAAGGTTCAAAGCGATTCAACATCATTTATCGGGCGTTCGTAAAATACTGGATGTAGGTGCAGCAACAGGCGCTTTTTCTATTCCGTTGGCAAGAATGGGCTTCGATGTTGTTCATCTGGATTTATCCGATGAAATGATAAAGGCGGCAAAAGACAAAGCTATAAACCTGCCCAATATCTCCTTTACCAAGCAAGATGCAACCTGTCTTGATATATTTGAGGACAATGAATTTGATTTAGTTTTGTGTTTTGATGGTGCAATTTCTTTTTCTGGACATAAAGCGGGCAATGTGATTTCTGAAATTTGCCGAGTTGGCAAAAAGGTAATACTTTCTGTTTCCAGTAAAAGCTGTATGACAGCCACATGGTTAAACTACAGCCTTACAAAGTTGAATCGAATCCATCCGTCTGTAAAGGATATGATGGAAACCGGTTATTTTAACAAAGATAACTATGACGACGCCGAAGAACTAACTTCTATTGCCGAGCTAAAATCCTACGATGTCGGCGAACTAAGGGATGTTTTGGATAAAAATGGGATGAATGTCCTGGAATGCCGCAGCATTGGCAGCTTGACGCACCTGTATTTGATACACCTTTATCGGCAGAACACCGCCGATGATGTGCACGAAAAAATCAACGCAATTAGTGCAAACGAAGATTTTCTCGAAATTTGCGACTATTACGATAAATTTGTTATGCCTAATGGAATGGGTAGCTTTAGACGAGCAGGAATATTTGCAGTAGCCGAAAAATCGTAGTACAAATTCCAACTTATCGAACAGTAAGGGCGCACTTCTATACACTGTTCAGTGTAGTGCGTACGGTACGATATTGCACCGCGCCAAACATCATAACTAAGAATTTTTGAATCGGTACATATTGTTAAAAACCGACCTATGATCCAAATCATAGGTCGGTTTAATTGTTTTATTTTCTGTTTTAATCAAAGTAACAAATAAGCACTTAGAGTATATTATTTTTCATCTCTTAAAATCTTACTTGCCGCAAGCATTACACCGAGCTTACCGCTGTGGAAGTTAAGACTTCCCTGCATCCATACTGCATACGGTTCACGCAGAGGTGCGTCTGCAGAAAGTTCAATAGAAGAACCGAGAGTAAATGCGCCTGCCGCCATAACTACCTGACTTTCGTAACCCGGCATATCCGACGGAATCGGAGATACAAAGCTGTCAACAGCCGAACCGCTCTGAACACCCTCGCAAAAGCGGCATACCTTTTCTGCATTACCGAGCATGATAAGCTGAATGATATCTCCTCTTGCATCATTGTACTTAGGACTTGTTTCATAACCGAGAATTTCAAAAAGTGCCGATGCAAATACTGCAGTTTTAAGTGCTTCCCCCGTAACATGAGGAGCATGGTACGCACCCATAAAAAGTTCTCTGTTTGCGTTAAGAGTAGCACCGATTTCCTTGCCTGTACCGGGAGTGGTAAGTCTGTAGGCACACATCTCTACAAGTTCTTTCTTACCTGCAATATATCCGCCTGTAGGAGCAATACCGCCTCCGGGGTTCTTGATAAGAGAGCCTGCCATCATATCAACACCAACCGACAAAGGTTCAACCTTGTCAATAAATTCACCGTAACAGTTATCAAGCATAATAATACTTTCGGGCGAATTGGCTTTTGAAATTTCACAAAGCTTTTTGATTTCTCTCCACGTGAGCGTAGGTCTTGTGCTGTAGCCTCTTGAACGCTGTATGTAAACCATTTTAGGCTTTTTTTCTGCAATGTCGCTTGCGATTTTGTCATAGTCAAGTGTGCCGTCAGGATTAAGTTCGGTCATTTCAAAATTGATTGAAAAGTCCTTGAGTGAACCGGGATAGTCACCCTCAATGCCTATAGCAGAACGGATTGTATCATACGGCATTCCTGTTATGGAAAGCATTGTATCTCCAGGTCTTAAAACGCCGAAAAGTGCAACTGTAAGGGCGTGAGTACCGCTTACGAAATTATGACGGACAAGTGCGTCTTCTGCATCAAAAACATAAGCATAGACCTTGTCAAGAGCCTCTCTGCCTGCATCGTCGTATCCGTAGCCTGTAGAACCCCAAAGGTGGCTTTCACGAACATCCGCAAGCTGAAAAGCCTTTATCATCTTCTGCTGGTTGTATTCCTGAATATCGTCAATCTCCGCAAGCTTGTCCTTGCAAAGCTCCATTGCCTTTTCGGATGCTTTTATAACTCTTTCATCTATATCAAAAAAACTCAAATATATCACCTTTCAAAATAATATTCCTGCCATGATCCGCACTGTTCAAAACCGAGATTATTATAAAACGACTGATTTGCATTCTTGGCTCTGTGAAGATACACGGTCTTGTTCTCGGCAATCAGTCTGTTGGATATGTACTTTACAACAGTTGAACCGTAGCCGTGCTTTCTGTAGTCGGGATGACACGATACCGCACCCAACACGGCACCGTTACTGCTTTCGGCAACGGTCATAGCCATTGCAACAAGTTTTGTGCCGTCATAAACTCCGTACATTCTCGTTGCATTATGACGAAGCTTGTGATTCACATCAACATAAAAATCATCAAACGGCGGCGGAACAAAATTTTCATCGGCACAGCTTACGATGAGATTATAAACCTCTTTAATATCGGGAACAGCAAAATTTATACTTTCGTCAACATTTTGAAACGGTTCTGATTTTTTCAGAATAACACCTGACACAGATTTACTGCCGTATAAATTAAGGTTGAAATCTCCGCTGCATATTGCACTTGACGCACCCGCAACACGCATAAATGACGAAACTTCTTCAAGATTTGTTTTATCTGTGAGAAATAAAATGAAGTTTGTTCCGCATCGGGAAATTGCACCTGTACATTCATCTGTTTTATCGTCAATTATCGTCCAGTAGTCAACGAAAGCAAGCGATGAATCGTAACTGTTGTACTGAGAAATTATTCTGCACGCAAACGGATCTTCCGCCGACAGGTTCATAATTACATTTATATAATTTTCATTGGCGGTTACTATCATTCAGACCGTCTTTCCTTTCGCTAAATTTCCGCCCGCAATATAATCGGACAATACTTTTGCAAGTTTTAAAACGCTTTCGCAATCATCAAGGTTTGCCGCAGTTGAAGGAGCATGAATATACCTTGACGGAAGTGATACCGCAAGAGTTCTCACTCCGCCTCTGCTCTGATGAATTGCACCCGAATCATTACCGCCTGCAACTGCTCTCTTATACTGAACAGCTATGTTATTCTTTTCGGCAAGTTCAAAAGCGGCACTTATCATTTCTTTATCATAAACTGTCGCCCTATCCATAACGGTAACCGTTGCGCCTTTTGACAAATTGCATACCTGATGAGATGCATCAACCTCTGCAACATCAGCGGCAGTTGTGCTTTCGATAACAAGAGCAAAATCAGGATTAACCGTAAAAGCCGCAGGTCTTGCACCACGCAATCCCACTTCTTCCTGAACAACAAATGTGAAATACATATCATATTCGGGTTCGGATTTTATAAGATTAATAAGCACATAGCAGCCGAAACGGTCGTCAAGTGCCTTTGTAACAACAGTTTTGCCGTTAATCTTAAAGTCGCCCTCAAAATTAATGCCGTCACCGTAGTTTACATATTTAAGCGCATCTTCCCTGCTTTCGGCACCGATATCAATGTACATATCATTCATTTTCGGAACAGCAGTTTTTTCATCACCGTTTGTAAGATGAATCGGTTTCAAACCGATTACACCGTTAAGACCGTTTCTGCCAACACATACACGCTTACCGGGAAGAACTCTTCTGTCAATTCCTCCGACCTCGTCAAATTTAAGGTAACCGTCAGATGTTATATCCGTTACCATAAGACCTACTTCATCCATATGTGCCGACACCATAAGTTTGCTTTTTGCAGACTTTTTTCCCTTTTTAAACACAATAAGGTTGCCGAGATTATCCGTTTTAATATCATCGGCACAGTCTTTAATCTCGTTAATTATAAGATTGCGAACATTCCCCTCATCACCCGAAATACCGTTGCAAAGGCAAAGCTGTTCAAGCAATTTTATGTCAATCATTGAAAGCACCTCCGCATTTAATGTATTCGGCAATAAGCTTTGCCGTATTGTCAACATCAGCTACAGAAATAACTTCATTCTGTGTATGCATATATCGCTGTGGGATTGATACAACAGCAGTTTTTACACCTTTTCCGCTGATTGAAATATGGTCGGCATTTGTACCTGTTCTGCCTGCTATCGGTTCAAGCTGATACGGTATATTTTTATTCTTTGCAACGTTTTCAAGCGATTTGCTCATTTCTTTGTTGAGAATTGAAGAAATGCAAATCATTGGTCCTTTGTCGAGTTCAACCGTAGAATAGAACCCTGAAACATCCGGCTGAGATGCAAAGCTTACATCAACAACAATTGACTCGTCTGCTTCAACTGTAAAAGCACCTGTTTTAGCGCCTGTGCCAAATGTTTCTTCCTGAGAGCTTAAAAGGATAATTACTTTATAATCTGTTTCATTGTCTTTCAATAACTCTGCACACTTAACAAGTGAAGCAACACCGCATCTGTTATCAAGGCAAGGCGCAACAATTCTGCCGTTCAAAAGATTTGCCGGCTTTGAGGCAAATGTCAGCATATCACCGAATGAAATGAGTTTATTAACTTCATCATACGCCAGACCGAAATCAACCCAGATTTTGTCGATTGGCATAGCCTTGTCCTCTTTTCCGTCGGAAAGATGAGGAGGCATACAGCATACAACACCTGTTACATCAGGATTGTTCTGCAGACAAAGCAGAGTATCGGCAAGAGTTCTTGCGTCAATTCCTCCGCACGGAGAAGCTTTTACAAATCCGTTTTCATTTATTTCGGTAACCATAAATCCTATGCGGTCAATGTGAGCGTCAAGCAATATGGTTTTATCTGAATTTTTGTTACCGCAAACAGCCATAAGACTGCCGTTTGATATCTTTATGTCATCAGTGTAGTCCGATAAAAACTTTTCGGCAACAGACAAAGCGGGTTCTTCCCTGCCCGACACACCCATTGCACAACAGAGTTCAAAAATAAGTTCTTTTGTGTTCATTGTATATCTTACTTCAAAGCGTTGACAATTGACTTGAAGTGATTACCTCTTTCTTCAAAATTCTTGTAAAGTCCGAAGCTTGCACTTGCGGGTGAAAGCGAAACAATATCTCCCTTTGTTGAACGCTCACGGGCAACAGCTACAGCCTCTTCCATATTTGTTACATTGACGATTTCAATTTCATCTGCATCATAGTTTGAAGCCTCTTTAACGGCTTTTTCAATTTTCGGGGCAGTATCACCGAGAAGAATAAGGAGTTTTACTTTATCGTTGATTACGGGACCAAGCGGCTCATAAGGAATATGCTTATCATATCCGCCTGCAATAATGCAGATTTTCTGCTTGTAAAGTGAAAGTGTGCCGAGTGCGGTTCTTGTAGGACTTGATGCAATTGAATCGTTGTAATACTTAACACCGTCAACCTCTCTTACAAACTCTGCACGGTGAGCAACACCGCCAAAAGTCTTTGCAACGGCTGTCATTGTTTCTGCATCAACAAGTCCCCATACGGCTGAAATAGCGGCAAGATAATTTTCTACATTATGCATACCGGGAATTTTGATGTCATGAATGTTCATAATACGGGTAATTTTTCCGTAGTCATTATAGCAGATTGTATCGCCGTCAAGAAAAGCGCCGTTTGAAACATTTTCTTTTACGGAGAACTTTGCGAGCTGACCTCTTACGCTGTCGGAAAAGCCGTTTGTAATCTCATTATCAAGGTTGAGAACAGCCTTTGAAAAAGCATTCTGATGAAGAATGATATTTTTCTTTGAATCAATGTACTCCTGCATATCCTTGTGTATATCAAGATGGTTAGGAGCAAGGTTTGTTACCACGGCAATATCCGGACTCTTTCTCATAGAGATAAGCTGAAAACTTGAAAGCTCAACTACTGCATAGTCATCATCATTCACGCTTTCGATCTCAGGAAGAAGCGGCTTGCCGATATTACCTCCGAGGTGTACATTAAAACCTGCCGCCTTTAAAAATTCCGAAATAATCGTTGTTGTGGTTGTTTTGCCGTCAGAACCTGTCACAGCAATAATCCTGCACGGGCAAAGGTCGAAGAAAACTTCCATTTCGGATGTAAGAACAACACCCTTGTTACGAAGCGCAACAAGCTCATCCTTATAAAAAGGTGTGCCGGGACTTCTGAAAACGATATCGGCATCAATCTCGGAAAGATAATTTTCACCGAGTAAAAGTTCTGCACCGTACTCTTTAGCCTTAATACCGTTCTGTCCCAAATCTTCAAAATTCTTCTTGTCGCAAGCAGTAACTTTTGCACCCTTTTCAACAAAAAGTTTTATAAGCGGAAGATTGCTTGTACCGATTCCGATAAAAGTAACTCTTTTCCCCTTTATACTGTCAAAAAATTTATCAGCCATAGCATTCATTGTAAAATCCCCTCTGCAATTAGTATTTTATGCCATTTCAGTGACTTTATGCCATACCATATAATTATACATTTTAACGGAAATAATTTCAACCGTAATACACTGATATTGCAATAATAT
>ERZ1034920.819-NODE-819-length-22321-cov-20.029013_pt1 | contig 22321 bp, 39 predicted proteins | sample MGYA00520688_ERZ1034920 | MGnify/ENA primary metagenome ERZ1034920 (study PRJEB33766, sample SAMN09781785) | gut metagenome | biome: gut microbiome | host: Homo sapiens | place: Madagascar | study: EMG produced TPA metagenomics assembly of the PRJNA485056 data...
GTGTTGCCGGGTCTCATACGTATACGTGGCCCGGTTCCGGCGGTGCTAGCGGCTCCGGCAGTTCCGGCGGCCGAGGCGCTGATGGCCTCATCATCCTTTATTGGTAGGTGCGATATGGCTGACAAAGATTATTACAAAAGCCGATACACCGGCGAGCAGATCGATGAATCTCTAGGCCGTGTCCTGTCCGGTGAAGTGGATGATGCGGCGGCGTCTGCCAAAGCGTCAGCGACGGCGGCGGAGAACGCAAAGACCGCCATCCTGAATATGTGGGTCGAGGCGGAACAGCTTCCTACCGGGTATCTGGCACAGGTGGAGAAACGCTTCGACAGCGAGGGCACGGTACACCTGAAATTCTCCATTCCTGCTGGTGCAGACGGCAAGGAAGGCCCGCCCGGCCCGCAGGGCAACCCCGGCGTAGCGACTACGGCAGAGGGCATGTGGTCGATGGGCATCGACGACAACGGTCATCTGATCCTTTCGTATGAGGGGGACGACCCGCCTGACCTGCGTATCGACGAAAATGGGCATCTTGTCTACGGATATAACGGCAACGAGCTAGATCTGGGGCTTGTCAAGGGCGAGCAAGGCCCTCAAGGCACGAAGATAACTGGCATCGTCCTGAGAAGCGGCACGCACGCCGCCGGAACGACCGATACCTATGAGATCCAGATGTCCGACGGCACGACGTTCGACTTCCCGGTCTATAACGGCATTGACGGCACAGGCGCGGGAGATATGGTCAAGAGCGTCTACGATCCGCAGGGCCGGAACGAGGACATCTTTGCATACATCGACAGAAAAATAGAAGAGGCTGTGGCGAACTTGTTCGCCGTCAAGCCGGAAGATGGAGAGTGATAGACCGTGTTCCTTCTCAAAGCACAAAAAAACAGTCTGGACTGCACGGTCCGTGAGCTTTTGACATCTGGATCCCAAAACGTCTACCTCTGTCAGTTCGATCTATCCAAAGACTGGGACGACCTGACGGCGGTAGCGGTGTTCCAGTCCAACAACATGACGGTCTCTGTTTCGTTGGTAGATGGAGAATGTCAGGTCCCGTGGGAAGTCCTCCAGCGAGGCAATGAGGGGCAGACGGTCTATGCGGGCGTCTACGGCACGGATGGGAAGGACATCGTCCTGCCTACCGTCTGGACGGCTCTGGGCAAGCTTCTTCCCGGCACCGTGCAGGGGCAGAACAGCGCCCCGGCCACGCCAAGCCTCGCAGATCAGTTCCTAGCCGCTATCAGCGGTGAGCGGGAAAAGGCGGAGATGGCGGCGGACCGGGCGGAAAACGCAGCGATCCATCAGCCTATCATCATGGGCGGGACGTGGTGGGTCTGGAACGCTGACACCGAGGAATACACCGATACCGGGACCACGGCCAGCGGCGGTGGCGGCGGGGGAGACGTGTCCTCCAGCGACATCAAAGCGATCCGTGTCATGGACAAGGCAGACTACGACGCGCTTGCCGTCAAGGACGACAAGACGCTGTATCTCATCAGGGGGTAGAAGACATGAACGTAGGAGAAAGACCTGTTGCAGAGCTGTTCTGCGGCTCGATCGGGATCAAGACGGCATCGGTGGGCGACACCACCGTTTATGACCGTCCAGGCGGATACATCTACCTGGAGCTTTATACAGAAAAGGAGAAATAAACTATGGCAAGCTTCTTCAACCTGCGACTGGACACTACTGCCCCTGCTGGCGTGACCGTCAAGATCAATGACGATGCGCTGTACGCTACCAACCCTGTCGTGTCTCTGGCGATCGCCACCAGCGATGAGGAGACCACCGGCTACCAGATGAAGATCTGGGGCATCGACAGCGTGGCCACCGAGGACGCCGCTTCCTGGGAGGCGTTCGCCGTCACCAAGTCCGTGACCCTGGAAAACACCAACGGCCTCAAGACTGTGTACGTCAAGGTCCGTGATGACGTGGGCAACGAGTCCGTCGTGGCCTCCGACACCATCACCCTGGATACCACCGTCCCCGTCGTGTCCATCACCGGCCCCGACAAGGCGAAGATCTCCAAGGTGGAGGGCTTCAACAAGTCCATCCTGTCCTTCACTGCGGACGTGGACTTCGAGGAGTACAAGGTCTGCGTCGTGCCCACCACCGCTTCCACCGAGAACGCTGGCACCATCATCCCCGTGGTGGGCGGCTCCGTCAACACCAGCGGCACCGAGGGCGGTTACAAGGCCGACACCAACATCCAGGTCACTATCAACGGCGCTGACCTGGAGAAGGCTTCCTCCGGCGATGGCGCCAAGATCGTCAAGGTCTTCGTCCGTATCGCCGCCGGTACCTGGAGCGTGGCGTAAATGGGCGCGCCGAACCTTACGTTCACCGTCACTGGTGCGAAGGTATCGGCGGTCTCCGGCTACGACCACATCACTGTGGAGTTCTCCGCCGATGAGGCGTACAAGGCTTTTGAGTGCCGTGCTACGCCCATCGGGGAGGACTGGGGCGTTGGGAAAGGGGCGCTGATCGCGTCCTTTTCCCAGACCCCGGCCAACACCGGGCGGACGTTCGAGGTGTACGACGACTTCCTGGTACATGGCGATGGAGACTACCGTATCTCCCTGTTCGCACAGGGCCAGGACGGGAGCTGGAACGACAATTACGGATTCATCCCCGCGGGAGATTCTGCTACGATGCTGGACTCCGATGGGGAAGAGTTCCTGTGTATGAGGTGACGAAATGGCATATAACAGCGCCTATAAAGGCTCCGAGATCGACGCCGCCGTCGGTGCGGTCAAAAACAAGGAAAAAACGTGGGACGATAAGATGCCCGCCGTCACTGGCACTGCCGGTCAGATGGTCGGTTTCGACGGCTCCGGCAACCCCGTAGCGCAGGACGTGCCTGCGACGGGGCTGACTGAGGAAGCGGCGGACAGGAAGTATCTGAAGCTGACGGGCGGAACGGTGACGGGAAAGACTGCAATCGGCGCTACGGTCGCTGGACAATCAGGCGCCAAGATTTTGGTGACGGATGGCAAAGTGGAAGCTTCCGGTGCCAATACCGTAGGAGAAGCGACTCTAAGAGTGGGAGGAGTCGTAAGTGCCAGTGACCCTCCGATTTCGACGTTCAATCAAACCTGGTCGGATGGTGTGGAAAGAAGCGCAGATCTGAGACTCGGAACTTTGAACTCTGACGCTGGTTTTGTGGGAATGACCGTGATTTTGAAAAATGCGGCGTTTTCCATTTGTGATAAGACAGGAGGGGCGACGTATTCTGTTATTGTCAACTCCGACGGCATCGCCGCTTCCTACCCTGACACCGCCACTTTCTCCTTCTCCGGCCCCGTCACCGTTGGTGCAGGTACCGACGATTCCCATGCCGCCACTGTCGCACAGGCCATCCCCAAGCTCACGATCGTCACCCTCCCCGCCTCCGGTTGGGGCTCTACCACCAAATCTCAGACCATCGCCGTTGCGGGCGTAGATGCGGACGAAACGAAGCAGTGGATCGAATGCACCGGCGTCATCTCGAACCAGTCCGCTTTCGACGACGCATCCATCAAGATCACCGCGTTCGCAGAAAACTCGCTGACGTTCACCGCTTCTACGGTGCCGACTGTGGATCTGAAGGTGGGCGTGAAGATCGAGGCGGTCAAGGATGTGACGCCGCCGCCGCCTCCTCTTAAAGTCTACGGTGTCGAGTGGGATTGGACAAGTAGTGGGCCTACCAGAGGCGTCCGCACAGATGACGCGGCCACGTTCGGCGACCCGAATCCCGCTGTGAGCAACGGAACAGGCTCCAGTCCGTTTGATAATATCTGGCCGTGGTCCGGCATGGTGAAGGAAAATCGCTCCGGCGGCGTTGAGGTCAAGGAGCCGAAGTATTGGTTCAAATGGACCAAGACTGGCAAGAAGCTGAAGCTCCAGATCGCGGACGGCCCTGTGGAGGGCTTCTCCGTTGACCCTGTAAACAGGGACCGCGGGGACGGCCTTGGCGAGTTGGACTACTCCTACATCGGCCGTTATCACTGCGCAAGCGGTTATAAGTCCACCACGGGCGCCGCTCAGCAGGTGAATATCACGAGAAGCCAGGCGCGAAGCGGCATCCACAACCTAGGCAGTAACTTCTGGCAGATGGATTTTGCTCAGTTCTGGTATGTGAATATGCTGTTCCTCGTTGAGTTTGCCGACTGGAATGGCGAGCGCGTCGGCAGAGGCTGCTCTACGAGCGCTTCTAAGATGAACAACGGTCAGACTGATGCGATGGGTTATCACACCGGTACGACCGCAGCAAGCCGCGACAGCTACGGCTTCACGCAGTATCGCAATATCGAGGGCTGGTGGGACAATGTCTTTGACTGGATGGACGGCTGCTATTACAACAGCAACGGCCTGAATGTCATCACCAATCCCAACAAATTCAGTGACAGCGCGAACGGCACGCTGGTCGGCAAGTCCTCTTCCGGCTATCCGTCCGACTTCACCATTCCGACAGCAAGCGGTCTTGAATGGGCACTGTTCCCGAGCGCATCGAGCGGCAGTGCAACGACCTATGTCCCGGATAACTGGAACTTCAGCGGTGGTAGCCCGTGCCTGCTCCACGGCGGTTACTATTACCAGTACCAGGATTGCGGTCCGTTCTGCGTCTACTGCTACAGTACGTCGAGCCGGAACGACGGCATCGGCTGTCGCCTCCAGGAACGCCCGCCAAAGGCGTAACTATCCGCAGGCTCCAAGAGCCACCATAACCACAACAAGGAGGGGCCTATGAACACCATCGATCTAGGCCGTGTCCGCGGGCCCTCCGGGGCCTCCGGATCCAACGGCAAGTCCGCATACGAATACGCTGTGGAGGGCGGGTATCCCGGCACGGAGGACGACTTCAAAGAGCTGATGTCCAAAGGCCCGTGGATCCCGACCACGCAGAAAGGAACGCCGGAGGGCGTGGCTGTGCTGACGGATGACGGCATCGTCCCGGACAGTCAGCTCCCGGCGTACACCCCGCTTGACGCACGGGGCGATACGCTGGCTCCGCTGGAGGGCGGGAAGGTGCCGGAGAGCTACCTCCCCCCTCTGGGGCGGTTCCGGGAGATGACCGAAAGCCTGACCGACCGTCAGAGCGGGGGCCTTTACGCGATGGTCCTGACTGACTTCACGGGGAGTGATGTTTAGTGGCGACTTACTACAACTGGAAACGCTGGAGCTTCGACTGGGCGGAGGTCGTGAAGCAGACCATCAACGGCGGGAAGAGCGGCTACCAGCTGGACAGCTGGTCCAACGTCAGCCTTGACGATCCGTATGCCGTGGGCTGTCTGGTGATGAAGGACGGCCCGGTCTATCGGACTACGGGCCGCTGGTTCTATCTGGACGTGTCCCGCAAGATGGACCGTGTGGATATGCTGTTCAGCGGTGGAGACGGCTTCATCGTTGTGCTGGGCGGACGGCAAGAAAACTTGCCTATCACGTCCGGCTCCTGCTGGAAGCTAGACACCGACGCCTACCAGTACTCCTATGTGGACGCCATCACCAGTCGAGAGGGGCAATACATCAAGCCGATGGCCTACTACGGGCCCTTCAAGCGTGTGGCGATCGAAGCGAAGAAGTCTACACAGGACGGGGACGTATGGGACACGGACTCCGGCAAGTACCCCAACGGCGGTGTGTCCGGGCCCTACTACTACGACGGGCGTACCTCTGTGGTATCGCCTACCGTCCCGGCGCACGTCGATTTCCCTGTGACCGCGTTCGGCACGGCTACCTCCATCGGCTTCTCTGCGGCTCAGAGCAAGACCGTCTACCCCGTGGCGTCGTATGAGGTGGAATACTCCGTGGACGGCGACGGCTGGACGCTGGCGGGCAACTACACGGCTTCTCCTGCCGCTGTGACCATCCCGTCCGGCAAGGAGTCCGTCCAGTTCCGCATCCGGGCAAAGGACAGCAACGGGGCGTATGGAGATTATGTGACGTCCGGCGTCATCCCTGTGGTGGCGGAGGGTGCGCTCCTCATCTCTGGGGCTGATTCTGACCTGGGCAACGTCACCGGCGGCCACAAGTACACGGCTTACACCAACACGGGCAAGGCCATCTCCATCACGGAGAAGGTGGACAGCGTAGTCCGGTCCCACGTCATCGAGTCCGGCCAGAACATCACGATCCCGGTAGAACGGATGACCTCCGGCACGGGATCCATCACCATCACGGCCACGATTGCCGCTACCTCCGGCACGGCCACGGCTACCCGCGAGTGGACGTACACCAAAGCGGCGGCTCCGGCCCCGGAAGGCCCGTACAAGGTGGAGCGGCTGGAAGATGAGAAGGGCAACGCCATCTTCCCCCAGACGCTGGCGGAGGCGGTATACACGCAGTCCGGCGCGCGGCTTGATACGGTGCTTGCTTCGCTGAACGCGGCGTCTGGCGGCATCATCCCATCCGGCGGAATCATCATCTGGTCCGGCGCGTCTACCGCCATCCCGGACGGCTGGCTCTTGTGCGACGGCACGAATGGCACCCCGGACCTACGGAACCGATTCGTCATCGGCGCCGGGTCCAGCTACTCCGTGGCGGCTAAGGGCGGGTCTAAGACGAAGACGCTGACCACGGCCAACCTGCCCTCTCACTCGCACGGGTCTGGCTCTCTGTCCACCAACTCGGCTGGCAGACACTCCCATACGTGGGCGTGTGATGGAGGCTCCGAGGACATCAGCGTCGATGACGGCGCACAGGAGTCTCGTGGCACGAAATTCGCCAACGTGACCAGCACCGACGGTCTGCATAACCACGTCGTCACCGGCACGACCGGGAACACCGGCTCCGGTACTGCGTTCGACATCATGCCGCCGTACTACGCTCTGTGTTACATCATGCGGAGGTGACTATGGACGTCTCGTTTGCTACCGGCAACGTCCTCCATCTGTATCGCTACGCCCGTCGGGTAGAGGACGACGACGGTATCCGCACGGTCCTCTCCGTGGCGCAGGAGGACGGGTCTATCCCGCTCGACGTCTCCGCCTATGAGTGGATGGAAGGGGCTACCTTGCCAACGGGATACGCTCCTGCGGAGATCCAGACGATGGGCCGGGAGCGGTATCTGTCCCTGCTCTCCACCATCCCTACGCCCGAGGAACAGCTTCGGGCGGACATCGACTATCTGGCCGCTTTGCAGGGGGTGGAGCTGTGAGCGTCTATGAGCTGGCAAAGAGCTACTATCCACGTCTATGGGGCAAGGACCGGCTGGAGGCTCTTGTCTCCGCCGGCCGCCTGACGCGGGAACAGGCGGATCGAATCATGTTGCCAAATGGCAACGCGCGAATTGGAAAAGATGATAAGATGGAGGTGGTCGAATGATCTATAACAAGCCACGTGCTATGAAAAGAGAGACATGGCTGATTAACGAGGAAATATTGGATACCGTAGATTGGACAAATCCGGCTGAATATTCGATTCGTTTTATTTCTAATAGGGCCGAGTTTTCTAGCATTGTTATCGGCGGCGATAAAAAAGAATTTTCCCCGAAAATCTTCTATGGCTCTAAATTAGTGGCTTACGGTTACGAAGGTACTTTCACGGTATCGGAATGGGTCGATGACGCCTATCGCACCATCACCTTCCTGGAGTCCCCCACCGGCGACCTGCTGACGTGGCTCCAGGAGAACGCCGTGAAGCAGTAAAGGTATAGAAAAAGGGAGCAGATCTTCACCTGCTCCCTCAGAGATCGGACTTTGGCCGGAGCGTCACTCCCGGCATCTCTTTTGCCCACCACCAAAGGCGTGTGGCGTATGGGAACGCTATTTCCACCTCAAAGCCCGTTCTTATCCTATCTAAAGTATAGCAGGATCATTCCCGCTTGTAAAGGACTCTCTTGTTCCTCACGTTTTTGTTCCACGTGGTTTCGCCGATACTCCAGAATGACAAGATGGAATTTCGATATTCAGAAGGGTCGCATTCCACCTTCACCCGCAAAATTAGTTTGAACCTTTCTCCGTTCTCTTCGATTTCTTTCAGGATAACGCCTGTATTCGGTTTGTTCGCTTCTAGGATGTAATCTGGGTCTGATAAGATATCGGCGATATGCTTGACGAAATGTTCGTAATCTCCTGGGTGCCGTTCTTCGATATGCTGGATGCGCTCTGGAGTGATGATCACTTCGTCCGTAGCGATCTCACCTGTGATGCAACGGTATTTTTCTATATCGATATGGCCTACCGTTTGCACGTCAAAACCTCGCTTTATCAACAAAGTCGTGTTTGATTATACTCCAGACGCTTGCGAGGGTCAACTACTGTAGTAAGGAGGACACACTATGATGCACAAAACCAACATTTGGAAGCGGGGGGGGGCGCTCTAGCCTACCTCTCGTCACACTGCACAAAGGCGGTGCGGCATGATTTGGAATCCGGGCGGCACGGCGGAGAAGAAGTACAAGATAACGTTTTCTGGCAAGGCCCTTTCGACGGATCCGGAGTCTCCGTCAGCAGGAGCAAGCGTGATGGCACACACCCGCCCATCTATAGATTTTTTTACAATAGCTGCGGCCACTATGGGAGACATTCCGTACACAAAAGAAAGCATGGGACACTATCGCTTTATAATGCCTGCGGACGATATCACTATATCTGCGGACTGACCTCTCAGGGGGTGGCGGTATGATCTGCAATCCTACTGCTTCCTCCGGGAAGGTCAATGTGGAAGAGCTGGCGGAGCTGTTTGCCGCCGCTGCCTTTGATGATCTCTCGTACAAGCTCATCTACTTCTAAGGAGGACACAATGCACAATACCATTTATTCCCATCGGGGGGGGCTTGACCTAGCCCCTTCCAGCACCTTCTACAAGGGGGTGCTGGCATGATACTGAATCCGGGACTGGGGAGTGGAGGCGGCGGGAAGCCGGAACTGCTGGCTCACAAGGTGCAGACTAACATATCTCCAGTAAATTATGCGTCCGTCAGTCTTTCTGAAATTGAATGGGATAGGTACACGCAAGTTATCATGTATCTGACCGTGGATAAACGCAGTAATAGTGAAGGAATTTCTATTATAATCGATGGCTGCACGTGGGAGTTCGGGTACATTTGCGCAACTTATGCCGGAGGATCCAACTGTATGATTACGCTTTATCCAAAGATGTTCGACGGCCGGATCTTTGCCTCTGTAATTGGAAGGACAGAAGCGTCGGGTGCCGCCATGAATGTGCGAGGAGCGGTGTGTGGATTCGAGACATCTGGAAAGCACTATGAGGATCTTAAACTGCTCAAAGTCACACACTATGGGGATAACGTAATTGCCAACGCAGAAATCTATATCTACGGTATCACCTGACCATTTTCGTGCCCCCGCGAAAATGGTATCTGCACACGCATTCCCGCCCATGAGGGCTGGAAATAGAGAAAGGAGTAACACTATGGAATTTCTTGCAAAGCACCTTTGGATCATCTTTGAGGTCTGCGAAGAGGAGCGGACCGACGGGGACAGCTTTTCCCCGGATCTCGTGAACGGCGCTGTGCTGTTCCTCTCCGCCCTGAACGGAGCGAAGGACACGGACTACAAGTGCCTGAAGCACGTGGATAAGAAGGCCCTGCTGTCGGAGTGGAGCAAGGCGGACCAGCAGGTCGCCCACCGGGAGTACGCCGCTCTGGTGGCAGCTGTGCCCGGCCATCGGGACGCGGACAAGTGCGCGGAGCTGTGTGCCGCCTTCAGCAAGGGCGACCACAAGGCGTTCGATGCCGCGATCGCGGACGGCCTGAGCAAGCTGTACCGCAACGAGGTCGATGAGTAAGCTCATCCAGAAGATTCCGCTCGCAGACATCAAAGAGATCGAGCTATATGTGGGCTACTGCCGGAAGTCTCTGGCTCAGGTGGTAGCCTACGCTCGTTCTAAGGCCGCTGGCCGGAAGGTCTATATCCTGAATCTGGGTATGTGGAACCCGGATGGGAGCGCCTGCCCGTTGCTCAAGGCAGGCGGGAAGTGGATCTCGAAGCAGTCGTGGAAGGCCCACGGATTCGCATGGACCAGCGGCCCTGATATCTGCATGACGGCGGAGCCAGGAGCGGCGAAGGATTTCTGGAGCACGACCCCGCTCGTGGTACCCGGTGTCGGGGCAGTGAAAAAGCTGTCCTATGACGCAAAGGGACAGGGCGGGAGCCGGCCCCGGTCCGCTGTTGGCATGACGGCCAAGGAGCTGGTGCTGTACTGTTCGTCTACGGGATCCCCGGCGACGCCGGAGAAACTGCGGAATGAGATGGTGAGCATGGGCTGTACGGCGGCAGTCATGGGCGATGGCGGCGGAAGTAGCCAGTGCTGGTACGATGGCAAGACCCTGAAAGGGGATGGCCGGAAGTGCCACAACTACATGATCGTCTATGCCCAGGCCGGGAGCACCGGTCAGGTCAAGACGGATACCGCATCTACCACTCCCAAGGAGGGAACGATGAGCAAGAAGTACAAGGTCACGCCGAGTGTCGGCGTCAATGTCCGCAGCGGTCCCAGTACCAGCTACTCCAAGACTGGCTCCTATGCCTGCGGGGCCGTGGTAGACGTCACCGCCACCCAGAACGGCTGGGGCAGGACGGCGAAGGGCTGGGTATCCATGAACTACCTCAGTCCTGTGGCGGCCCCTGCGGACCGTGTGACGGACGCCGGCATCACCATCCGGCAGGACCTCATCCCGGCGGGCCGGAAGAACCGCCCCGGCGGCACGGACCCGGACAAGTACATCACGATCCATGAGACAGGCAACTTCGCCCGGGGCGCAGACGCGGCGGCCCACGCCTCCTACCTGAAGAGCGACGCCGCCGTCAAGGCCCAGATGAGCTGGCACTACACCGTGGACGACCACGCCATCGTCCAGCACATCCCGGACGGGGAGAGGGCGTGGCACGCCGGGGACGGGGCCAACGGTCCCGGCAACAGCCAGAGCATCGGCATCGAGATCTGCGTGGATGCCGGGGGAGACTTCGAGCGGGCGCAGGAGAACGCCGCTTCTCTTGTCCGTCTGCTGATGAAGGAACACGGGATCGGCCTGGGGAACGTGGTCCAGCACAACCATTGGAACGGGAAGGACTGCCCCTATACTATCCGGCACACCGCCGGAGGGTGGGACCGCTTCCTGTCTCTGGTGGAGAAGTCCACTAAGGAGGACAAACCCGTGGAAAGCAAATGGTACACCGACGCCCAGAAGTGGGCCGTCGAGAAGGGCATCAGCGACGGCACCCGCCCCGAGGACACTATCACCCGGGCGGAGGTATGGTCTATGCTGATGAGACTGACAAAGGAGTAATAGGACATGGACTTTGGCATCACCAGCGTGGCGGCCATCACCGCCATCTGCTACCTGATCGGTCAGGGCGTGAAAGCGTCCGGGCTGGATAACAAGTGGATCCCCATCATCTGCGGGGCCGTCGGTGGCCTCCTGGGCCCCCTCTGCATCTATTTCGGCGTCCCCGAGTTCCCGGCCCACGACGTCATCACTGCGGTAGCTGTGGGCATCGTGTCCGGGCTGGCCGCTACCGGCATCAACCAGGTCGCAAAACAGCTGACGCAGTAAACCAGAGAAAGAGAGGTGGCCCCCGTGGAGTGGACCATCGTGACTGTCATCATCGCCCTTGTAGGGCTGGGGGCCGCCGTCATCCGCCCCATCGCCTCCCTGACCGGATCCATCACGAAGCTGACCGTCGTGGTCGAACGGCTTGAGAAGGAGCTGACCCACCTGGGGGACTCCAACCACGAATCCCACAAGCGGCTGTGGGACCACAACACCGAGCAGGATGACCGGATCGAAGACCACGAGCGCCGGATCGGGGCGCTAGAGCATAAGTGACAGGGGGTGAGACCGGTGTACAGAGACAGCTGCCATAGCGTCTGAGATACCGATACACCATCGCCCAGCTGGAGCGTATGGCGGCCTGCCCGTGGCTGACTGACCGGGAGCGGGCCGTCTTTGACCTCTACTATCGCCGTGGATGGGCGATAGAGGACATTGCCGCCGAACTGTATATCTCTCGCCGGACGGTGGATTACGCCCTTGCGCAGATCCGTGAAAAGACAAAAAATTGACCCCACCCGGAGAAGGGTGGGGCTTTTTTTAACCGTCTTCGATATACTTGTCCAGCGCGGCTTTTAGTACGGCATTCACCGTGTCTCCACGCTCTTCGCATACAGCTTTCACTTTAGCGGCATATTCCTTCCTGACCTTTACGGCCAGAGTCGTCATATGCTCCTTGATATACTTGTTGTTCGCCCTCCGCTGGACGTCTGTCAATGCCATAACATCACCCCTAAACATTATACCATGTTTTGATATGGTTTAACCATGTACAAATAGCACAAATGGGCCATAGAAATATTGTGCGTAACGCCACTTGATAATATGGTTAAACCATGTTAAGATATAGGCACAGAAGGACAACGAAACGATATGGAGGTACATAACATGAAAAAGGAAATCTATCGGAGCTTTGAGGGCATGCTCAACGTCGAAAATCAGTTCGGTTACATCATCTACGAGCTGTCCGACCTCTATGAGATCGAGCTTCTGAGCGTGTGGAGCGAGGACAGCACCGTCCGCTTCCGGGTCCCCAAGTCCCTCCTCCCCGCTGACAGGTTCGGCGACGAGGCCCTGATCGGCGAGCTCAACCTAGCCGCTGACGATGGCGTCTACGATGACGCCCAGACCATGTGGCACGGCAAGTGGTACAAGAGCTCCACCATCCGCAAGATCCAGGAGTCCAATCGCGACTATTACTGGCGCCGCCACGTCTGATAAGAGAGGAGTGACCGAGATGACGACTTATCTGGTATTGGAGCACGCCTATAGCTACGGCTACTCCCTCTGCACAGCCCGGCGGCTGACCGACGCTGAGAAGACCCACAAGCTGCCCGAGTACTGGGACCTCTGCTTTGTCGGCCTAGGCGGATCCATCGACCTCCGCCACATCCGCGGGGACGATCCGCTGGTCTACTCCATCATCACCCGCCCGTATGACGGATCCTTTGACGGGTGCTCTAATCAGGCTTATATCATCACTCAGGAGGAGTGGGACCAGCTCATCGAGCTGGACAAAGCCAAAGGGGCCGAGAAGACCCGGAAGAAGCGGGAAGAGTCCCGTGAGCTATGGACAAGCATCCTCCACGACTGCGAGCGTCAGAGCCATCTGTACACCCGCGAGGAGGCCGCCGCCGCCCGGAAGCGCTGGCGGGACACCCAGAACGAGGGCGGCGAGGGGTATATGCCCCAATACTGGACGATCGACGACTACGAGCAGGCCAAGGCCCGCCTGGCCGAGCTGGATAAGGAGGAGCTCAATGGATGAGATCCGCGCCCGGGAGCTGGCCTCCCAGTACTACGACGCACACCCAGAGCTCCATATCTACGACCTCAATCTGGATATGGAGTACAGTGAGAGCGACGGCGCATGGGGCGCCGACCTGAGCATAGGCCCGGAGGAGGACCCAGAAATCGAGGGCTTCCTCCTGGTCCGTGACGACGGGACCGTCTATACCTACGGCCTTGACACCCCGCCGAGTATGTGATAAACTATCCATGTCAGCGGCTCCGGCCGCCGTGGATTGAAACATAATTTAGGATGGTTATCCATCGACAGCGAAAAATAAAGCCGCCCGGCGAACCGGGCGGCTTTATTTTTCGCCCGGTGGAAGGACCTTGTGCAGAGTGACGGGAGGTTCCTCCTCCTGAGCGGCCCCGACGATGGTCGGAGCGACCCACATCAGCTCCAGAGGAGGATACTCATCTCTCTTCTTCCGCTTCATCTCATCCTCTCCTTTTATCGCTTCTATTATACTCTTCGGTTGCTCCAGCGTCTATGACTCGTTTCTTTTGCGTATCCCCTGCGCATGGGGGATACGCTTTTTTGCTATCATGACCATAGAAGGAGGCGGTCCCTGTGAACTACATCCCCTATTCGCCATACAACGGCTATCAGGCGGCACCGGCATATCAGCCGCCCATGAACGCTCAGCCCGCCCCGCAGGCCCAACAGCAACCGGCTATCATGTGCCGCCCTGTGGCCAGCGAGGAAGAGGCCAGGGCCACTCCAACGCCTTTTGACGGGTCCACACTGATCCTGACGGACTTCGGGCACGGGCGCATATATAGTAAGGCCCTGAATTACAACGATGGTAGCGCCGTCTTTCGGACATACCAGCTTGCGCCTGCAAGGCAGGAGGCACAGGTGGAGTACGCACCTATGGCGGCACTGATGGAAGTGAAGGACCAGCTGGACACCTTGAAGAAGGAGCTGGAGAAGCGTCCGGCCCAGAGGAAGGGAGCGACAGCGGAATGATGAACCCTATGATGATGCTGATAAACGCCGCCCGGAGCGGCGGAGACCCGTCCGCACTGCTGAGGCAGATGGCGGGGAGCAACCCGCAGGCCGCACAGGTCCTGCGCTTGATGCAGGGGAAGTCCCCAGACCAGCTCCGGCAGACGGCTGAGAACATGGCCCGCGAGCGGGGGACCAGCATCCAGGCGGTAGCTCAGTCTCTGGGGCTTCCAAAAATCTCCTGATCGATATCTCAAAAGTATCAGAAGGCCACCTTTTGAGGCTTTTGAGAGCGGCCTTTCAGCTTTCGGGGCTTGACGAAAACCGACCTTGTGACACGCCCGGGCATCTGCCCGCGTGAATATAGCTGAAAGGTGGATAAACATGGATAATGACTTTGCGACCGGCTACGCCCTCGGGGCGGACAGCAACGGCACCTCCAACAACGGTTGGTGCGACGGCAATGGCGGTTGGCTCTGGATCCTTGTCATCTTCGCCCTCCTGGGATGGGGCGGTAATGGCTTCGGGGGCTTCGGAGGCAATGGTGGCGGCTATGTGGCCACTGCGGCCACTCAGGCGGACATCCAGAGAGGCTTCGACAACTCCGCCGTCATCTCCAAACTCGACGGACTGAGCAACGGCCTGTGTGACGGCTTCTATGCGGTCAACAACGGTATGCTCCAGGGCTTCAACGGCGTCAACACGGCGATGCTCCAGGGCTTCAATGCCCAGACGATCGCCAACCTCCAGGGCCAGAACGCCCTCGCTACCCAGTTGGCGCAGTGTTGCTGCGAGAATCGGCAGGGCCAGGCGGATATCAAGTACGCTATGGCCTCCGACACCTGCTCCATCCAGAACACCATGAACGGCAACACCCGGGACATCCTGGACAACCAGAACGCTAACACTCGGGCCATCCTGGACTACCTGTGTCAGGACAAGATCTCTACCCTCCAGAGCGAGAACCAGTCCCTGCGGCTGGCGGCTTCTCAGGCGGATCAGAACGCTGTCCTGCGGGCGGCGATGGACGCCAACACGGCTGAGATCCTGCACCGTGCGGCTCCTCTCCCTGTCCCGTCTTATCAGGTGGCTAACCCCTATACCGGCTCCTACGGTTACGGGTGCGGGTACAATAGTCCCTGCTGTTAAACGGCTAGTTTAGCCCGACTCGGGGCGGCGGTATCCCCGCCGCCCTTGATATTGGAGGTATCAAGATGTCTTGTAAACCTGTTGAGAAACTGTGCCCCCGTACCGTCATCTCTCAGTCTGTGACGTATGCGTCCGGGGTGCTGACGGTCAACATCCCCGCCGGGAGTTACACCAACCGGGAGGTCTACGGTATCGTCATCGCCCAGACCATCCCCGCTGAGACCATCATCGGGGCCCCTGTCATCATCACCATCGGAAGCGGGACGGTCAACTACCCGCTCTTGAAGTGCAATGGTGCCCAGGCTACCGTCTATAACGTGGACAGTCGGACCCGCTACCTTGTCCGTGTCGTGACCAGCGCAAGCGGCGGCGCGTTCCGGATGCTGGGCAAGTCCTGTTGCCCTCACGATGACGTTCTCCGTTCCATCGACGGAACGGCTTGAAGGGGGAGTCTGTATGAAACCGATCACTCGAATGATGCTCTTGTCCTCCGACCGGAAGGACGGCAGAGACGGAAGAGAAGGCGGTCGTCGTGACTATGACCGCGAGTACCGGAACTACGGCCGGGACGGCCGGGACTGGAACGCCCGGAACTACGATGACAGCTACCGGGTGGACGCGCACTATACGTCCGTCCCGCCCATGTACCGGGAGCGGAGCGACTACCGCCCCATGAACCGCATCGGCTTCTCCGTGGACGGCACGATGGACCGGGAGGTCCCCCGTGAGTTCTCCGACGACTACCGCCGGGACGAGATGTCCTATCGGCAGAGCGCCCGGACAAGCGGGCACGGCTCCAGCGACTATGTAACCCCGCTGGATGAGCATACGGCGAAAGAGTGGATGTCCCACATGAAGAACACCGACGGCACCACCGGCCCCCATTGGACACTGGAGCAGGTCCGTCAGGTGATGTCTCAGCGGGGCATCGACTGCGATCCCGTGGAGTTCTGGGCGGCTATGAACATGGTGTACAGCGACTATTACAGCGTCGCCAAACGCCACGACATGGGCGGGAAAATCGACTTCTACGTCGATATGGCGAAAGCCTTCCTCGATGATAAGGACGCCCGGCCCGACAAGCTGGCCCGGTACTACGACAGCATCGTAGACCGCTGACATGGACTTTTCGGCCTTTCTTGAAATCGGCACATTGCACAAGCGAAGAGTTTGAATAGTCCCGTCTAACGTACGGCGATCTATACCAATAACTGGTGTTGGTCACACGTTGGTTACACGTTGGACACACATTTTCTGTACTAAGGTCTGGAACCGGTTGTCTTGCAACGGCTTCCAGACCTTGCTCTTTTTTAAAACTTTACATCAGGCTTAAACGGAAACCACTTTTTTCTCGATTTTCATTGCTAAAAATTGCACGAAACGATAGGCATACAGCGCATTTCGCAACTTTTTGATATATCTACGTTTTCAACAATTTTTTGACGTTGGACACACGATTTATTCGAGCTTCTCGATTTCGTGTCGCAGGAAGTCGATATCGGTATGCGTATAGTGGTCCGTGACGTTTCGGTCAGCGTGGCCCATGATGCGGCGCATGGCCAGCTCATCGGCCCCGGCCTCTTTCATCATAGAGGCGAACGTATGGCGACACCAATGGGGGGTAGCGTTTGCAGGCAGTCCAGCTTCCTGTATCACCTGCTTGAAGAAGCTGGACCGGTATACTGGTGCGAGGATAGGCCCTCCGTGGATACCTGTGATAATCCGTTCTCCTCCCTGCGACAGCCGCTGGAGGATATAGGGCTTGATACGGGGATGGACGGGGACCGCACGGTCCTTTCCCGCCTCTGTCTTGGATCCGCCGGTCAGCGTGTCTGCCTCCGGGTCGTAGTCCTCCGGGCGCAGGGCCAGCAGTTCGTTGATCCGGAAGCCGGTATAGCAGAGTATCAGCACGGTATCCGCCCAGTGGGATGTCCCGGCCAGCTCCGCCACCCGCTCGACCTCTTCACGGGTGAAGGCCCCCTTCTCGAACTTGGCCGCTATTGTAGGCGCTTTCAGATGCTCCGTCCGGTCTCTGGTGATGATCTCCCGCTCCATCGCATACCCCCACACGGCTCGCATGACCATGATGATATTCTGGATAGTGCTCCTGCTTTTACCAGCCACTTCCTGTTCATCTACGATGGCCTGGAGCCTATCCAGCGTGACCTTCTCGATGGGCTTGTCCGCTATGGGGGCCAGATAAGCCCACGCCGCCTTGTAAGACGCGACAGACGCCTTTCCGGCTTTGGCGTATTTCCGGGCCGACCATCTATCATACATCTCCTGCACGGTAGGCATGGACGGAGCGGCCCCCTTCCCCACGGCCAGCACGTACTTCTCCAGCTCCCTCTGTGCCTCTGTGGAGGTCCGGTAGTAGCCCAGATAACGTCGCTTGATAAGGCCGGGGCGGTCCTCATAGGCCACCTTCACGGCCCACGGATTCCGCCGATTGCCGGACAGCTTGACGACCGTACCGGTCCCGTTCGCTCTTTTCATTGCAATTTTACCCCCTTCATGGTATAATGAAGGGGCAGACGGTCTCTCTCTTATCGTTCTGCCCCTTTTGGCTCCGCTGGATGCTCCTAACATCCGGCGGGGCCCTTTTTTATTCAGTTGTACGATTTACTTATCGCCGTTCAGCTTCTTCAAACGGGCAAATCCGACGTAGCAGAAAATAGCCTCGAGGATGACGAACATGAAATACACGGGAAACAGGACCAACGCCACGGTGTACAAGATGGCGGCGGTCAGGGCGAATCCCCGATGGGACATGAACCAGGCCAGGATATTGAAGATGATAGCCAGACCGGTACAGACCAGATGTGGCATAACAAGCACGGTAGCGATGCCAGCGCCAACGGCCTCCATGGAATCGGTAGCCCCGGTATTGGCTCCGCCCCAGTAGGACACGCTATAAATGGCGTAGGCGATGCCGATGATAGCCGCGATCAGGAGCAGGACGCTCCGCTTCTTCTTATTGTTTTCCATTTTCCTTTTCCTCTCTCTCAGTCGTTATCACTTCACGTTGATGGCGTCAGTGTCGAAATAGGTCTTGTAAGTGTTCTTGTCGTAGAAGTGAAGCTTAAACTCTGCGCTGGTGATGGGGGCCTTCACGCCCTTGTCTTCGAGGCCATAGACAGCGATAGGGGCGATAGCGGTCTTTCCAGCGGCCACGCTCTCGACCAGGTAGTCATCAACCATCATGCCGTTCACGGAAACGTCCTCAGAGGAAACGCCCAGGTCAACGTTGGAATTGTTCTCGATCTTCAAGCAAATCTCGTAGTCACCGATAAGGCCCTGCGCCTCGCGAATCCCGGTGTACGTCACTTTGACGCCGTTCTGGTCCACGATGACGGTCCCGGACGCCGTGCTGGTGCCGTCCACATGCTCCGACAGGATGACGGTCTGGGTGGAGGGGTCCCAGCCCACGTCCAGCCCCAGAGCGTTGCCCACGGCCCGGACGGGCAGATAAGTCGTTCCGCTGATGGCGAACGGCTCCACGGGGTTCCCGTTGGCGTCCTTCGGAGTCACCGTCTCTCCGTTCACTTTCAGCTTGATTCCGGTGTAGTCCAGCGTCGCTTGCTTCTGATAGTTGGCGGCGAACGCCGTACCCACCAGAGACGCACACAGCACAGAGGCCGCTACGCCTCCAGCAAATCCACGCTTCCATTCTTTCATTTCCTTCATCGCTCCTTTATCTTTTTCCGGCCTCCGCCGGTAGGGGAACAAACTCAGGATATCGCTGTCTCAGCCCCATAAACAGGACTTTTCCTTTTAGGATACTTCCAAACTTCAAGTATCTTATCTGGATACTCTGCCGATCGACATACTAGAACAAATGTTCTAAAATGGTATCGACGATAAGTGACGGGCTTCTCAGGAAGGGAGTTGTAAAATGTTGCCAAACACGGGAGACCATCACATGAAGGAGGGGCACGATATGAACAAAACCGACAGAGAGAGGACCATCGAGATCATCGTAGACATCCTAAACAGACTCAGTGACGAAAGCGTAAACATCATCTATACGATCATCCACGGACTCAAATGATCCATCCCGGCCAGCCGACCCGTCAAGGGTCGGCTTTTTTGTCGCCCGCGAACTCATCAGCCAGCTTCTGAGCCATGTCCGCGATAAGCTCCCATTCGTCCCAATCCAGCTCCGCAAGCACATTGATGAGCCGGACTCTGATATCGTCCGGGGCCGCCTGGAACATATCTTTCATGAAGTCGGCCATCTTCTCACGCTTTGACCGCTCCACGAACATCTCACCGATGCCTTCGCGAAGCCATTTCTCGCTGACACTGTAAACTTTACAAATATCAGAAATAGTGCGATCGCTGAGGTTTGTTTCTCCGGCACACATCTTTGTTACGTGCGATGGGGTGACGTTTATAGCCTTTGCAAAAGCACTTCTTTTTACGCCGAGAGCTTCGATACATCGAGATACTCTCTCTCCAATTTCGCTCATTTTTCCAACCTCCTTCCACCACATATTAAACCATAAAGGAAGTGATAAGTCAAGAAGAAAGATTGAATGAGTTAAAAAACAGTGCTTGACTTTTTGAGAGAATCAAGTTATAATTTGAATAGACCAATGAGAGGCGTACGGACGGCGATCCGTATCGCGCTAAAAACCGAAAGGAGGAGCGATGACATGAAGTATTACCGCATCATCGGGCCTGATTGTGGTCGGGATGAAGACGGCGTGTTCCATTGTGTCTGCGGCCATTGCACCGAGCTACCGGAGGCAGGACAGGACGGAAGCTACAGCGGCGACGATTGCCGCAACGGCGGAGACCGCCGAGATTACGGCAGTCACAAGGAAACGTCGAAACTCCGTCTTCTCTTTCGACGCTGGGGTCTCTACTAATTGGTTGAATCCGGTGGAAGTGTCAGTGTAATACCTTTTGTACGATTGCATGATGATATACCTCCGGTTATTCAATGATAGCGGTCCCGTGGTTGGCAGACCACGGAGCCGCCGGGGGGCTATCTGAGCAGGATGCCAACGGCTGTCAGGAGGAGAGTAGTGACAGCGTATCGGCCTCCCCTCTTGTAAGGTGGTGAAATTATGAAATTGACACTAGTTGGAACCAAATCGGAAATCGTTGATTTTTTGACTGCAATTCGTAGTGAAAAGCCCAAAATGTCGAAGAGCGAACTGACACGCGCTATTCTTGAGGATTCTCCGTTTCATCCTTCATGCCGTCGAGCAACATCAGGAGAAACGGAGAATCAAGGTGGATCAATCCAGCCGTAGACAAAACGAAAATAAATTGGTAGATAGCGGCTCTCGTTGCAATGAAAACCGCTTTAAGCGTGGCCTTACAGATAGCGACTTGAAGTTCATCGTCTAGCTCGTTGGTGCATTCCAAAAGGCGTGCTACGATTTCGCCCTGTTTTTTTCCAATAATGTCATCCGCCAGAGCCTCTGCGATTTTTTCGGTGTCAAACTCGGATAGTCCCATGTAATCAACCCCTTTCTGCTTACAATTTACCATTTCATTATAGCACATTTACCCGAAAGGTGGAAGAGAACCAAATGGCTAAAGACAAGTATCACTTCTCCATCACCATCACCTCCGAAATGATGGAGGACCTGAAAAAGCTGGAGGGCCGTCAGTCCTTCAAGCCGTCCAGAAGCGAAATGGTCAGACAACTACTGGCCATCGGAATCAGAGAGATGTTGAAGGAGGAAGAGTGATGGACTTCTATCGAATCGTCGGTCCTGAATGCGGAAGGAACCGCTACGGCGATTTCCTCTGCGTCTGCGGGTACTGCGAAAAGCTCCCGGATGGAAGCACACACGATGAAGTCGTAGGACATCCAGCTCATCTGGACGGGCGGAAGGTGAACGACCTGGCCGGCCGGGTGGAAGAACTGGAACGAAAGACTGTGATTTTGAAAAGACTGTCTGATTCGGGCAGGCGGCAGATGGACATCCAGTTCAGATTTCAGCTGGTCACTTCGATCGGCCTTGTCGTTGCTTACGCCGCCATCGCTTTTTTGGCGGTGAAGATTGGATAGAGTCTTTCCACAAGGGGGGTGACATCATGGACAGAGCAAAGCAGGTCAAGAAGAAGCTGAACGACGCTGTGAACGTCCTCTCCGGGGAGAACCTGGGGGAGAAGCTGGAGTATCTGGCCGGTTTCGCTGAGGGCGTGGCCGCTATGGCACGTCGTCAGGAAGAGAAGGAAGAGTAACTGAAAGGGGAGAACGACATGAGCAGGAGACGGATCTATGAGAGACCGCCCGCACCCACGGACGAAGAGATCCTGAGCTACGACAACGTGCCGATCGCGGTAGCGGCCAGGTACATTGGGATGCCGGAAGCGTCGCTCCGGCTGGCACTCCGGGAAGAGCGGGCCCGTCATCTGGGGTTCGCCGTGCAAGGGACCGGCCATCTGATCTACAACATCAGCCCCGGCGGGCTGGTGCGGTACAAGCGGCAGGGCGGAGAGATCATCCCCTTCGAACATCTGCAAGACGTGCTGGTGAGCACCATCATCAAGGAAGTCGAACGCCGGATCCCGGCGGCACAGTGAGTGAAGGGAGGGGCAGGACGATGAGCCTGTTCACACCGGAGGAGCTGGAGGAACTCCGCCGGGCGGATGAAGAGATCGAACGGGGGTTCCGCTTGACCAATGAGGAGCTGGCGGAGTCCCGCGAACGGGACCGAGAGCCCGTGCTCGATCAAATGGACGGGAAGACCCGCAGGCTGGCCGAGTACCAGAAAGCCTACCGCGAAGCGAACCGGGAGAAGGTGGCTGAGCGCCAGAAGGCATACTACGAAGCGAACCGGGAGAAGGTGGCTGAGTACCAGAAGGCCTACTACGAGGCGAACCGGGAGAAGGTGGCCGAGTACCAGAAGGCCTACTACGAAGCGAACCGGGAGAAGGTGGCTGAGCGCCAGAAGGCATACTACGAAGCGAAC
>ERZ1034920.821-NODE-821-length-22313-cov-6.758604_pt1 | contig 22313 bp, 20 predicted proteins | sample MGYA00520688_ERZ1034920 | MGnify/ENA primary metagenome ERZ1034920 (study PRJEB33766, sample SAMN09781785) | gut metagenome | biome: gut microbiome | host: Homo sapiens | place: Madagascar | study: EMG produced TPA metagenomics assembly of the PRJNA485056 data set...
CCGCGCTGCCGGGCATGTCCCCCACCGACGTGTCCGACTTCGCGTTCACGTCGTCGGTCATGATCACGCTGTTCTCGTTCGGCGCCCTGTGCGGCGGCAAGCTGCAGGACAAGTTCGGTCCCAAGATCGTCATCATCATCGGTTCCATCTTCTTCGGCATCGGCGTGTTCCTCACGTCGTTCACGATCGATATGGGTCCCATCCCCACGTGGTTGACGTTCGGCGTGATCGGCGGTTTCGCGGTGGGTTGCACCTATAACTCCGCGATCCCCTGCATCCAGAAGTGGTTCCCCGACAAGATCAATGTGTGCATGGGCATCATCGTGTGCTGCTTCGGTCTGGCTTCCGTGGTCTTTACGCCGCTTGCCCAGATGCTGATGGACGGCATGGGCGTGCGCACTACGTTCCAGATCCTGGGCGTCGTGTTCGCCGTCGTGTGCCTGTTGGCTTCCATCCTCATCAAGAATCCCGAGCCCGGCTGGCTGCCCGAGGGTTACGTTCCTGCTGAGAGCAAATCCAATATCGCGCAGGAGCAGGTGCCGTTCAGCAAGGCCATCAAGACTCCTCAGATCTGGATCATCTTTCTCACCTACTGGTTCATCACCGCTGGATTCTTCTCGATCAACCCCATTCTGCGCCAGCTGGGCATGGCCCGCGGACTCGAGGTCGATCTCGCCAACGGCATCGTCATGGCGTGCGGTTTGGGTTTGGCTGTCGGACGCTTCTTCGTGCCGTTCGTGGTGAACGCCATCAACAGCCGTCATAAGACCGCCCTCGGCCTTGCCGCCCTCGTGCTGGTCGTTTCCATCGCCTTGATCTTCACGCCCGGCATCGCCTTCATGGTGCTGGTGTTCTGCTTGGCCGCCTTCTCAGGCGCCCCGGGTGCCATCTATCCCGCTTGGACGGCTGAGAATTTCGGCCTCGCGAACAACGGCGCCAACTACGGTTTCGTCATGTGCGGCATCGGTCTGTCCTCCCTGGTTTCGTTCCGTCTGGTCAACCAGGTGATCGCGCCGATGTTCGGCGGCCTGTCCGAGACTGGCGTCGCGGTCAACACCGAGTTGTACTTCATCGTTTCCGCCGTGTTCGCCGTCGTGTCCGTCGCGCTGCTCCTTGCCTTCAAGACCTACAAGGAGAACAAGGCCGAATAGCCCGAGACGCCGATCGGCTTCGGCGAGGGCGCTTCCCCTTCCGGCCGGGTGAACGCGCGAGCATGGCCGTGCCACGGCCGTGCGAGCGCCGACCGGAAAGCGGCGCCACCCGAATTCCGCGGTGCAGATCCGCGAAGGCACCCTCCTTACCCTTCGCGGTTTGCAAGCCCCCGAGGGATCCTCTCCCCAGGATCCTCCGGGGGCTGTTTTGGTTTCAAGGGGATGGGGTATGATGGGCCCATGGGAAAACGACGCAACAACAAATCGGCAGGCGCCCGCGGCGGCTACGGATCGCTGCGCGACATGCTGCGCGAGGACGAGGGGACGCGCGGTGAGGGCGCATCTGCTAAGGGCGCATCCGGCAAAAGCGGGAAGAAGGCGCGTGGAACGTCGCGGCGGGAGGGGTCGTGTCCGGGCGGCGCCGCCGACCGCAAGCGCGGGGGTTCCGCTTCGGACTCTTCCGTGAACGTGCCCGCTCCTTTGACGGGCGATGCCCATATGCGCATCGCGATCATCGGCGGGGGAGCCGCGGGGCTGGCTGCGGCGGTCGTCGCGGCGCGCGAGCTGGGGGAGTGCGGGCCGCATGAGGCGGCGGGCGTCGTCGTCTTCGAGGCGGATGAGCGCGTCGGCCGCTCCATCCTGGCGCCCGGCAACGGGCGTTGCAACTTCTCCAACAGCAGCGTCGACGCCTCTCTTTACCGCAATCCCGAGTTCGTCGCGGATGCGCTTCGCGCATTGGCCGACGACGGTGCCGCGCGCCTGAAGGCGCGGGGGCTCGCGTGCGATTCCGGTGAGGATCCCGTCCTGCGCTTCTTCGAGGATCTCGGACTGGCGTGGCGCGAGGAGGGCGAGGGCCGGCTGTACCCTGCGACGGGCAAGGCCTCGACGGTGGTCGACGTGCTGCGCGCCGCGGCGGCGGACGCGGGCGCGCTTGAGGCGTGCGGCCGCCGCGTCGTCGCCGTCGAGCCTCCCGACGAGGAGGGCGGGCTGTTCCACCTCCGCTTCGCCGACGGATCGATCGAGCATGCCGCCGCCGTGATCGTGACGGTGGGCGGCAAGCATGCGCTCGGGGGTTCGGATCGCAGCGGATGCGGTTCCTCCGCCGCGGCATCCCTGCTTCCCGAACGCTATGCGTCAGAACCGACCCGCCCGGTGCTCGGCCCTCTGCGCGTGCGCGAGGAGGCGCCGCGCCGGCTCGACAACATCCGCGTGCGGGCGCGCGTGCGACTGGCCGACGACGCCCCGTTCGGGATGACGAAGGCGGAGGAACGCGGCGAGGTGCTGTTCCGCTCGTACGGCGTGTCGGGGATCTGCATCTTCAACCTGTCGCGCTTCGCCGAGCCGGGCGATGCGCTGCTCATCGATTTCCTTCCCCAGGTGGAGCGGACACGCCTCAGGCGGTACCTCGTCGAACGCGCGCGGCGGCTTGCCGCGCCGAAGGGGTTCGACGGCGGAACGCGCGCGCCGATCACCTACGAGGCGCTGCTGCGGGGGCTTCTGCTGCCCCAGATCGGCAACGCGGTGCTGGAAGAGGCGGGCCTGGACCCCCACGCTCCGCTCGATGCGGATGATCTGCCCGCGCTGGAGCGGGCCCTCTCGGAGTTCCCCCTGACCGTCGAGGGCATCGGCGACGAGCGGCAGTGCCAGGTGCTGCGCGGGGGGTTTGCCGTCGAGGCGTTCGATCCGCACACGATGGAATCGCGGCTCGACGCGGGCTTGTTCGCCGCGGGCGAGGCGCTCGACGTCGACGCCCCGTGCGGCGGGTACAACCTCCACTGGGCCTGGGCGAGCGGCCTCATCGCCGGCGCGGCGGCTGCGAGGTGCATCGCCGATCGCGGCGCAGAGCATGAGTGATGTCGCTGGATGACACCGCCTAAGCGCGGGCGTGCTCCTTCTTGGGTCTGCCGGCTTTGGGTTGCTCGGCGATGCGGGCATCGACCGAATAGCCGGTCACCCATGTCCTGCCATCCAACTCGAGCGTTTCCAGCTGACCCGAGGAGACCATCTGGCTCACCCGCCCGCGCGTCACGCCGAGCCGTCGAGCTGCTTCCGCCATGGTCATGCGCGGCACGGTTTCTATGCCGGCACTCACCGCGACCACCATGTTCTCCCCTCCGTTGCGCGGAGCGTTTCCAAACGTCGCCTCGGGAAAGGGGAGGTTCCGCATGGCGCGATGCTCCATTTCGAGTTGCAGCCAGTCCGCGGCCATCTCGGCCACCTCCCGCATATCGCGGCCCTGGGTGCCGCCATCCATATCGTAGGGGACGGCGAGCAGCACCCCGTCGTCTTCGAAAACTTCGAATTCATACACGTGAAGCATATCCGCGTCCTTTTCTCGTGCAGCTCGATAGGATCGGTGCGTCTATTTCAGCCCAGCCTGCTTTTTCATCAGCTCGAAAAGCCTGTCGTTTATCTCCTTGTGGCGTTCGATCACCGTCCAGCGCCCGTCGGAGTGCTCGTAGCGGTCGTGCCGCGTGCCGCCCTTGTTGACGAATCCATGCGAAGTGAAGAACTTCACCACCTGCCTTCGATTCACCATGGGCAGCGCCTCATAAATTATAAACATAAGTTTAGTCAACCGCAATGGGGTTCCACTGTGTGCGGCAGTATATCATACAAATGTTCGTATTTTTAGTCACGCGCTCGATCGAAGGTGGGATATGATAGCGAAGGACAAACAGCGGATGGGCTGATGCTGCGGAAACGGGGGAATTCCATGCTTGAGGTTTCGAATGTGCGGCTGCCGCTCGATGCCGGCCTTCCCGGGCGGTTCGACCTGGTGGAGCGCGCCGCCGCGCGCGCTTTGGGCGTGAAGCCGGGCGAGATCGCCGAGGTGAGGCTGCTCAAGCGTAGCGTCGACGCGCGCAAGAAGGCCTCGGGCGACGTGCATTTCATCGCGACGCTGGGCGTGGCGCTCGAAGACGCGCGGCAGGAGGCGGATCTCCTCGGTTTGAAGAACGTCAAGGAGCACAAGCCGTACGCCCCGCTCGAGATCCCCGCGGTCGCGCAAACGGCACGCGATGCGGAGCCGCGTCCCATCGTCGTGGGGTCGGGCCCCGCGGGTCTGTTCGCGGCGCTGTGCCTGGCGCGCGCGGGGTTGCGTCCGCTGGTGCTGGAGCGCGGCGGCGACGTCGACGAGCGCCAGGCGGCCGTGGCGGCGTTCGACGCCGGCGGGCCGCTGGATGCGCGCACGAACATCCAGTTCGGAGAGGGAGGCGCCGGCACGTTCTCGGACGGCAAGCTCACCACCAACGTGAAAAGCCCGCTTCTGCCCCACGTGCTGTGCTGGTTCGTCGATGCCGGCGCGCCCGAGGAGATCCTCTGGAAGGCGAAGCCCCATATCGGAACCGACCTGCTGGTGGAGGTGGTGCGCACCCTGCGCCGCCAGATCGAGGAGGCGGGGGGCGAGGTGCGTTTCCACGCGCAGCTTGATGGCATCCGCTTCGAGAGGGGGACGGTCGCCGCGGCGCTCGTGCGCGACACGCGCGGGGACGCCCCGACCGGGGGGCGGGACGCCGGATCCGATGCGCGGTCCGGGAGGCTCGAGGAGATCCCCGCTCGCCGTATCGTGCTGGCCTGCGGGCATTCGGCGCGCGATACGTTCGAACTGCTCTTCGACGAGGGGCTGCGCATGGAGCAGAAGCCCTTCTCGATGGGCGTGCGCATCGAGCATCTCCAACGCTCGATCGACCGCGCGCAATACGGCAAGGCAGCAGGGCATCCCGCGCTCGGGGCGGCCGACTACAAGCTTGCCGTGCACCTGCCCGGCGGGCGCGGCGTGTACACGTTCTGCATGTGCCCCGGCGGCCAGGTGGTGTGCGCTGCGAGCGAGGAGCAGGGCGTGTGCGTCAACGGCATGAGCCGCTTCGCGCGCGACGGCCGCAACGCCAACAGCGCGGTGCTGGTGGGCGTGGGGCCCGAGGATTTCGATGGCGACCACCCGCTCGCGGGCGTCGAGCTGCAGCGCCGGGTCGAGCATGCGGCGTATGCGGCCGCACGCGCCGCAGGGGGCTCGCCGTACCAGGCGCCCGCCCAGACGGTGGGGGATTTCCTGGCAGGCGAGTCCTCGACGGGGCCCGCGGCGGGCAAGCGCGCCGTGCATCCCACCTATGCGCGCGGCGTTGCCTGGTGCGACCTGCGCGAATGCTTGCCGTCGTTCGTCGCCGACGCGATCGCTGAGGCGCTGCCGCTGCTCGACCGGCGCCTGCGCGAGTTCGCCGACCCGGCGGCGGTGATGACCGGCGTCGAGACGCGCAGCTCGAGCCCCGTGCGCATCGTGCGCGAGGACGATTTCCAAGCGCATCTGCCCCAGACGCCCGATGTGCCCAGCGGGCTCTACCCGTGCGGCGAGGGGGCGGGCTACGCCGGCGGCATCACGAGCGCCGCGATCGACGGCCTGCGCGTGGCGCTGGCGATCGCTGCCGAGCTTGCGGATCGATGACGAAGGAGGAGCGACCCATGGAGCGGGATTTCCGAAGCTGCGCCAACTGCGGCGTGTACCACTGCGATCACCTCGACAGCGATTGGCCGAGCTTCTGCATGACCACACGCACGCCGCGCGAGGAGTTCGACGAGGCGGTCGGGGAGTACCTGAACGACCCGTGGACGAGCAAGGTGTTCAAAGCCGCCGCCGAGATCGAGGGCCTCTACTACGGCAAGCTGACCCGCGTGGAGGAGGTGTGCCTGTTCGCCAAGAAGATCGGCGCCAAGAGGATCGGGATCGCCTGCTGCCGCGGCCTCATCAGGGACGCCCAGCTGTTCGCCAAGGTGCTGCGCGCGAAGGGGTTCGAGGACGTGTGCGCCGTCATGTGCAAGGTCGGCGGCGTCGACAAGACCGAGGCGGGCATCCCCGAGGGCGTCAAGGTGCGCCCCGGCGCCCACGAATCCGCGTGCAACCCCATCGCCCAGGCGCGCCTGCTCGCGGAGCATGGGACCGATCTCAACGTCATCGTGGGGCTGTGCGTCGGCCACGACACGCTGTTCATCAAGCATTCCGAAGCCCCGGTGACCTATCTGATCGTGAAGGACCGCGTCCTCGCCCACAATCCGGCGGGCGCCCTGCATGCGATGGACACCTACTATCGACGCCTGCTCGATCCCGACCTGCCCGAACCGAGGCCTTGCGAGGAGTGAAACCGCTGATCGTTCCCTTTCGTTGTTCGTTTCGCACAATGGCGTGAAAGGCAAACTGGTCATTCGCAAAGGGAATGGCCCGGCGCGGCACGTTCGCCGGACGATCCTTTATGCATGGCGTATAATCCATGCGTTTTGAAACTGGCCACGATGGAGGCGCGAAAGCGCGGCTCGGCGACGGAGACGCCTGCCGAACCAGGGGAATCGGGGTGAGAGGCCCCGGCTATGCCAGTAACCGTAACTTCGCGGGCACACGCGCGACCGGAGCGCGCCTGCGGACAAGTCGGAACACCTCCCATCGGAAGCTCTGGCCCTGGAAGAAAGGTCTACGCATGTCCGGATCCTTCGATCGCGCCGCGTCCGCGCGGCACGCGAGCCTTCCCAAGAAGGCCCTCACGATCATCCTCTCCCTCCTGTTCGCCCTGGCCCTCGTGCCGACCGCCGCATGGGCTCAGCTTGCTCCCTCGGAGCAGCAGGATGCCGCGACGGAATCCGTCGAGGCGATCTCAGGGGAGGAGGCCCCGTCCGACGAAACGGCGGAGGAGGCGCCTGCCGAGGACACGGAGGCTCCGCTCGAAGAGGATCCCGCCGTGGCGGGCGACGCCGCTGTGTCCGGAGACGAGGGCGTCTCGGAGACGGAGGGTTCCGTCGAGGAAGCCGCGGACGTCGATGCCGCCGCCGACGAGACGGTCGACGGCGAAGCGGTCGATGCCGGGGCGCTGAACTCGGTCGAGGCGGCGCAGCCCGCGGACGCCGATGCGGACTCTTCCGACGAAGCCGCGATCTCCGCCACCGCCTCGGTCATCGGCCGGGACGCCAACGGCGAGCTCGAGACGTGGGCCGCGAGCGCCGACTACGACCTGCCCGGGGGCTCCACTGCGGCAGATCTAACCGAAGCCATGTTCGAGGCCGCGGGACTCGTCGCCGACTACGATCCCAACGGGCAGTACGGCTTCTCGCTCAACACCATCACGTCTCCGGCGAACTCGACGCTCACGCTGGGCTGGGACGAGGCGACGGGTCGTTACTGGCAGCTGTTCGTCAATGGCGAACCTTCCGAATTGGGCGCCAGCAGCGTCAATTTGAAGCAAGGTGACAAGGTCGTCTGGTTTTACTCCGCATGGAATGAAAGCCTCCCTTCCGCTGAGCCTCCGCTCGCTCCCGAATCCGTCTCCGTCAGCGCTTCGATCATCGGTCGGGACGCCGCGGGCGAAGTCGAGGACTGGGCGGCGGAAACGTCCTTCAAGCTTCCCGAGGGATCCGATGCCGGCGATCTGACCGTCGCCCTGCTCGCAGCGACGGGCATCGTTGCCGACTATGATCCTGACGGTTCATACGGCTTCTATCTGAACACCATCACGTCCCCCGACGATCCCTCGCTCACGCTGGGCTGGGACGAGGCGACGGGCCGCTACTGGCAGCTGCTCGTCAACGGCGAGCCCTCCGGATTGGGTGCGAGCTCCGTTATCTTGCAGCCGGGAGACAAGATCACCTGGTACTACGCCGCCGACGGCGAGAGCCTGCCCGCCGAGCAGATCACCGTGATGGGCTGGCTTGTCGGAATCGACGGGCAGGGGCATGACCAAACATGGATCCCCGTGGGCGGTATGGACGTTCCCGTGGGCACCACCGCTGCGGAGTTCACCGAGGAGATGCTCGAGCGAAACGGCGTCAAAGCTGACATCTACACGCAGGAAACCCATGGGTATTGGATGCTCAACGCCGTGACGTCGCCTCTCGACGCCGATTGTACCTTGAGTTACAACCCGGATACCTGGGAGTACTGGCAGTTCTTCGTCAACGGGGAGCTCTCGATGGTCGGCGCCGACCAGTACACTCTCGAAAACGGCGATCTGGTCATCTGGTATTACGGTTCTGATGGCACGATGCCCGATTTCGACGAGGGCGATGACGACGACGTGGTGATCGTCGACGGCATCGAGGTCGACGAAGACGCTGCCCGCCCCGACTGGGATGCCGCATGGCCCTCGTTCGGCACGGGTGCCGCACCGGAGGGCGCATTGACGCCGACCGGCTCGGCCGATGGAAAGTGGACCCAGCAGATGAAGGACGAGAAGGACTATTCAACCTATCTCTCCGACCCGCTGATCGTGAACGGACGCGTCTACATCGCTGCTGGAGAGCAGCTCAAGGTGCTCAACGCAACAACGGGCGAGGAGTTCTCTTCCGCTGATCTTGTCGCGCCCATCGATTCCATCTCGCGTATGGTGTACGCCGATGGCCTCGTTATCGTGCCGGTGCGCGGTGGCCGCTTGCAGGCGCTCACCGCCGACAATCTGACCACGGTGTGGATCACCGATGAGCTGCCAGCCATCGACGAGCGGGGCCAGCAGCAGTCGCTTGGCACGCTGACCGTGGCTGACGGCCGGGTATATTATGGAACGGCGGCAGTGGGCTGGTCGGGCGCCTCTTACAATGGCTACTTCACCTGCGTGGACCTCGCCACCGGCGAGGTGGTTTGGTCCAATGCCAACGTTGCTGCCGGATATTACTGGTCGGGTGCCGCCTCCGTCGGGGGCAAGATCGTCGTCGGCGACGACACCGGCACCCTCTCCGTCTTGGATGCGACGTCGGGCGATGTTTTGTCCCTGCTGGATCTGGGCGCGAGCGTGCGCTCGACCGCTATTGCGGGAACCCAGGAGGGAACGCTGATCGTCGCCACTTCCGACGGCGTGTTGCACAAGGTTTCCGTCGACGCCAAGACGGGTGCGACGCGCGAGCTCTCCTCCGTCAAATTCGGCAGCTCCACAACGTCCACGCCGACGATCGTCGACGGAAAGATATACATCGGAGGATCCTCTCTCGAGGGAGAGCCTAACGAATGGGGCTATGTCGTCTACGGCGGCCAGCTCTCCGTCATCGACGAGGCGACCATGACGGTGGAGCATGCGGTGACCTCCTACGATGGAGGGACGAAGCTTCCCGGCGATTCCAAGTCCGCACCGCTGGTGTCGGTTCAGTCGACGGGCACCTACGTGTACTTCACCTGCAACGCCGAGCCCGGCGGCGTGTATTGCTACCGTGTCGGCGATGCGGAGGCGAGCATGGTTTTCCTGCCCGACGAGGATCATCAGAACTACTCGATGTCCTCGGTGGTGTGCGATGCCGACGGCACGCTCTACTACATCAACGATTCCGGTGCGCTGTTCGCGATCCACGGAAACGGCAACGCCGGCTCCGATAACGGGGGCGCCGGCAATGACGACAATGGCAGCACCGGCGGCGAAAACAACAACAACGGCAGCGGCCCAGCCGGCAACAACGGCAATGGGTCGACCGGCGGCAACGCCAACGGTGGCGGCAACGGCTTGGGCTTCCAGGGCCAGGGCGGCGCCGGCGGCTTGGGTGCTCCTGCGGCGGGTTCCCCGTCCGGCTCTTCTAAGGGCGCTGACGACGAAGGCGAAGATGCCGACAAGGACATCCGCGTGAGCACCGCTGCGAGCAAGACGGCGAAGGCGCTGATGCAGGACGAGTCCGCATCCATCGAGGACGAGCAGGCCGGCGGCCTTCCGACGTGGCTTCCCGTCGCGGGCCTCGTGGTGGGCGCGGGCGGCCTCGTCGTCGCGGGCGTTCTCGTGTCCCGTCTCATGCGTCGCGGTTAGGAGCGGATCATGGCCGAGCAGAAACATCCCTCGTCGGCGATCTACGCCGGCTTGGACAAAACTGATGAGCTGGCCCCGGCCGATCAGGGTGCGGCGTCATCTCCGGAGGAAGAACCTTCGGCCGCGAAGCCCTCGGGCTCCGTTCAGACGCCTCCTCCCGCTACGGGGACGGCGGGCCGTGGAAACGGCGGCAAGGGCGCCAAGATCGCGATCGCCGTCATCGCGGTGATCTCGATCGCCCTCATCGCCGTCTCGGCATTCGCGCTAGCGGGCGGGTTCGCTCCCGCATCCCAGCAGGCGACATCGACCCAGGCGGCCGGCACCGTCGCCGAGGAAGTGGATGCCGAAGAGATCGACGGCGAGGGCGCCGATGGAAGCGATGCCGCAGCCGACGACGCCGACGCCGACGGCAAGGAGGCCTCTGGCGATGACATTTCCGACGCCGCGTCGGATGACGGCTCGTCGACGGACGGCTCGAATGGGAACGACTCCTCCGGCTCGCAGGGGAATTCGAATGCGGACGCGAGCGGCTCCGGCGCCTCTGTGTCGGGCGGCGGCGCGTCGTCCAACGAGGGGAGCGCCCCCGCCCCCGCTCCGCAGCAGCCGGCGACGTTCACGGTGTCGATCACGGTCGATTCCAGCGCGAGCGGAACCTCGGTTTCGTACGCGACGACCGTGACGGTGCAGGAAGGCGCCACGGTGTACGATGCGCTGGCGGCAAGCGGCATCCCGTACAACGCGCGCCCCTCGGCCTACGGCGTGTACGTCGATGCGATCGGCGGCGTCGCCGAAACCCCGAACGGCGGCTGGACCTACCATCTCAACGGCCAGTACATCAACGCCTCGTGCAGCTCGACCGTGGTGCACGCCGGCGATTCGATCCAGTGGATCTACGTGTTGGTCAACTAACCGCCGTCCCGCAGCTCAGCGTACATGAACCGCAATCCCTTCGCGACATACCATCCGGCGGTGGCGTTCGTCTTCCTGGCGTGCGCCATCGTCATATCCATGGCGGCGTTGCAGCCGGTGTTCGTCGCGCTATCGTTTTTGGGCGCGCTGGCGTGCTCCGTCGTGTGCCGCGGCGCGCGGGCGACGGCGGGATCGTTCGTCTGGATCGTGCCGCTGTGGCTCGTCGTCGCCATCGCCAACCCGCTGTTCTCCGCCTCCGGCTCCACCGAGATCCTCCGCATCGGCGTGCGCGCCGTCTACGCCGAGTCGCTTGTGTACGGGGCGTGCTCGGGCGGGATGCTCGCCAGCGTCTTCCTGTGGTTCTCGTCGTACGCGGCCTGCATGAACAGCGCTAACACCATGGCCCTGTTCGGCAACGTCCTGCCGATCGTGTCGCTCATGGTGTCGCAAGTGATGCGCCTCGTGCCCCAGTTCGTCGCGCGCGGGCGCGGCATCGCCGCCGCGCAGGACGCCGTGAGCGCCGCCGCCCCGCAGACCAAGCGTCAGCAGACGGCGGGGCGCCTGCGCATCGTGTCGGTCTTGATGGGCTGGGGCATGGAGGATGGCATCGAGCGAAGCGACGCCATGCGCGCGCGGGGCTACGACTGCGGCGCGCGCCGCACGACCTACAAGCGCTACCGTTTCGGGCGCGCCGACGCGTCGGTTCTCGCCGCGATCGTCGTGCTCGCCGCCGTCGCCGGCGCGTGCGCGGCGGCGGTCTGCTTGAGGTTCTCGTTCTATCCGACGCTTTCGGGCTGGGGCGCCTGGTGGGCGTATCTCCCGTATGCCCTGCTGATGGCGGTTCCTTCCGCCTTGCGGTTCAAGGAGTGGTTGCTGTGGCGCTCGTGAACGTCAAGGATTTCTCGTTCTCCTACCAAACCGAAGACGCCGCGTCCCGCATGGTGCTGGACGGCGTGTCGCTTTCGATCGAGGAGGGGGAGTTCTGCGTGCTGGTGGGCCCCACCGGCTGCGGCAAGACCACGCTGCTGCGCTCCCTCAAGCCGGAGCTGGCTCCGGTGGGCGCGTGCGGGGGATCGATCGAGGTCCTGGGCAAGCCGCTTCTGCGTGACGGCGCATGGGTGCCGCCCGAGGAGGGCGGGATGGACCGTCTCGCCTCCGCCTCGGCAGTGGGCTTCGTCATGCAGGATCCCGCCATGCAGATCGTGTGCGACACGGTATGGCACGAGCTCGCGTTCGGGCTCGAGAACCTGGGGACGCCTCAGGACGAGATGCGCCGCCGCGTGGCGGAGGTGGCGCACTTCTTCGGGATCGAGCCGTGGGTGCGCCAATCTACCGAGGACCTTTCCGGGGGGCAGATGCAGACGGTGAACCTGGCGGCGGTGCTGGCGCTGCGTCCGCGCCTGCTGCTGCTCGACGAGCCGACCGCCCAGCTCGACCCCAACGCGCTCAAGCGCTTCCTGTTCCTTTTGGCGCGCGTCAACCGCGAGCTCGGCATCACGGTGGTGATGGCGACCCATTCCCCCGAAGATGTGGCCGACTACGCGACGCGCCGCATCGACCTGGGCGAGGTGGGCGGACTGGGCTCCCGTGAGGACCTGAGTCGATCCCTCGATGCGCGCTGGGCCCGCCGCGGCCGGCTCGTGCGCGAGCAGCAGCCCGCGATCGAGGCGCGCGAGATCTCGTTCCGCTATCGCCGCGACGCGGAATGGATCCTGCGCGGGCTGGATATCAAGGTGGCGCGGGGGAGCGTGCATGCGGTGGTCGGCGGCAACGGCAGCGGCAAGTCGACGCTGTTGAAGCTGCTGGCGGGCGTCGAGAAGCCCCAACGCGGCAAGGTGCGCAACGATCTCGCCTCCTACCAGGCGTATCTGCCCCAGGATCCCAAGGCGCTGTTCGTGTGCGACACCGTCGCCGAGGAGCTTGCGGAGTGGCGCGCCCGCTGCGGGTACTCCGAGGAGGACGAGCGGGTCGCCCTCGAGCGCTTCGGTTTGACGGAGCACGCGCGCCAGCATCCCTACGATCTTTCGGGCGGCCAGAGGCAGAAGCTCGCGCTGGCCAAGCTTCTGCTCACCGACCCCCAGCTCATGTTCCTCGACGAGCCGACAAAAGGGCTCGACCCCTCATCGTGCGCCGACGAGGCCCGCCTCGTTCGCGCCTTGGCCGACGAAGGGCGCACGGTCGTGATGGTCACCCACGACCTCGACTTCGCGCTGGCGACGGCGGACGAGGTGTCCATGGTGTTCGACGGGGAGCTCGCCTGCACCGAGCCGGTCGACCGCTTCTTCCAGAACAACATCGTGTACCGCCCCAACAGGGCCTCGCGCCTGTTCGGAGCGCTGCTATGAGCGAGATCCGCCGGAAAGAGGGGACGGGGCCCGCTCCCGCGGGAACCGCTTCGGGCGCGCCGCCGCGGCGAAGGCTCGCGGTGGCCCTGGCGACGGAGATCGTCGCGATCGTCGGCGTTCCGGCGGCGCTCGCTGCCTGCATCGCGTTCGACGTCCAGCAAACCGCCGTGCTCTCCCTCGTCGTCGTCCTGGGCTGCCTCGCGGTCTTCTTCGCCGGGTTCGAGCACTCCCGCCCGCGCCTGCGCGACACCATGCCCATCGCGGTGCTCGCGGCGCTCGGCGCGGCGGGCCGCATCCTGTTCGCGCCCATCCCCAGCTTCAAGCCCGTCTCCGCCATCGCCATCATCGCGGGAGCGGCGTTCGGGCGGCGCAGCGGCTTTCTGGTGGGCGCGCTCGCCGCGCTCGTCTCCAACTTCTTCTTCGGCCAGGGCCCGTGGACGCCGTGGCAGATGTATGCATGGGGCCTGATCGGGTATTTGGGCGGCGTCATGGCCCAGGCGGGGCTTTTCCGCAGCAAGGCGGTGCTGCTCGGCTTCGGTTTTCTGTCGGGGCCGCTGTACGGCGTGATCATCAACCTTTGGAGCATCGTCGGATTCTACCATCCCGAGACGCTGGCGCAGGCCGCGATCATCTACGCCGCCGCTCTGCCGTTCGACGTGCTCCACGGCGCGGCGACGCTGGTGTTCCTGCTGGCGCTCTACCTGCCCTGGCAGCGCAAGCTCGCCCGCGTCAAGCGCAAGTTCGGCCTGGTGACGTAGGGCGGGCGAGCGGCCGTCCGCGAGCCGCCGCCTGCGACGCGCTATCCGCGGCCTGGAATGCGAGCTGCGGTATCCGCAGGTCGAAAGACGAAGAGGGTTCCCGCCGCCGCTCCGCCTCCTTCATGGCGAACCTCTATAATAGGCGCATCTGATCGATATGCGCATGCGTATGCGCATCCGCAAGCGCATCCGGCCGCGCCCGCGCGCGGTTGCGTCCGCCGCATCCGGAAGGAGGGGCAGTGCCGTACGAGGTGGAGCGATCCGCTCTCAGCTATCCGTCCAAGGACGGCTCGACGACCATCCGCGCGCGCCTATGGGCGCCCGCCGCACCGGACGGCGCGCCCGTCGCGCCGCGCGCCATCGTCCAGATCGTCCACGGCATGTGCGAGTACATGGGGCGCTACGACGAGTTCGCGCGCTTCCTCGCGGGCAACGGGTTCGCCGTATGCGGCGAGGATCACATCGGCCACGGCGAAAGCACATCCGATCCCGCCGAATTCGGCCACATGCCGCCGCGCGAGGGCAAAGACATCCTCATCGCCGACGTGTGCGCCCTGCGCCGTCTTATGCGGGAGCGTTTCGGGGAGGGCGTGCCGTATTTCCTGTTCGGGCATTCCATGGGAAGCTTCATCGTGCGCGCCTACCTTGCCCGCCCCTGCGCGCGGAACCTCTCCGGCGCGGTGATCTGCGGCACCGGAGAGCAGCCCCGCGCGCTCTCGGCTGCGGGCAACCTGCTCGCGCGCATCATCGGGCGCGTCGCGGGGGAGCGCCATCGCAGCGCGCTCATCGACGGGCTGGGCGCGGGTGCCTACGGCAAGCGCATCCCCGACGCGCGCACGCCGTTCGACTGGCTGTCCACCGATCCGGCGGTCGTCGACGCCTATCTGGCCGACGAGCGCTGCGGGTTCATGTTCACCGTCGGCGGCTACGCGGCGCTGACCGACCTCACCGGCGAGATCGCCGATCCCGCCCGCGTCGCCCGCGTTCCCTACGACATGCCGCTGCTGTTCATCGCGGGGGAGCAGGATCCCGTGGGCGACAACGGCAAAGGCGTTCGCATCGCCGCGCAGGCGCTGCGCGACGCCGGGGTGGCGCGAGTCGACGAAGTGCTGTACCCCGGCATGCGCCACGAGATCCTCAACGAACCGGAGCGCGGCCGGGTCATGGCCGACGTGCTCGCGTGGTTTGAAGCCCGCATCGCGCAACCGCGCCGCACCGAGCCGGCGCCCTTCGAGAAAGGAAACTGACATGCCCGCTTCCTATGTCATAGCGCTCGACCAGGGAACCACCTCCTCGCGTGCGGTGCTGGTCGACCGCCAAGGGCGCATCGTCGATGCGGTGCAAAACCCCTTCCCGCAGATCTTTCCCCAGCCGGGCTGGGTCGAGCATGATCCGCGCGACATCCTGTCCTCGCAGCTGGGCGCGCTCACCGAGCTTCTGGTGCAAAACGGACTGGGCCCCGCCGACATCGACAGCATCGGCATCACCAACCAGCGCGAGACCACCGTGGTGTGGAACCGCGAGACGGGCCAGCCGGTGTGCAACGCCATCGTGTGGCAGTGCCGCCGCACGGCCGACATCGTCGATCTGCTGACGTCGGATCCCAAGGTGGCGCAGGCCATCACGCAGAAGACGGGCCTGGTGCCCGATCCGTACTTCTCGGCCAGCAAGATCAAGTGGATCCTGGACAACGTGCCCGGCGCGCGCGAGGACGCCGAGGCTGGCAAGCTGGCCTTCGGAACCGTCGACACGTGGCTCATCTGGACGCTCACGCATGGCGCCGTCCACGCCACCGACGTCACCAACGCAAGCCGCACGATGCTCTTCGACATCCACGAGATGCGCTGGGATCCCTGGCTGCTGGACCTGTTCGGCATCCCCGCCTCGATGCTGCCCGAGGTGCGCCCCTCGTCGGGCGATTTCGGCGTGACGGCAAGCCCCGGGGTGCTGGCGGGCATCCCCATCCGCGGCGCTGCGGGCGACCAGCAGGCGGCGCTGTTCGGACAGTGCTGCTTCCGGCCGGGCCAGGCCAAGAACACCTACGGCACCGGCTGCTTCCTTTTGCTCAACACCGGCAGCGAGGCCTGCGCCTCGACGCACGGCCTCGTGACGACCATTGCCGCCTCCGCCCCCGGCCAGGGGACGGTGTACGCGCTTGAGGGGAGCGTGTTCATGGCGGGCGCGCTCATGCAATGGCTGCGCGACGAGCTGGGGCTCATCTCGTCGGTCGCCGAGAGCGAGGAGCTGGCGCGCTCGGTCCCCGACACCGCGGGCGTCTACGTGGTTCCCGCGTTCACGGGCCTGGGCGCGCCGTATTGGGACTCGCAGGCACGCGGCGCGATCCTCGGCCTCACGCGCGGCGCCAACCGCGCCCACATCGTGCGCGCGGCGCTGGAATCGCTGGCGTTCCAAGTGGCCGACCTCGTGGGGGCCATGGAGGCCGACGCGGGGTTCCCGTTCCGCGAGGTGCACGTCGACGGCGGCGCCTCGGCCAACAACTTCCTCATGCAGTTCCAATGCGACATCCTGGGCTGTACGCTGCTGCGTCCCGCCTGCCTCGAAACCACTGCGTTGGGCGCGGCGTTCCTGGCGGGTCTGTCGACCGGGTTCTGGAAGGACGTCGACGAGCTCGCCTCGCTGCGCGCCGACGAGCAGCTGTTCACGCCCGTCATGCGCGACGAGCGGCGCGAAGGCCTCCTTGAGGGTTGGCATGACGCCGTTCGCCGCGTGATGGTGCAGTAATATGTACACAGCATAAAAGGGGACAGCCGATTGTCCTCGCGATGAGGGAGAGGATGACGATGAAGATCAGCATCGCAAGCGATCACGCGGGCTTCGAGCAGAAGCAGGAGCTGCGCGACTATCTGACGGGGAAGGGCCACGAGGTCGTCGACCGCGGACCCGACAGCGACGACCGCGTCGACTACCCTGATTTCGCGGCGCTCGTGGCGCACGATGTCGCCGACGGTAATGCCGACTACGGCGTGCTCGTGTGCGGCACGGGCATCGGCATGGCGGTCGCCGCCAACAAGATCCACGGCATTCGCGCTGTCAACTGCATCACGACGCAGTTCGCCGAGCTGGCGCGCGAGCACAACAACGCCAACATCGTCACGCTCTCGGGCCGCTTCGTCGAGCTCGACGAGAACGAGCGCATCCTGGACGCGTTTTTGTCCACGGACTTCGGCGGCGGCCGCCACGAGGGCCGCGTCGCCAAGATCATGGCGCTCGAGAACTAGAAAGCGGAGGCGAGGTCCCATGTACGACGGAAGGGTAGTGGTCGTCGACCACCCGATGGTGCAGCACAAGCTGTCCATCCTTCGCGATGCGCGCACGTCCTCGATGCGGTTCCGCGAGCTGGTGCGCGAGCTGGCGATGTTCGAGGCGTATGAGGCGACGCGCGATCTGCCGCTTGAGGACGCGGTCGTGCAGACGCCGCTCGCGACGGCGTGGTGCAAGACCATCAGCGGCAAGAAGCTCGCCATCGTCCCCATCCTGCGCGCGGGCCTGGGCATGGTCGACGGCGTGCTGGAGCTGGTCCCCGCCGCGCGCGTGGGGCATCTGGGCATGTACCGCGACGAGTCGACGCACAAACCGCATCCCTACTACGCCAAGCTGCCCGAGGACATCGCCGCGCGCGCCGTCCTGGTGGTTGACCCGATGCTGGCGACCGGCGGCTCGGCGATCGCGGCGGTGCGCTACCTGCGTGAGCAGGGCGTGTCGGGGACGCTCAAGATGATGGTGATCGTCGCGGCGCCCCAGGGCATCGAGGCGCTCCTCGCCGCCGACGACGACCTGGTCATCTACACCTGCTCGGTCGACGATGGCCTGAACGAGGACGCCTACATCGTCCCCGGCCTCGGCGACGCCGGCGATCGCATCTTCGGAACGAAGTAAAGGGGGAGCCATGGCCGTCGACCACCGCCCCAGCTGGGATCAGTACTTCATGACCTTGGCCAACGAGGTCGCTACGCGCACGACGTGCATGCGCCGCGCCGTGGGCGCCATCATCGTCAAGGACCGCCGCATCCTGGCGACCGGCTACAACGGCGTGCCCACGGGGCTGCGCCACTGCAGCGAGACGGGCTGTCTGCGCCAGGAGCTCGGCGTGCCGTCGGGCCAGCGCCACGAGATCTGCCGCGGCCTGCACGCGGAGCAAAACGCCATCATCCAGGCGGCACGCTACGGCATCAACATCACCGGCGCGTCCATCTACATCACCACCCAGCCGTGCGTGGTGTGCGCCAAGATGCTGATCAACGCCGGCATCGGCGAGATCATCTACCAGAACCCGTACCCCGACGAGCTGTCGATGTCGATGCTCGAGGAGGCGGGCATCAAGCTGCGCGTGTACGAGGAGGAGGTAGGGCGGTAACGCACCGTCCCAGTAGGTCTTATCGTTGAATAACACCAGGTAAAGCGCGGCTAACTGGGGATTGCCGGATAACCGGGGAGCGGGGTTCGAAGCGTTTCGGCCCTCGCCCCTCGTATCGACCCGCTCACCAAAAAAATGGGACGGGTTTTGGCGTTTTTATCGTGACGCCGTAACCAATCCGTTATTATACGGGAGGTTTTGTAACAGGAGGGGCGCTAAGGGGCGCCGGGACGAAAGCGAGTTATGGCAGTAGCTATCGTGTTGGGGGCGTTGTCCGGCATCGTGGGATTCCTCCCGCTGTTCGGCAGCCTGCAGCTTGCGAAGCGGGCGACGAAGACCAGCAACCTCGGTCACATGGGATCGTTGCTTTTGGGGGTTCTCGTATCTTTCCTGCTTCTTTTCGCGACTGCTTTCGCATGCATCCTGCTCGCGCGCGATTTCGCGCTTCCCTTTGCATTGGCAGAGGTGCTGGCCCTCATCGTCGTGGCCATCGGCTTCGGCGTGATGAGGCTGGTGCGGAAATAGAAGGAAAGGTTGGAACGTGAATCCCTTAGAGATCCTATCGGAAGATGCAGTTCATCTGCAACACTCGTTCGACCCGGTCTTCGTGATCGACTTCGGCAACGGCATCGGCATCACGCAGTACATGTGCTACGTGATCCTGATCTTCATCCTGACGTTGCTGGTCGTGCTGATGGTGGGCAAGCGCCTGACGCTGGTCCCCAAGGGCAAGTTCACGAACATGGTCGAGTACGGCTACGAGTTCGTTAAGAAGGACATGGGAGAAGGCGCCGTCGGCCATGGCTACAAGAAGCACGTGCCGTTCCTGGCCACCCTGTTCTTCTTCATCCTGATCGCCAACTTCGTCGGCCTGATCCCCGGCGCGAAGGCGGCCACGGGCACCATCTCGGTCACCTGGGCGCTGGCGGTCATCTCGTTCGTCTACTTCAACTACTGGGGCATCAAGGCCCACGGCGGCTGGGGCTACATCAAGTCCATCGCGCCGTCCGGCCTGCCGAAGCCCATGGTCCCCATCATCTGGTTCTTCGAGTTCATCTCCCTGGTGCTGCGCGTGCTCACCCTGGCCGTCCGACTTTACGGCAACATGTTCGCCGGCCACATGGTGCTCGGCATCTTCGCGCTGGCCACCAGCATCTTCATCCAGTCCGCCATCGCCACCGGCAACGTGCTGTTCGGCCTGCCGCCGATCGGCTGGATGGCCCTGCTCATCGCGATGTACGCGCTGGAGTGCCTGGTTGCGTTCCTGCAGGCCTACGTGTTCACCACGCTGTCGGCCGTGTACATCAACCTTGCGACCAGCTCCCACTAGGAGCTGACCGCCGGGGCGTCCGCGCCCCGCACGCCGCATCCGCGGCAGGCGCCCAGCGCGCCATCCTGTTTCGTCACTAGGTCGGGGGAATGATCCGACTGGTGTAATAAAGGTAAGGCTTCGGGGAAGGGCCCCGGGGCCGTGCAAAAGGAGGAAGAAGTGGATATCACCCTGGTTCTCTCAGCTCTGAAGGTTGTCGGCTACGGCCTCGGCGCCATCGGCCCCGGCATCGGCATCGGCATCGCCTGCTATGGCTGCTGCGTCGCCACCGCTCGCCAGCCCGAACTGCAGGGCCGCCTGTTCACCAACTTCATCATTGGTGCAGCACTCGCTGAGGCCCTCGCCCTTATCGGCCTGGTCGTTGCCTTCATCATGTAACTTTGCCCGAATCGGAACATTTACCGTATAAGGGCCTTGAAGGAGGAGCGACTGTGAAAGAAGGAGCGAAGAAAGCTGTAGCCCGCTTGGGCGGGGTTGCCGTTGCCGCTGGCAGCGCGACCTGCGCTTTCCCGACGCTCGCTTTTGCTAGCGAGGAGTCGAGCGGCATCAACGCGATTCTGCCGGATCCGGTGGAGTTCGTGCCGATGCTGATCGCCTTCATCATTCTTTGGATCATCCTCGCGAAGTTCGGCTGGCCGATGTTCGAGGGCATGCTGGACAAGCGCGAGAAGACGATCAAGGAGGCTCTGGAGAAGTCCGAGGCCGCGCGCGCCGAGAGCGAGCGCGTGCTTCAGGAGTATCAGAAGCAGCTTGATGAAGCGAAGGCGCAATCCGCCCAGATCGTGGCAGATGCGAAGAAGACGGCCGAGGCCGTCAAGGCCGACATTACCGCCAAGGCTCAGGCCGAGGCGGCGGCCATGGTTGACAAGGCGCGCGACGCCATCGAGGCGGAGAAGAAGGCCGCCATCGCCGAACTCCAGGGCTCGGTGGCCGACCTGTCCATTTCCGTGGCAGGCCGCTTGATCGGCGAGGATCTCAACGATGACCAGCATCGTAAGATCATCGAGCGCTATGCGACCGAGGCGGGCAGTTTCAATGCCAACTAATCGCCTTGTCGTCAAAGAAACAATCGCCGTGTACGGCACGACTCTGTTCGATGCCGTGAACGCGGCTGACGGCCAGGACGGCGTGCTGGAGGTGCGCGATCAGCTGGCTCAGGTCGCCGCCGCCATCCGTGGCAATGCGGATCTTTCCGCCGCCCTCTCCGACGGCGCCTTCACGGCGCAGCAGAGGGGCGAGCTGGCACGCAATGTGTTCGCGCAGTGCAATCCGGTTCTTGCCGAAGTGCTGGGCGTCATGGCCGAGCGCTGCGAGGTCAATCTGATCACGCGCGTTGCGGCCGCCTATGAAGAGCAGCTGGGCAGCAAGCTCAACCTGTCCGTGGTCGACGTGACCACGGTGGTGCCGCTTGATGACCACCTGCGCGAAGTTATTACGAAGAAAGCCGAAACCGAACTGGGCATGAAGGTCGTGCTGAACGAGCACGTCGACAAGTCCCTTTTGGGCGGCATCATCATGAGCGCGAACGGCAGGCGTATCGATGCGAGCATGCGCTTCCAGCTGGACAACGCCCGCACCGTGCTCAGGCAAGCAACTGTAGATGGAGGTGAATGCTAGTGACTGAAATCACCGCACAGTCCATTGACGAAGCTCTGCGCAAGCAGCTGGCCGCCCTCGAAGTAAGCGTCGATTCCCGCGAGGTCGGTACGGTCATCCAGGTTGGTGACGGTATCGCACGCGTCGACGGCCTGCGCAACGCCATGGCCGGCGAGCTCCTCGAGTTCATGGGAGAAGGCGGCAAGACCGTGTACGGCCTCGCCCAGAACCTCGAAGAGGACGAAGTGGGCGCCGTTCTTTTGGGCGATGTCACCGCAATCAAGGAGAACGACCAGGTTCGCACGACCGGTCGCATCATGGAGGTTCCCGCCGGCGACGCCCTGCTCGGCCGCGTGGTGAACCCGCTGGGCATGCCGCTGGACGGCAAGGGCCCCATCGCCACCACGGCGACGCGCCCTGTCGAGTTCAAGGCTCCCGGCGTCATCAGCCGCAAGCCCGTGCATGAGCCCATGCAGACGGGCATCCTGGCCGTCGACTCGATGATCCCCATCGGCCGCGGTCAGCGCGAGCTGATCATCGGCGACCGCCAGACCGGCAAGACGGCTATCGCCATCGACGCCATCATCAACCAGAAGGGCCAGGACATGATCTGCATCTACGTTGCAGTCGGTCAGAAGGCCTCCACGGTTGCCGGCGTCATGGAGACGCTGGAGAAGTACGGCGCGATGGACTACACCATCATCGTGTCCGCCACCGCCGCCGATTCCGCGCCCCTGCAGTACATCGCGCCGATGGCCGGTGCCGCCATGGGCGAGTACTTCGTGTACAACGGCGTCGACGGCAAGCCCGCCGGCCCCGAGAACCCCGGACGCCACGTGCTCATCGTCTACGATGACCTGTCCAAGCAGGCTGTCGCCTACCGTCAGATGTCCCTGACGCTGCGCCGCCCGCCGGGACGCGAGGCGTACCCCGGCGACATCTTCTACCTGCACTCCCGTCTGCTGGAGCGCGCGGTCAAGATGTCCGACGAGTACGGCCGCGGCTCCATGACGGCTCTGCCGATCATCGAGACCCAGGCAGGCGACGTTTCGGCCTACATCCCGACCAACGTCATCTCCATCACCGACGGCCA
>ERZ1034920.822-NODE-822-length-22302-cov-15.574594_pt1 | contig 22302 bp, 18 predicted proteins | sample MGYA00520688_ERZ1034920 | MGnify/ENA primary metagenome ERZ1034920 (study PRJEB33766, sample SAMN09781785) | gut metagenome | biome: gut microbiome | host: Homo sapiens | place: Madagascar | study: EMG produced TPA metagenomics assembly of the PRJNA485056 data...
TAACTATCATTTGTTGTCGATATTAATCGTTGTTTATCACGACTTACTTTCCGATGCAGAAGTGCTTGAAGATATTGTTTAGTGTTTCCTGACTACTGATCTGTCCACCAGTGATTTCGCCAAGTTCCTCCAATACGATTTTCAGGTCTTCTGCAATGATGTCGCCACTCATGCCCATATCCATCGATTCCAATACACGGGAGAGAGATTCGTTGGCACGGATGAGGGCTTCGTAGTGGCGGGCGCTGGTCACGATGACATCGTTTTCTGATATTTCTGGAATGTCGGCTGCTTCTACCAAAGCTTTCTCCAAGAGGGGGATGTTCTCGCCTGTGCGGGCGCTGATGCTCAGGATGCTTATGCTTGCTGGCGAAGACGAGGGTGAAGAGGCAAGGCTGTTCTTATCTGCCGACTGGGCAGAATAATGGAAAGGAAGTGAGGTCGGGTCGAACGAGAGAGCATCGATCTTGTTGAATACCATCAGCAGTTTTTTGCCTTGGTTCTTTTTCTCCATCTCATCAATTTCTGATTCTGCAGGCAGTTCATCGAGGAGCCAGATGATGATGCGGGCCTCTTCCATCTTCTGGAAGGTACGCTCGATGCCGATGTTCTCCACCACATCGTTGGTCTTGCGGATTCCGGCAGTGTCGATGAAGCGGAAGGTGATGCCGTCGATGAGGGTAGTGTCTTCTATCACGTCACGCGTGGTGCCGTGGATGTCGCTCACGATGGCTTTTTCCTCGTGGAGCAGTCGGTTGAGCAAGGTGCTCTTGCCCACATTGGTCTTGCCCACGATGGCTACAGGGACGCCCTGCTTGATGGCATTTCCCGTCTCGAAAGAGTGGGCAAGGGTATTGATGCGGCGCTCTATCTCTTCGGCAAGAGCTCGCAGGTCGCTGCGGTCGGCAAACTCCAGTTCCTCGTGGTCGCTGAAGTCGAGTTCCAGTTCAAGCAGCGAAGTCATCTTCAACAGTTTTTCGCGTAGTCGTGTCAGCTCGTTGCTGAAATGTCCCTTCAATTGGCTCATTGCCATGTGGTGGGTGGCCTTGTTGGTTGAGGCTATCAGGTCGGCCACGGCTTCAGCTTGCGACAGGTCCATCTTGCCGTTCATATAGGCACGGCGGGTGTATTCGCCTGGTTCAGCCTGTCGACAGCCCACTTCTGTGAGCCGTAGTAAAACCTGTTGAAGAATGTATCTGCTGCCGTGACAGGAAATCTCCGTGGAGTCTTCACCCGTGTAACTGTGGGGTGCCCTGAATACGCTAACGAGCACGTCGTCGATGGTTTTTCCGTCCTTATCTTTGATTTCGCCATAATGTAGGGTATTGGCTTTCGCCCCGGTCAGAGGTTTGCCGCTGGCTGATGTGAAAACCTGGTCGGTGATGGCAATGGCGTTGTTACCGCTGAGTCGGATGATTCCGATGGCACCGCCGGCTGGGGTTGCCAGGGCACAGATACATTCTTCTTGATTCATTTTTTATTGTTTATTTTAAAGCTTTTGCCCTTACAGGGCGATAGGGGTGTTTGCTTTTTAACCCAGGGTGTTACCCTGGGCTAGGAGCTTCTGCCCTTTCAGGGCGTGTTGCTGCAATGAGATTCTTGCCTTTTAGGGCGTATTGCTGCAATGAGATTTAAATTCTATCGAGCACAACTTTGATGAGGTTGTCGATGGTACTCTTGTATCCAGTATTGGCACTGAGGGCACGTCGGTTGGCGATGACCATGCAGCAGGTGAGCGCCTTGTGTCCGAGGAGCAGCGACAGTCCGGCAAGAGCCGAGCTCTCCATCTCGAAGTTGTTGACACGCAGACCGTTATATTCGAACGCCTCAATCTTCGCATTCAGCTCAGGGTCGGCCAAAGGTGCACGCAGTTCTCTGCCCTGTGGACCATAGAATCCGCCACAGGCGATGGTGATTCCTCGCACCATGTCATCGGCGGCAATGCGGTCGAGGAGTTCCGGATTGTTGTCCACGCAGTAGGGATTGCCTATCTGGTCGTTCCATTTCACCTGTTGTTTGAATTCCTTCTCGGTGTCAAGGTCGCAGATTTCATTGCGGCGTGCATAGAAGTTGATGAGTCCGTCGAAGCCGATACTTTTCTGTGAGGCAACGAAGGTTCCGGCAGGGCAGTTGAGCTGCAAGCCTCCACAGGTGCCTATGCGCACGAGGGTGAGTGTGGTGTGTTCGGGCTTCTCAGTACGTGTCTTGAAGTCGATGTTTTTCAGAGCGTCGAGCTCGTTCACCACGATGTCAATATTGTCGCATCCTATTCCTGTGCTCTGTACGGTGATGCGTTTGCCCTTATAGGTGCCGGTAATGGCATGGAATTCACGGCTTTCCACCTCGCACTCTTTCTCTTCGAAGTGGGATGCCACGAGGCTTACACGGCCAGGGTCGCCAACGAGAATCACCTTGTCGGCGAGTTGTTCAGGACGCAGATGGAGGTGGAAACAACTTCCGTCCTCATTGATAATCAATTCAGATTCTGCAAAATACTTACTCATAATCTACATGTTTTTTGTCGTTAATAACGTTGGATTGTTCTCGGTTATTACTGCAAAGATAGATAAAATCTTTTTTAATTCAAAAGCCTTTGTGCTTTTTTATATTGAAAGTTTCTTAAATAAAGGAAATAAGTGCCATTTTTAATATTATTTAGAGTGTGATATTCGTTTTTTTCTCCCTAAATGTTTACTTTTGCGTTCGATTTTGCGCGGCAAGGGCTTTCTACAGTACCTGCTGGCGCAAGTAAACAGGTAAACCGACTAATGGAATATACAACAAAAACAGAATAGTATTATGGCAGAATCTATTGACATCCGTGAGCTCAACATCCGGATAGAACAACAAAGCCAGTTTGTCACCAATTTGGTGATGGGCATGAACAAAGTGATTGTAGGACAGAAACATCTTGTAGACTGTCTCCTAATAGGTCTTCTGAGCGATGGCCACATCCTGCTCGAAGGTGTACCAGGTCTGGCAAAGACCTTGGCCATCAAGACCCTCTCTCAGCTTATCAGCGCTGACTTCAGCCGCATTCAGTTTACTCCCGACCTGTTGCCTGCCGACGTGGTGGGTACACAGATCTATTCTCAGAAGGACGAGACCTTCCATGTGAAGAAGGGTCCAGTGTTTGCCAACTTCGTATTGGCAGATGAAATCAACCGTGCTCCTGCCAAGGTGCAGAGTGCACTGCTCGAGGCGATGCAGGAGCATCAGGTCACCATCGGCGACGAGACTTTCCGACTGCCCAGTCCGTTCCTTGTAATGGCTACGCAAAACCCAATAGAGCAGGAGGGAACCTATCAGTTGCCCGAGGCACAGGTGGACCGTTTCCTGCTCAAGGTCATCATCGACTATCCTACCCTTGAGGAAGAGAAGCTCATCATCCGTGAGAACATCGCCGGAGGTCTGCCCGAGGTACATCCCGTCACCACAGCCGACGAGATACTGAAGGCTCGCCAGATAGTGGGCGAGGTTTACATCGACGAGAAGATAGAGCAGTACATTGCCGACATCGTTTTCGCCACCCGTTATCCTGAGCGTTACGGTCTGTCCGACATCAAGGATATGATTACCTTTGGCGGCAGTCCACGTGCCAGCATCTCTCTTGCCAAGGCAGCCAGGGCTTATGCTTTCATCAAGCACCGCGGCTATGTGATTCCTGAGGATGTGCGTGCCGTGGCTCACGACGTGCTCCGCCATCGTGTGGGACTCTCCTACGAGGCAGAGGCTTCCAATGTGACCAGCGAGGAAATCGTGAGCCGCATAATTAATAAGGTGGAAGTACCTTGATTTTGAGGAATAAGTAATAAATGGACACACAAGATATCTTAAAGAAAGTACGCAAGATCGAGATCAAGACTCGCGGTCTCAGCCAGAATGTCTTTGCAGGCCAGTATCACTCGGCCTTCAAGGGCAGGGGTATGGCCTTCGCCGAGGTGAGGGAGTACCAGTATGGCGACGACGTGAGAGACATCGACTGGAATGTGACTGCCCGTTTCCATCGTCCCTTTGTCAAGGTGTTCGAGGAGGAGCGCGAGCTTACCGTGATGCTGTTGGTCGACGTAAGTGGCTCGCTCGACTTCGGTACCACACGGCAGATGAAGCGCGACATGGCTACCGAGATTGCAGCCACCCTGGCCTTCAGCGCCATTCAGAACAACGATAAGATAGGTGTCATCTTCTTCTCCGACCGAATAGAGAAATACATCCCGCCCAAGAAGGGCCGCAAGCACATTCTCTACATCATCCGCGAGATGCTCGATTTTCATCCTCAGAGCCAGCGCACCGACATCGGTGTGGCTTTGGAGTACTTCACACGGGTGATGAAGCGCCATTGCACAGCCTTCGTCATCAGCGATTTCTTCGATGACAAGGACTTTCAGCATCCCCTTCAGATTGCCAATCAGAAGCACGATGTGGCTGCCATTCAGGTGTACGATCCACGTGCCAAGGCGTTGCCCGACATCGGACTCCTCAAGGTGTGCGATGCTGAGACAGGTCACGAGATGTATATTGACACCAGTTCCAGGAAACTGCGTCAGGCGCATACACGCCACTGGCTGATGCGCGAGCAGCTGTTGCGCGAAACCTTTGCCAAGAGCAAGGTCGACTGGACGGCTGTCGCCACCAACGAAGACTTCTCACGAGCTCTGCTCAACCTGTTCATGCAGCGGGGCTGAAAAGCGGAGAAGTAAACCAATAGGGAAAAGAAAAATGACGAAACAGAAGAATATTATCATCATGATGCTTGCCTTCCTGATGCTGTTGCCAGTAGGGGCGACAGCCCAGGAGGTGGTGCAGAAGCTCGACTCTCTGCAGATCTTGATAGGTGAGCAGACGAAGCTTCATCTCAAGGTCACCGCTGCCAAGGGTGCCAAGGTGGTGCTGCCTTCGTTCAAGCCGTCACAGATGCTCATTCCGGGCATCGAGGTGGTGGAGCAGAGCGATGCCGACACCGCCGAGCTCGACGGTGGCAGGCTACAGATAAGCCGCGACTATACGCTCACCTCTTTCGACGAGAAGGTCTACGCTGTACCAGCCCTTCAGGTCAAGGTCAACGGCAAGACCTGTCAGGGCAACCCGTTGGCGCTCAAGGTGCTCACGGTGCCTGTGGATACGGTTCATCCCAACCAGTTCTATCCCCCCAAGGACGTACAGGACAATCCCTTCCTATGGAGTGAGTGGAGTCCTCTGTTCTGGCTCAGCATTCTGGTACTCTTACTCTTCGGTGTCATGCTGTGGCTCTGGCAGCGCCTCCGTCAGAACAAACCTATCGTGATTCGTATGCGCATCGTGAAGCGTGTGCCAGCCCACGAGAAGGCGCTCAGCGAGATCAATGTCATCAAGCAGCAGCACACCGAGTCGCAGGATACCCAGAAGGAATACTACACCCGCCTCACCACCACGCTGCGCGAGTACATAGAGCAGCGCTTTGGCTTCCGTGCCATGGAGATGACCAGCGGCGAGATTATAGAGCATCTGCAGTCGGCTGGCGACCAGAAGATGATAGACGAGTTGAAACAGCTCTTCCGTACTGCCGACCTCGTGAAGTTTGCCAAGTACGAGACCTTCCTTGGCGAGAATGACGCCAATCTTGTCAATGCCATCAACTTCATCGACCAGACGAAGACCAACGAGCAGACCGTCGAGGAGAAGGTAGCTCCCGAGCTTACCGACCAGGATCGCAAGACGCGCAGTCAGCGCAAGCTCATCAAGGCTTTGCTCTGGGGTGGAGCGATTGTCATGGCAGCCATCACCGCCTACGTGATCTATGGTGCCTGCATGCTGCTGATGTAGGAGTATAGAATAAAAAAGAATAATATTATAAAAACATGGAATTTGCAAGTAAAGCATATTTTCTGTTGCTCCTGTTGCTGATACCTTATATATTATGGTATTTCCTGTACAGGAAGAAGAACGAGCCTACCATGAGGCTGAGCGACACCCGGCAGTTTGCCTATGCTCCCAAGAGCCTGCGCCAGCGCCTTGTCCATCTGCCCATGATGCTCAGATGTCTGTGCTTCGTGCTCATCGTCTGTGCGATGGCTCGTCCACAGACCCACAACTCCTGGGACAACAAGACGGTGGAGGGCATCGACATCATGATGGCGATGGACGTCTCTACCTCTATGTTGGCAGAAGACTTGAAACCCAATCGTATGGAGGCTGCCAAGGATGTGGCTCACGAGTTTATCTCGGGCCGTCCCAACGACAACATCGGTCTTACCATCTTTGCTGGTGAGGCCTTCACCCAGTGTCCTATGACCACCGACCATGCCAGTCTGTTGCGACTGTTGCAGGACACCCGTACCGACATTACTGCCCGTGGACTCATCGACGACGGAACGGCGGTGGGTATGGGTCTCGCCAATGCTGTCAGCCGACTGAAGGACTCCAAGTCCAAGAGCAAGGTGGTCATCCTCCTGACCGACGGCAGCAACAACACCGGTGACATTTCGCCTATGACGGCCGCCGAGATAGCCAAGAGCTTTGGCATCAGAGTCTACACCATCGGTGTGGGAACCAACAAGGTGGCTCCTTATCCTATGCCCACAGCGGCTGGCGTTCAGTACGTCAACATGCCTGTGGAGATAGACACCGAGACACTCAGGGACATTGCCCGTACCACTGATGGTAACTTCTATCGCGCCACCAACAACGCTGAGCTGAAGCGCATCTACCACGACATCGACAAGTTGGAGAAGACGAAGATGAATGTCACCCATTTCGCCAAGCGCTACGAGGCATATCAGCCTTTTGCCCTTGCAGCCCTGTTGGTACTGCTCGCAGAGATATTGCTTCGCATCACCTGGCTCAGAAGAATCCCATAGGGAAGGGACGAGCCGAAGTTCAATTAATATCAAATGAATATGCTAAGATTTGAAGATCCAATATATTTGTGGCTGCTGTGGATGTTGCCGGTACTCGTACTGGTGAGGTTCATAGGATGGCGAAGGAGAAGGGCCAAGCTCCGAAAGTTTGGCGATCCTGAGCTGTTGAAAGCCCTTATGCCCAATGTGTCATCTTATCGCCCCACGGTGAAGTTCGGTTTGCTGCTTGCAGCCTTGGCCCTGCTCATCCTCATGGTGGCGCGTCCACAGATGGGCAGCAAGATTTCTCACGACAAGCGTCAGGGCATTGAGACCATCATCTGTCTCGACATCTCCAACTCGATGTTGGCAGAGGATGTGGCTCCTTCGCGACTCGACAAGAGCAAGATGCTGGTGGAGAACCTGGTCGACAAGTTCACCAACGACAAGATAGGTCTCATCGTCTTTGCCGGCGATGCCTTCGTGCAGTTGCCTATCACCAGCGACTACGTGTCTGCCAAGATGTTCCTGCAGAACACCACACCAGCCCTCATCCAGACCCAGGGCACCAACTTTGCTGCAGCCATCGACCTGGCCACCAAGAGCTTCACCCAGCAAGACCATGTGGGACGCGCCATCATCGTCATTACCGATGGCGAGAACCATGAGCCGGGAGCCGAGGATGCTGTCAAGGCAGCCAAGAATAAAGGCATCAATGTCTTCATTCTGGGAATAGGAAGCACCAAGGGAGCCCCCATCCCTATGGGCGACGGCTCTTATCTCAAAGACCGTACGGGCAACACCGTGATGACTGCCCTCAACGAGCAGATGTGCCGACAGTTAGCTCAGGCTGGCAGTGGACAGTATATTCACGTCGACAACACCAGCGATGCGGAGCAGGCACTCAACGACGACCTCTCCAAGTTGCAGAAGGGCGAGACCGACACCGTCATCTATAGCGAGTACGACGAGCAGTTCCAGGCTGTAGGCATCCTGGTCATCCTCCTGCTCATCCTTGACATCTGTATGCTCGAGGTGAAGAATCCGCTTCTCCGCAACGTGAAGTTCTTTACACATTAAAAATTAATCGAAATGTATCTAGCTTATCATATCATACCGACCCTGCGGCTGCGCAGGCTGTGCTTGCTGTTGGGGCTGCTCCTCGTCAGTACAGTTGCAGCACTGGCACAGAACGACCGCACCTTCATCCGTCAGGGCAACCGCCAGTACAGGGCACGCAAATGGACGGCTGCCGAGGTGCAGTATCGCAAGGCGATAGCCCGCAATGCCAACAATCCACAGGCGGTCTACAACCTGGGCTGTGCGCTCATGATGCAGCAGAAAGACTCGCTCGCCATGCAGCAGTTTGCCAAGTCTGCCGACTTGCAGACCACCAACAAGATACGCCGTGCCAAGAGTTTCCACAACATGGGCGTCATCATGCAGAACCATCAGGAGTTTGCCAAGGCGATAGAATGTTACAAGATGGCGCTGCGCAACAATCCTCAGGACAACGAGACCCGCTACAACCTGGCGCTCTGCCAGCATCAACTGAAGAATCAGAAGAACCAGCAGAACCAAAACAAGAACAACAAGGACAAGAACAAGCAGAACAAGAAGAATAAGGATCAGAACAAGGATCAGAACAAGAACAAGGATCAGAACAAGGATCAGAACAAGCAGAAAAATAATCAAAACAAAGATAAGAACAACCAGTCACAGAAGCCCGAGCAGGACAAGATGAGCCGTGACAATGCCGAGCAGTTGCTCAATGCAGCCGTGCAGCAGGAGAAGGCCACCAAGCAGAAGATGCAGAGGGCGATGAGTCAGCCACGACGCAGGCAGTACGACAAGAACTGGTAAAACATAAGCAAACATCATTTCATTATGAAGCAAATAGAATGGTACACATTGATGATACTCGTGATGCTGGGTATGGCAGAGGAAGCCAAGGCGCAGCATGTGGCGGTATCTGCACCAACACATGTTGCTGCTGGCGAGAACTTCAGAGTAGCCTATACGGTCAACGCCCGTGAAGTGGAGGAGTTCCGTATGGGCAATGTGCCCGATGGACTGGAGGTGATAGCCGGACCCTACACCTCTTCGCAGTCGAGCTATCAGGTGGTCAACGGCCACACCAGCTCTTCTTCCTCTTTCACCATCACCTACACGCTCTATGCAGGCAAGGCTGGAACTTACACCATCGGTACCTCGCATGCACTGGTTTATGGCAAGAAGCTGGCAGCCCATCCTGTCAAGATCACCGTCTCGGGCCATGCTCACAACTCTGGCGGAGCACCCAGGATGCACAACGATGATGCCGATGAGCCTCGCATGCGTCAGGCGGGTTCTGCCATCTCGGGCAACGACCTCTTCATCAAGGTCACTGCCAACAAGAAGCGTGTGCACGAGCAGGAGCCTGTGCTCCTTACCTATAAGGTCTATACACAGGTCGACCTTACCCAGCTCGACGGCAAGATGCCCGATCTGAAGGGTTTCCACTCTCAGGAGGTGCCACAGCCACAACAGAAAGTGCTTCACAACGAGGTCATCAACGGCCGTCCTTACCGTTGTGTCACCTGGAGTCAGTACGTCATGTATCCTCAGATGACGGGCAAACTCGAGATTCCTTCCATCACCTTCAAGGGTATCGTGGTACAGCAGAACCGCAATGTCGACCCCATCGAGGCTTTCTTCAATGGCGGCTCGGGTTATGTGGAGGTGCATAAGGCTATCAAGGCGCCTGGCATTACCATTCAGGTGGACCCGCTGCCAGCCCGTCCTGCCAACTTCTCGGGTGGAGTGGGCCGCTTCAATATCTCTGCCACGCTCGACAAGAACGACGTGAAGGCTGGCGATCCCATCAACATCCGTGTCGTAGTGGGAGGCATCGGAAACCTGAAACTCCTCAAGCAGCCTGTGCTCAACCTGCCGAAAGACTTCGACCAGTATGACGCCAAGATTACCGACAAGACCAAGCTCACCCAGAACGGTGTGGAGGGCAACATGGTTTACGACTTCCTCGCTGTTCCGCGCAACCCGGGTAAGTACACCATACCATCGGTAGAGTTCACCTACTACGACACCAAGACCAATGCTTACCGCACCATCAAGACCCAGCCCTTCACCCTCACCGTGGAGCAGGGCGACGGCTCAGACGGTTCGTCGTCGGCCAACTACAGCAATGCCGACAAGGACATTCATGCCCTGAAGTTGGGCAAGAGCAAGCTTTGCGACATCGACGATATGTTCTATGGCAGCTTTGGTTATTGGACGAGTCTGATGGTGCCTCTCATCGCCTTCATCGGTCTGCTTATCGCCTTCCGCCGCCGTGCCATCGAGAATGCCGACATCGTGAAGATGCGTTCCAACAAGGCCAACAAGATAGCCACCAAGCGACTCAAGAAGGCACGCACCCTGATGATGGCCCGCAAGCAGGGCGAGTTCTACGACGAGGTGCTCAGAGCCTTGTGGGGCTACGTCAGCTACAAGCTCAATATGCCTGTCGAACAGCTCTCGCGCGAGAATATTCAGGATAAGCTGTTGGCTCACTCCGTTGATGCCGACACCATAGAGAAGTTTACCCAGGCTCTCGACGAGTGTGAGTTTGAGCGCTATGCTCCTGGCGACCCTGCCGGCAATATGAACAAGACTTTCGATTCAGCCATGACTGCTATTATGGAAATAGAGAATGCCATTAAGGCAGCCCGCAAGCAGGGCAAGAAGACTTCTGCCCGTCAGGGCGACTATACCTTCGGTGTGGTGCTGCTGCTCATCTTCATGGGCTTCAGCCTCTCTGCCTCTGCTGTCACCAAGCAGAACGCCGACACCGAGTACACCAAGGGCAACTATCAGCAGGCCATCAAGGACTATGAGGACCTGCTCAAGAACGGTGTTTCGCCCGAGGTCTACTACAACCTCGGCAATGCCTATTATCGCACCGACAACATCACCAAGGCTGTCCTGGCTTACGAGCGTGCCCATCTGCTGTCGCCCGGCGACGAGGACATCAACTTCAACCTGCAGTTTGCTCGCAGCAAGACCATCGACAAGATCACTTCTGTCAGCGAGATGTTCTTCGTCACCTGGTACAAGGCGCTGGTCAACTTCACCAGTGTCGACAACTGGGCCAAGACGGGCATCCTGTCCATCATCCTTGCCTTGGTATTGGTGCTGGTCTATCTCTTCGCGCCCCAGTTGCTGTTGCGCAAGGCCGGCTTCTTTGGCGGCATCCTCTTCTTTGTCGTCTTCCTCTTGAGTTCGCTCTTTGCCTATCAGCAGAAACAGATACTCGTCAACCGCACGGGTGCCATCATCGTGGCTCCTACGGTCAATGTCAAGAAGACTCCTTCCCGACAGAGCGCCGACCAGTTCGTCATTCATGAGGGAACGCGTGTCGACATCACCGACCGCTCTATGGATGGCTGGCGTGGCATCCACCTGGCTGATGGAAGAGACGGATGGATAGAAACCAAACAACTGGAGGAAATATGATGTTTGTCTCATGTCTTCTCACCGATCTCGAGGTGCTCAACTTCTTCAATGGAAGCGACAATCTGTTCATCGACCAGTTAGCGCTCGTCCTTACGTCGGGGCTCACCTGGATACCGCTTTATCTCACCCTCTTCTACATCATTGTGCGCAACAATGAGACGATGGCGCAGATTGGTCTGGCGGTAATGGGAGCACTCGTCTGTGTGGCTCTTTCCGAGGGTATCACCGATGGGGTGGTAAAACCCTTGGTGGAACGATGGCGCCCCAACAACGACCCCATCCTGAAATACACCATTCAGGTGGTGGGCAACCTTCGTGGCAGTGGCTACAGCTTCTTCTCGGCTCATGCATCCAACACCATGTCGATAGCGATGTTCTTCTCGCTCCTCATGCGTGGCAAGCGCCTCGCCATCGCCCTCTTCTCGTGGTCGCTGCTCAACTGCTGGACACGCCTGTATCTCGGCATGCACTATCCCTCCGACATTCTCTGCGGACTCCTCGTGGGTGCTGTCATCGGTTTCGTGTGCTACATAGGTTATCTGAAACTGTATTACAAGGTGTCACCCCACATCACATATATCTCCGACCAGTACACCCCTACGGGTTACGACCACGACGATATCGACAAGATACTCTGCATCCTGGCTTTCACCCTGGTCTATGCCTTCTTGCGGGCGATAGTCATGGCTGGAGGAGTGTAACATTAAAATTCAATCATAATGGATACAAAACATATAAAAATTACCGATTACAATTACCCCCTTCCTGATGAGCGCATTGCCAAGTTCCCCTTGGCGCAGCGCGACCATTCCAAACTCCTTCTCTACCGTCATGGTGAGGTAGGCGAGGATGTGTTCTACCATTTGCCTGAATACCTGCCCAAGGGCGGACTGATGGTTTACAACAATACCAAGGTGATTCAGGCGCGTCTGCATTTCCGCAAGGAGACGGGTGCCCTGATAGAGGTCTTCCTCATGGAGCCTGCCGATCCTACCGACTATGAGTTCATGTTCCAGACGACTGGACATTGCTCATGGCTCTGCATGATAGGCAACCTGAAGAAGTGGAAGGAGGGCAGTCTGAAGCGCGACTTCGAGATCAAGGGGCATCAGCTTACACTCTCTGCCACCATGCGCCGTGGCGACGCCTTAGGCTCGGAGGCTGCCTCTATGGTGGCGAAGGGTGGTGGAACCAACTATTGGGTCGACTTCGACTGGGACAACACGCAGGTCTCCTTTGCCGAGATTCTTGAGACCGTGGGCGAGTTGCCTATTCCGCCTTATCTCAACCGTGCCACCGAGGAGAGCGACAAGACTACCTATCAGACGGTTTACTCGAAGATAAAGGGCAGTGTGGCTGCTCCTACTGCCGGACTTCATTTCACCGATGCCGTGTTGCAGGACATCGACCGCCATGGCATTGAGCGCGAGGAGGTTACCCTTCATGTGGGCGCTGGTACCTTCAAGCCGGTGAAGAGTCTTGAGATAGAGGGCCACCGTATGCACACCGAGTATATCGTGGTGCACCGTCATACGTTGGAGAAGCTCCTGCAGCACCATTGCGAGGTGATTGCTGTGGGTACTACGAGTGTGCGAACCATCGAGAGCCTGTACTATATGGGTGTTCATCTGCTCTCTCATCCCGAGGCGACAGAAGACGATCTGCACGTCAACCAGTGGGATCCTTACGAGTTGTCGGCAGATGGCGGTTTGGTGAATGCCATTCAGCCTTCTCAGGCGATACAGGCCATCATCGACTATCTCGACCACAATGGTCTGGAGGCTTTACACACCAGCACGCAGATCATCATTGCCCCCGGCTATCAGTACAAGATAGTGAAGATGCTTATCACCAATTTCCATCAGCCTCAGAGTACTCTTCTCCTCCTCGTCAGTGCCTTCCTCCATGGCGACTGGAAGAAAGTGTACGACTATGCTCTGGCTCACGATTTCCGTTTCCTGAGCTATGGTGATTCTTCGTTGTTGATTCCGTAATTCATTGCGTGGTTAATGACTGAAGTTGAGTAAAGGAGATTTCTCTGAGCGAAACAGGGGATCGTGGGAGCGAATGTGACGATTGCCACATTCGCTCCCATGTTTTTTGCATTCGCTCCCACGAATCTCTGTTTCGCTCCCATGAACGTCAGATTCGCTCTGGCAGAATCGTCTGTAATCCTTTAGCAGAGTGGGCTCTTTGCTTTTGTTCTATTTCTACATCTTTGGGCATATGTTTGTTGTTTAGATTTCGAATGCAAAGTTCGGAATTTTTTTTTGAACATTCGGTGCACCTCTATGACGTGCACTATTGTTAAATCCGTTAAGAAAATAAAAGGTTTTTATACACATTGGGAGGTATTTTGCCATTCTGCCGTTTTGCCACCCAATTGGAACAATCCTTATAAATGTGGACAAAAATGCGGGCAAATCCCATCCGTTCCCCCTTATTATCAATACTTTATCTCACTTTTCTCGCGTTGTTTATATATAAATGTTGAAATGAATCGGCACGGCAGCAGTTTTGGTAGCAATAACTGTTCAAAAAGGGTAGTAAATTCTGTTTTTTCGCATTTTTGTAAAAGATGGGTTTTAGCCTAAAAAGATAGGGTGCCCATTTTTGCCCACCCCCGATTTGGGCCGCAAAAAAAGCCTGTTTTTTGCCTCCGTTCCAAGGTTTTGGGCATGTTGCCCACATGTTTTTTCGTTTTCTTTTACATCGATTTTGTGTTTTTCTTCATGATTTTTGCATATTTTCCCATTTTCTTGTCAAATTTTCTGCTTGAGCAAACGCAAATTGGCAGATTTAGGGAGTAATTTACTGTGTTTCTGATGATCATCCCATGCAAATTTCGCATAATTTTCCGACCTGTACGGTTGAAATTATCCAGCACGCCCTTTTGAACGGTTGTAATTACCCTGTACACCCTTCTGTGAACTTTTGGGCCTTCGCCTGTACTTGAAACCTGCTAACTTTAAAAGAATTATCCAGAAAAAAGAGAGAAAATGATGGCAATTTGAGAAAATAATCGTAATTTTGCAATTGTAAACCAAAGATCCTGGAAGATGGTAGAGATAAACGATAGAAGATTGCCTGTAGGCATCCAGTCTTTTGAGAAAATCAGAGAGGGTGGATACCTGTACGTTGACAAGACAGATATTATCTGGCAGCTTGCCAACAGAGAGAAAACGTATAATTACCTGAGCCGCCCACGCCGCTTTGGTAAATCTGTCCTCGTTGATACACTCGAAGCTTATTTCTTAGGCAAGAAGGAACTCTTCGAGGGACTGAAGATCATGCAGATGGAGACGGAATGGGTGAAGCGTCCTGTCATCCGGCTGGATATGAGTCGTGCAGGAGCTGCACCGGAAAGTGTGCGGAGCTATCTGGACAATGCCTTCCATCAACTTGAGTCGGAGTATGATATTGCTGTACGACAGGACAGTTCTCTTGCCGACCGTTTTGATGCTATCATCCAGACTGCATACAATAAAACTGGGCTTCAGGTGGCGATTCTCATCGACGAATACGACTCGCCCTTGCAACATTCCTGGAAAACTCCGCAGCATGAAGCATGTACTGCTGTTTATCGTGAGGTGTTTGCCATCCTCAAGGCAGATGACAAATACGAGAAGTTTGTCTTCATCACAGGTATCACCAAGTTTACGCAAATCTCTCTCTTCTCTGTACTCAACAATCTGAGCAACATCAGTTTTGAGCCAAACTATGCCGCCATTTGCGGTATTACCAAGGAAGAAGTCTTGCGTGATTTCAAGCCGGAAATCAATAAATTGGCAGAATACGAAGGTTGGACTTTCGACGAAGCTGTGGCACAACTGACAGCCTACTATGATGGCTATCATTTCAGTCGCCGCAACATGGTGGATGTATTCAATCCCTTCAGTCTTATCAATGCCTTGTCAGATTCTGACCTGAAGAACTACTGGGCTTCATCGGGTGCAACCTCCATGTTGCCTAAGTTTGTGGATAATATGGAACTCAAACTACGTAATTTTGACCCTTGTACCATTCTTCGCCAAACCATCGAGACCTCTGATGTGACAGGTGGTGGAGCAGAACTGTTTCTCTATCAGTCCGGTTACCTTACGATAAAGGGTTACCAGATGGGAGTTTATATTCTGGGATTCCCTAACAGTGAGGTAAGACAAGCGCTTTATGAGACTGTGTTGCCTGCCCTGACTCTGCGAGGCAACTCTGATATCCAATCAATTCAATCAGATTTGTTGCTTGCCATTCAGCTTGGCAATCTTCCCGAAGCCATGAAATGCCTGAAAGCCCTCATTGCGGATGTGCCCTACAGCAACAAGAAGCTCGCCAGCATGGACATGGAGGAGCGTTATCGCCTGATTATGAGCACCATATTCAATGCCATCGGTTGCAGGGTGGAAGTGGAAAAGATGATTGCTACGGGCAGGATAGACATGGTGGTGGAAACCACCCAATATATCTACGTCCTGGAGTTGAAGTTGAGCGACAATGGTGGTGTGGATGCTGCAGCAGAGCAAATCAGAGCCAAGCAGTATGCCGAGCCTTTCAAGGCCGACAAGCGCAAGGTCATCGCCCTCGCCATAGAGTTGGATGATAGGGGAAAGGGATTGGTAGATTGGAAGGAAGTTTAACTTCTATAATTTCTGAACTTGAAAACCACTTTGTTTGGGTGGTAAAATATAATTTTAAGTCCTGATTTAACATTATTAGATACAAATATGTCAAAGAAATCTACTTTTATGTTATTTTTCTTACTGAAAAGTTTGTATTATCAATGATTATTCGTACCTTTGCAGTACGAGAACCCGCCAAGCCTCTCAACGATGCTCAAATGTGCGGGTCGTTTTTGTTTTTATTGGTATTTCAAAGAGACATATACCAATCAGTACCCACCTTCATGGATGCTGGCCGAGATATTGCCATTTGGTGTAATCTCTATTCGTGCTACCATGCCTGTCAGAATGTCACGTCCTTGGATTAAAAGGCATATGGAGCTACTACAAACCACCTCACATCACCCACATTTTTTGTGATTCCAGTGTGACAGAAGGTTAAACCTCAGATTTTTGAAGCAACTTTCTTAGATAAATCCTTGTTGGTTTCAGAATAAAAACGTAATTTTGCATAAGATATCCAGCATTGGGCAATCTGAAAGATAGCTTTCATTGCGCTCGATAGTGCTATCTTTACATAAGATTTTAGAAAACAAACGATAATGGAACAGGTAGAAGAAAGATATATTAGTTTGCTAACCGACTTTGGTTTCAAGCGAATTTTTGGATCGGCTCCCAATAAGGATTTGCTGATTTGTTTTCTCAACAGCTTGTTTAATGGTAAACAGGTTGTGAAGGATGTGTCGTATCTTAACCCGGAGCATGTGGGCGATGTCTACACCGACCGCAGAGCCATCTTTGATGTATATTGTGAGGGCGAAAACGGAGAGAAGTTCATCGTTGAGATGCAGAACGCTTATCAGACGTATTTCAAGGACCGCTCCCTGTTCTATTCCACATTTCCTATTCGAGAACAGGCGCCCAAGGGGGATGACTGGGATTTCAAACTGAATCATGTCTATACCGTTGCGTTGCTCAATTTCAGCATGAACGACGATGCCTTCGACAAGGAAAAAATCCGCCATCATGTGCAGTTGTGCGACACAGCTACTCACAAGGTCTTTTATGACAAGCTTGAGTTCATTTATGTCGAGATTGCGAAGTTTGATAAGAAGCTGGATGAGTTGCAGACGCTTTACGAAAAGTGGCTCTATGCACTGAAGAACCTCTATAAGCTTAGTCAACGACCTAAAGAACTGTGCGACAAGGTTTTCGACCGCCTCTTCGAGGAAGCAGAGATAGCCAAGTTTTCTCCGCTGGAAATGCGGGAGTATGAAGCCAGTAAAAAGGCTTATCGTGACATTAAGAATTCCGTGGATACAGCCAAGCGCGAAGGAATCGCTGAAGGCATGGAGAAGGGCATGAAGCAAGGCATGGAGAAGGGCATGAAGCAAGGCATGGAGAAGGGCATGAAGCAAGGCATGGAGAAGGGCATGGAGAAGGGTCTTGAGCAGCGAAGCCTTGAGATTGCCAGAAAGATGCTGGCAAAGGGAATGGATGCAGCGTCGGTGATGGAAATTACTGGTCTCTCGGCTGAGCAGATGCAGCAGCTGAAAGCGGAATTTTAGATGATAAATATAGTCAATATAAACGGGCCTATATGCACAAATTATAGTGGCATATAGGCCCGTTTAATGACTAACAGAGATTTCTCGGTAAGTCATTGAGACATCTCTGTGACTTGCCGAGATGTACTAACTTCCTTACATGCGAACCTTTTGACATGAATGCCAGTGTAATCGTTTGCACAGATATTTGCGCAAAAAAATACCTTGTAATCGTCTTTGACTTTTACATTTTTTATATATTTGCAGCGAAAAAGAAAAGTGAACCAAAAAAATCGCCTACGGGCGTTGCAGGAAAGGACTGCAATTCATTAAACAGAAATATTGAGCAAAGGAAAATTGTTGTTTCTAACTAACTTATTATTCTTTCAATTAAGAACAATGTAGTTATCCATTCCGATGGAATTCCTTGGTTTTGGAAAACAAGGAAAGTAAAACCTACAGGAAATGACGAGTTAACTAAAAGCTAAACATAAAGTTTAAAACTATAAAAATATGAAGAAAAGATTTTTTACGCTATTTATGGCGGTCTGGGCATTATTGTCCATATCGCAAACGGTAAAGGCAGTCAATTGTTATATAACTGGCTACTTTGTCGGGGAATCGGAATGGACCACGTTAGATGGTAAATACATGGAATCTGTTGTAAACAATAAGTATTCCCAAACGTATCAGTGTACAAAAAGTGGAGAGTATCGCTTTAGATTTGCTGTTGAAGGCTGGAAGGCGCAAATGTGTCCAGATGTGGAGCGTTTTGATCTTGCTAATAAGAGTAAAAAAATTGTTTATACTGATCAGAATGGGTATGATAGCAATTATTTCTATGTAAATATGGAGAGTGGCAAGACTTACACTTTCACATTTGATGATTCCAGTGTAGACAATAGAACCGTAGCTTGTAAGGTTAGTGGTTCTGAGGTCGTTACTAAGGTAATCAAATTACTCAATGGCTCTTCTGAACTGACAGGTTCTAACGGAAAGTACACTCTTGATTTGAGTGGCGAAACTTCTTCTGATGCTAAAATTACTCTTACTATTGATGGTACAACTTATGGTTTGGCTACTGCTCAAACTATTTCTGCAGCTGGTACTACTAATGTAGACTTTGTTGCAAATGCAACTGCTGCTTTGACTTTGAAGGCTGGTCTTATCTATTCTCTTTCGGTAACAGAGGATGGAAAGATGACTGTTGTTGCAGAGGAGAAGGCTGAACCTTATGCAGCAGTATATGAAGCTGGTTTCTATTTGGTAGGTGACTTCATGTCACAATATAATGATAAGACTGTTAATCCTGGTGGTGATACCCCTGGTAAGATAAATTACGATAGACTCTATTTCAAGTTTGAACAGCAGACAGATGGTTCTTACAAGATTGATATTCCTGCTTGTTTGACTGCTAAGATGCAGATTCTTGGTGTAAGTGTTGATGGAGTTCCAAGAGTATTTGGTCCTTCTACCAAAGTAGATTTATATGGTTCAAAGGATACTGGTACTGCTAATCCTGAGACAAATGGTTCACTTGGTGGAACGGCTGAAGATTTGTTGAAAGTTGTTGATAATACGACCGTAGATAATTATTATTGGAATCTTAAGACTCGTAATGATGAAGGAATCGATGATGATGGTTTATATGAAATAAGCTTCAAATACGATTCTGAAAATAAAACTCCTACGGTATGGACTATTAAGCATGATGCTTTAAAGCGGGTTGCTTATTTGTTAAGTGATGCGAAAGGAGCAACGGCTCAGCCTGTTTATGTAACAAGAAAAAAAATAGGTTCAGAGTTAAGAGATGATAATCTCTACTCTAATGAATGTAAAGCAGCACTTCACTTTAATGGACAGAATGGATATTATGTCCTGAGTTATATTGTAAGTGATATGAATGGTAATGAACAGAAGACTCAAGCATTAAAGGCGAATGATGGTATTCATGCGACAAAGTCTGTTAATGATAATTCTGGTACTCATGATAAGTTGTTCTTCTTGGGTAATGGTGGGTATGACTGGAGTACTTCTAATAATCACAATAAAGTAAGAGCCAATCTTAAACCTTTTAAGATGAACTTGAAGGGTACTAAGGTTATTACTTATAATCCTAATCAAGGAGTCTATGAACTTGCTAAAGAAGAGGGTAGTTATGGTATGACTGGTGAAATTAAAATAGATAAATCAGGTGTGGTTGATTATCCTGATGCAATTTCTATGGTTGGTCCTGCTATCCCAAGTACAACAACTACTACTGTTGATGGAACAACAAAATGGTTGTGGGATGCTACAGCAGGTGATATGATTTATGATGAAAGTGACCGTTGTTATAAATTGGTATTGAATACATCTGCTGAATCGTTTAAGAAGACTTTCCGTTTTGCAGGTGATCACGATATTGCCATGAACTGGTATGAGGATACTACTCCAGCAAATGATAAGTATCCAACAAAGGTCGAAGGAACCTCTGATGCTACAGTTGAAGATCCTAACTATGTTGATTATACTTCTGAATGTACAGAAGAAACAATTGATCATAATCAGGATATTATTTGGAATCGTGGTGCAGGTTTGTGGACTGTAAGATTCTATATTGATGTAGATAATACGGATAAACGTACTTTCCGCTACACCATCACTGGTGCTCATAAAATCTATATACCTGTAACAGCTCACATGGGTAAGTTGCTTCGTACTTATACCAGTGCGGTAGATGTAGTACCTGTAGATGCTAATGTTCTGATTTATGCAGCTCAATCATATACAAAGAATAAGGAGAATAATACTGGCTCTGGTGATGAGACAGGTACAGTAAAACTTTATCGCTTGAAGTTTATTCCTGCTAATCAGGGTGTCGTGCTGTATTCACCAAATTCACCATTGGACAATGGAACTCCAACAAAGTTGGAGGTCGTTCCTGCTTACTCTGCAACTGTTAAGAGATATAGCAGTGATACTTTTGATTATGTTGAAGGTTGGGCTGATTCTCAAGCAAAGGAGAGTATTTGGGCTAATGAACATACTTCGGAAAAGTGGAACAACTACTTGGTGCCTGTTTTGAAAGATACTAATATTACCCAATTCTTCATTGATGACCAGAACAACTGGACTGGACGTAATTTCGCGTTTACTCGTTATTCACAAACTATGACAGGACACGCAAACGGTGTAATAACAGATAATACAACTGATCCTGATCCTAAAAAGCATGATTATTTCAGCTTCTTCCGTGCTGCTGGTACCGTAAAGGCAAGTTACTCTTACTTGATGTTGCCACGAACTATTATGGAAGGTAATGGTCAGATTTTGGATCAGAGTCAAGACAATAATCCTGTATTCTCTAAGAGTATGGTCTGGTTTGAGGGTATCGATGCACCAATGGATAATGAAACAACTGGTATTTCAGAGTTGAAGAACCATGTTTCAAATACTGATGCAGCTTATTATACTCTTCAGGGAGTGAAGGTTGCAAAGCCAGTTAAGGGAATCTATATCCATCAGGGTAAGAAAGTCATTGTTAAGTAACATTTAAATTGTATTTATAATGAAAAATTTATATATAAAACCTGTCACTCATGTTGTGGCTCTAACTTACGATGTTGTTCTTCTTGGTCAATCGAGAGAGAAGTATGAAACATCTGATTTCGGTGCCAAAAGGAACAACGGCTTCACCGACGACAGTTTTGACACAGCTTGGCCTAAGGATAAATCACCCTGGGAAGACTGATGATTAGGCTTCATTACATTTTCAGTAAATAGTAAGAATAGGTTGAGAAAAGTGTAAAATTAATTAAAGGGTTAGTTTAATTAGTTTATTAATCGCTATTATCATTAAAGAGGGCTGCAGAGATGCAGTCCTCTTTTGTTTTGCAGAGTGTAGAATGTTAAGATATTTATGCAATCGATTGCATATTAATATTCGCATTTTTAAGCATTTATTTTACCACCTTATATATATAAAGAGTAATTTTGCATTAGTAAGCTAACAGAAGGATTACAAGTGGTTTAAGTATGGGCCGAAGGTCCAAAAGCTCCTTTTAAGCAGCACGCCCTGTAAGGGCAGAAGCTCTTAGCCCAGGGCATCGCCCTGGGTATAATGGCAATCAGCAAAGCGCCCTGTAAGGGCAACAGCTTTATATATTGCCAGGAGTTTTAAAGCTTTTGCCCTTACAGGGCGACAGGTTACCGCCCAAAACAACCCAGGGCGATGCCCTGGGCTATGAGCTTCTGCCCCTTCAGGGCGTGTTGGGGACAGGGCTACCATAAACGAAGAGCTTCTGCCCCTTCAAGGCGTGTAGGGGATAGGGTTACCATAAACGAAGAGTTTCTGCCCCTCCAGGTCGTATAGGGGACAGGGGTATCTCTGAAAATCGCTTGTCGAAGGATATGTAAAGGTCAACAACTCCTATAAGCAGCACGCCCTGGAAAGGTAAAGCTCCTATAAGCAGCACGCCCTGAAAGGGCAGAAGCTCTTAGCCCAGGGCAGCGCCCTGGGTATAAAGGCAATGAGCAATGCGCCCTGTAAGGGCAACAGCTTCATATATTACCAGGAGTTTTAAAGTGAAGGAATTAACATTCAGCTAACTAACATAGATATTCATCACTAACTAAAAATTAAATAACCAGTCTATCAAATGAGGAAATTTACATTTAGGCTATGGGCAGTCCTTATGCTCATGTTGGTCTCCTTGCAGACGATGGCAACGGATACGTTTACCAGCAATCGTACTGACTTCCGAGACGAAAGTATTTATTTCATGATGACCACTCGTTTCTACGATGGTGACACAGGAAACAATGTGCTCTGCTGGGATAACCAGTCAG
>ERZ1034920.826-NODE-826-length-22234-cov-6.092159_pt1 | contig 22234 bp, 23 predicted proteins | sample MGYA00520688_ERZ1034920 | MGnify/ENA primary metagenome ERZ1034920 (study PRJEB33766, sample SAMN09781785) | gut metagenome | biome: gut microbiome | host: Homo sapiens | place: Madagascar | study: EMG produced TPA metagenomics assembly of the PRJNA485056 data set...
AACTATACAAAAAATCGAGCATAATCTTGCGTATATGGATTATGCGATGATTTTTATCTATAGTTTTATTGGTGATCAGTATTATTATCTGACGGAGCATCATGACGAAAGGATTATGTTTTATGTGGACAGTTTCAATGCTTAAAGAGAACGCAAAAGCGGCACTGAAAAACTTTTACTGGCCTGCTTTTCTCGTTTCTCTCATCTTTATCCTGCTGACAGGCACAGGTTCAGGCAGCTCGGGAGGCGGCTCCTCAGACGAGTTCATAAACGAGTATTACAACAACTACAGCAATTCCTCCGACAGCAGCTACGATTATGGCGATTACAGCAGCTACGATGATTATGATGATTATGATTACAGCTACGGCTACGACGATGATATCGACAGCTCATTCTCTCAGGACGATTATGAGCAGATATTCAACGATATGTTCTCGGGCTTCGATGATATGCTGGGCGATACCAGTGTATCGGCAGTGATATCTGTAGCTATCGCAGTGGTAATCATTGTAATGATAGTTGCACTGGCTTACAACATTTTCTTTGCAAATCCCCTTACAGTCGGCTACAACAATTTCTTCCTCAACGCACGCACGGGAAATGCAGGCGTGGGCGAACTTTTCTCCCAGTTTAAGCATGGTCATTACATGGCAACCGTAAAGAATATGTTCTTCCTCAAGCTTAGACTTTTCCTTTGGTCGCTGCTGGTTCTTATCCCTATCGGCATCGGAATTCTGATCTTTGCAAAATCCGACAGCCGTGATATAATGGGATCGCTTGTTCTTTCAATTCTTATAGTTATTCCGCTATATATTATAGCTCTTATCCCTAAGTGGATAAAGATGTACGAGTACTTCCTTGTTCCCTACATAACCGCAGAAAACCCCAACATCACCCCCAACCGTGCCCTTGAGATAAGCTCTCAAACAATGAAGGGCGAGAAAATGCACTGCTTCGGTCTCCAGATGTCCTTTATCGGCTGGCTTATCCTCGGCGGACTGGCAGGAAGCATCTTTACTGCGTTCCTCGGCACTCTGCTTGGCAGCGCTGCCACCGCAGCGGGAATGGCTCTCATTTACCCCTATCTTTACGCAACACTTGCAGAATTCTACTGCTGCATGAAGGAAAAGGCTATTGCAACAGGCATTTCTTCCAGAGATGAGCTTGACGGACTGTACGGCCGTGCCGCAAACGCACAGCCTTTCGGTCAGCCCATGGGCTACTCCGATCATCAGGGTTACGAGCCATATCAGCCCACTGCTCCCTCTCAGCCTTCTGACAACGGGCTTTTCGGTGAGTCAAGAAGAGACGATAATGATGACAACTACAACGGACCTGAGATAAAGTAACACCTGAATAAGATACAATGGCTGCTGCGGTAATGCGGCAGCTTTTGTTTTTTCAGTATCCTTTTTACGTTAAGCGAGAATTTATAAAATTGGAGCTTTAATTTGACCGTACCTGCGCCTTACGGCGGATACAAATGCAGCGGTGCTGACTACGCCCGCATCATAAGCGAATTTGACTGCAAGTCCTACAAAATATCCGAATTTGAGTTCATCGCTCAAAGTGATGATATTGTCCAAGTTCACTACATCATTGAAACGGCAGCCGAAAAGCCTGAAAATCAGGATCTTGCAGGCAGGTTTCACATCACCTCCACATGGAAAAAGAATGACAACTGGAAGCTTATTTTCAACATGGATTCAAGGATATATGGATAAATGCAGAAAACGCACGGCTGAAACTCCTTCAACCGTGCGTTTTTTATCAATATCTTTTGCCTTTGAGCTTACAATATTCCTCGAACACTTTCAGGCAATCTTCCCTCTGCTCACATTCCAGCGGGATAATTTCCATGCCGTTTTTCAGTGCGGTGTAGAAATCCTCGTCCCTGAAGCCTATCTCTGCGGTATCATGAGCTGTGCAGCCGTAAACTATGCGGCTGATATTTGCCCACATTGCTGCGCTCAGGCACATGGGGCAGGGGTAAGCGGTGGTATAAAGGGTACAGCCGCTGAGGTCGTGGCTGCCGATATTTTTGCAGGCATCTCTTATTGCCGCAACCTCGCCGTGCATTGTGGGGTCATGGTCGGCAAGCACTCGGTTGTGACCCTTTCCGATTATCTCGCCGTCCCTTACGATAACGGCTCCGAACGGGCCGCCCTCGCCGTTTCTTATTCCTTTGTAAGCCTCATCGGCTGCTATATCCATGTACATCATTTGTGTAATTTCTTCTCTTCTGCGTTTATCATGCCCATAAGCTCGCTTATTGCCTGATCTGTATTTCTGCGCTTCTGAGTTGCAGCGGGCTTAGGTGCCTTGACTTCCTTAACAGCCTCCTTGACGGGCTGCTTTACCTCAGGAATTACATTGGGCTGTGCTTCATTGTGTGAAACCGCTTCCTGAACGGGAGCTGTCGGTACCGCTTCGGCAGGCTGAGCAGAAGTTTCTTCTGCGGAAACTTTTTCAACAGCTGCAGGAGCTTCCTTAGATATATTTTCACTTGTTGTTTCGGGCTTCTTATCCTTATGAAGCTCGTGACCAATAGTGAAAAATCCTGCGGACTTTCTGTCGTTTACCTGCTCTTCCTCGTCCTCAACTATCTCCTGGCGCTTTATTCTGCCGCCGTAAAGCTGGTCGTCAGCCTTATCGGAAAGGTAGGAATAGAAGCTGTCGGTATTGGGTGTCTTGGGCTTGGGGATAACGTGCTTGGGCTTTTCCTTTTTCTTCTCGGACTTATCGGGAACAGTCTGCTCAAAGGTGAAGATAGGACCGTCCTTATCTATCTCGGCAGCCTTGCCGCTGTCATCAACGGTGAGAACGCCTGCCGCCTCATCTGCCTTCTTGGCAATGGGTCTGAGCTTCGGCTCATCATCGGCGGGGATATCGTCGCTGAACATATCCTCAAATCTGTTGTCGGAATCCCTCATTATCTCGTCCAGATCGTCCAGAGAAGAAGCGTCCTCTTCCTTGCGCTTTACGTTGATTATCCTTATAACCTGGAACACTATTATAATAAAGCTGGGGATAATGATTATCAGCATTATTCCGAAAGTAGATGTTACAAAGCCCAGCATTGAACCAAGACCCGAGCTCTGGTAGATAGCCTTTGCAATAACATTATCCCCGGGTATCTTGAACGTATCCGCAGCGGGAGCAGTATCAAACTTTACCACGTAGGAAAGCTGACCGTTCTCGTTCACTATCTGCACAACTCTGGTAAGCACCGTGGTCTCATCGACCTTGCAAAGCACCACGCTGCCCTCCTTGATATTGTCTATCTCGGAAGCCTTTGCGATTATCGCCGTGCCTGCGGGGATATCTGTCTCCATATTCACCGCCATTGTGCGGTAGAAGGTGTATCCGAAGAACTTTGGTGTTGCACCTGTTTTGCTGAACGCAAAATAAACCACCAGCATAAAGATTATAAGCACGATAAGCACTGTTATCACTATACCCTCAATAATATTGACAGGCGAGCGCTTTTTATCAGCAGAAATTTTTTTAGCCATAATTACCTCCGAAAGCTATAATTTTTTGTCTCTCCATAATTCGATACCTTTTATCATTATAGCATATCTGTCGGCAAATTTCAAACATTTTTTCATTATTTTTGTAATTGGTCTGAAAACAGGAAAATGCGCCCCTAAGGGGGCACAGTACCGATAAAATATGCTTATCGGTATTACCCTATCGGAGCGCATTTCCTTGCATTGTTATTTTCAGGGATGGAGATAGCTTTTAGTCCTCTTCGTTATCCTGGAGAGCGTCGTATCCGACTTCGCCGGTTCTTACACGAACAACGTCCTCAACATTGTAAACGAAGATCTTACCGTCACCGATGTGACCGGAGTAAAGTGCCTTTCTTGCGGTTGTGATAACTGTTTCAACAGGAACCTTGCAAACCACAACATCGACCTTTACCTTAGGAAGCAGTGAGGGTTCAACAGGAGTACCTCTGTAGTACTCGGCAGCACCTCTCTGAGTACCGCAGCCAAGTACCTGTGTAACTGTGATACCTGTTACGCCGATATCGGCAAGGGATCTCTTGAGGGTCTCGAACTTGTTCTGCTTGCACACAATGGAGATCTGAGTATATTTGAGACCGCCCTCGGGAATTGCTGCGTCGGAAGCCTTGGAAGGCTTGTAGGTCTCAACGGGAACAGCTGCATTTACGGGAACAGGCTCGCCTGCTTCAGCATATGCCTCTGTATCAACTGCCATAACAAATCCGGAGTAAGAGCTTTCGATACCGTGCTCTTCGATATCCAGACCGATAACTTCTTCGTGAGCGGAAACTCTGAGGCCGATAGTTGCCTTGATGATAAGGAATGTAATTGTGATAGTGATAGCTGTCCAAGCGCCTACTGTAAGAACGCCGAGAGCCTGACGGCCGAGAAGCTCAAAGCCGCCGCCGTAGAAGAGACCGTTAAGTGCCGTGAACTCATCTGCACTTGCATTTACGGGGATAGAATAGCCGGGAGCCTTGGATGTTGCGAAAAGACCTATTGCAAGAGTACCCCAGATACCGTTAAGGCAGTGTACTGCGACCGCACCAACGGGGTCATCAATGTGGAGCTTGTAATCAAGGAACCATACACCGAAGGGAACCAGAAGTCCGGAAACGATGCCGACCACGATAGCGCCGAAGCAATCCATAACATCGCAGCCTGCGGTGATACCGACAAGACCTGCAAGAGAAGCGTTAAGGCACATGGAAACATCGGGCTTGCCGTACTTGAGCCATGTGAAGATCATGCAGACAACTGTTGCAACTGCGGGAGCAACTGTTGTGGTAAGGAAGATAGATCCGAGCTGAGGGCCGCTTGTTGCAGCAGCACCGTTGAAGCCGTACCAACCGAACCAGAGAATGAAGCATCCGAGAGCACCGATCGTCAGAGAGTGACCGGGGATAGCCTTTACCTTTACGATCTTGCCGTCCTTGTCCTTAACGAACTTGCCGATACGGGGACCAAGGAGCTTTGCGCCGATGAGAGCGGAGATACCGCCGACCATGTGGATAGCGCAGGAACCTGCAAAATCGTGGAAGCCCATCTGAGCCAGCCAGCCGCCGCCCCAGATCCAGTGAGCCTCAATGGGATAGATAAGAGCGGAGATAACGCCCGAGTAGATACAGTAAGAAAGGAACTTTGTTCTTTCTGCCATAGCTCCCGAAACGATGGTAGCTGCTGTTGCGCAGAACACAAGGTTGAATACGAAGCCTGAGAAATTGAAGTTATCATATGCTGTGAAAAGATCAAAACCGGGCTTGCCGATAAATCCCGCAACGTCCTCGCCGAGGAGAAGTCCGAAACCGATAAGAATGAACATTACTGTACCGATACAGAAGTCCATCAGGTTTTTCATGATGATGTTGCCGGCGTTCTTGGCTCTTGTAAAGCCGGTCTCAACCATTGCGAAGCCTGCCTGCATAAAGAATACCAGTGCAGCGCCTATGAGGAACCATATACCGAAGGCCTCGGCATTGACTGCCTCACTTATTGTTGATAAGATGTTTGCTTCAGTCATTTTTAATCACCCTCCATTAAAACACACAACGGCGCTGTAAAAATGTATATTCCCTGACAGATACACATTTTTTCAGCGCCGTTGCTGTTTTTTCTTTATGTCTGTATTATACTCCTTAATTCCGCCAATGTCAAGGGGTTTTTGAAAATTTATGCAATTAAATATATTTTAACTTGCATTTTAAGGCTATATTATCCGTTTTATACAGTTGCTTCCATAAAATTATGACATTTTATTATATTTATCATTCATTTTTATGTATAACCCATTTGCATATGAACATGAAAAAAGCACCGCAGTAATGCGATGCCCTCATATTCATATAAGATATGTGTTGACTCAGATGAGCTGTGCGTCCTTGTGTACGCCTGTGATGGAAAATACCACCCATTCCGCAATATTTGTGGCATGGTCAGCGATACGCTCCATATATTTTGCTATCATAAGCAGGTCAAGAGCGCTGTTTGCCTTGCTGCTGTCCTTGACGATCATATCGGTAAGCTCGGTCTTTACACGCAGGAAAAGATCATCTACTATGTCATCGGACTCGATAACGCTCTTTGCAAGGGCTTCGTCGTTATAAACATATGCGTTTATTGCCCCTGTGAGCATCTTGACAGCTTCATCAGCCATTTTGGGTATATCCGCCAGGTCGGGCTTGTCGGGGCCTTCGTCCAGAAACAAAGCTATCTCGGAGATATCCACCGCATGGTCGCCTATGCGCTCCATATCGGTTATCATTTTAAGCGCTGCGGAAACACGTCTCAGGTCGGAAGCCACAGGCTGCTGCTGGAGGATTATTCTCAGGCAGCGGCTCTCTATCTGCTTTTCCATCTCGTCGATGTTGCAGTCAGCCTCTATCGCCTTTTTGTTAAGCTCATCATCACGGCGCACCAGTCCGTTGACAGCAGCAGTTATGGCGTTTTCCACCATTCCGCCCATGCGCACCATTTCAAGATTAAGCTCCTTGAGCTGTTCGTCAAATTGCCTTCTCAATGCCATCTTCCTTTCATTAACCGAATCTGCCTGTGATGTAGTCCTCTGTTCTCTTGTCTGTAGGCATAGAGAACAGCTTTTCGGTCTCGCCGAATTCCACTATCTCACCGTGAAGGAAAAATGCTGTCTTGTCGGAAATACGGGTGGCCTGCTGCATATTATGTGTAACTATTACGATGGTGTAGTCTTTTTTCAGGTCAAAGCAAAGCTCCTCTATCTTCATGGTGGAGATAGGGTCAAGGGCAGAGGTAGGCTCGTCCATGAGTATTACCTCGGGCTTTACTGCCAGCGCTCTTGCGATGCAAAGTCTCTGCTGCTGACCGCCTGACATTCCCAGGGCGGACTTTTTCAGTCTGTCCTTTACCTCGTCCCAGATAGACGCCTGCCTGAGGCTCTTTTCGATGATATCATCAAGGTCAGCCTTTCTGCGGATTCCGTGGGTGCGAGGGCCGTAGGCAATATTGTCATAAATGCTCATGGGGAAGGGGTTGGGCTTCTGGAAAACCATGCCCACACGTCTTCTAAGCTCTGTTATCTCAATGTCCTTGTAGATGTTCTGACCGTCAAGGAGAAATTCTCCTGTGATCTTGCAGCCCTCAACAAGGTCGTTCATACGGTTGATGGATTTGAGCAGCGTGGATTTGCCGCAGCCTGAGGGGCCGATGAATGCCGTTACCTCATTGGGTGCGATGTTAAGGCTCACGTTTTTCAGGGCGTGGAAATCCCCGTAATAAAGGTCACAGCCCGATACGCTGAGTTTATAGTCGGAAGGTTTTATAATGTTTTCATTATCCATAAAATAGCTCCTAATAATTTTATCATGCTCCCTGACGGGCGGTAAATCTGCGTGCGATCATCTCTGCAATGGTGTTAAGGAGAAGAACTGTAACCAGCAGGATAACAGCCGTTGCGGAAGCCTCACCCATGTGAAGTCCCTCTCTTGAAAGGGAGTACATATGAATGGACATGGTTCTTGCGGAGTCGAAAACGGATTCGGGTATCTTTGCCACAGTACCTGCTGTGTAGATAAGGGCAGCTGTTTCGCCCACGATACGGCCTATGGAAAGAATGATTCCCGAAAGGATACCGCTTGCTGCGGAGGGGAGAACTATTACGAATACAGTTCTCAGCTTGCCTGCGCCAAGTCCGAAGCTTCCCTCACGGTAGCTGTCGTCAACGGCGAGGAGAGCCTCCTCGGTAGAGCGGATTATGGTGGGAAGCACCATTATAGCCAGCGTAAAGGAGCCTGCCAGAATGGAATATCCCCACTTGATAGCTGTTACGAAAAAGAGCATTCCGAAAAGTCCGTAGATGATAGAGGGAATGCCCGAAAGCGTCTCGGTGGCAAGTCTGATGATCTTTACCAGCTTGTTGCCTCTCTTTGCATATTCGCAGAGATATATTGCGCAGAACACGCCCAGAGGCACTGCGATAAGCAGCGTAATGCCTACCATCTCAACGGTGGTGATGATAGAGGGCAGCATTGATACGTTTTCCGTGGTATAGTTCAGAGCGAAAAGGCTGGGTTTAAGGTAAGGTATTCCCTTTACGCACACATATCCTACCAGCGCAATGAACAGGAATATCGTAACTGCGCAGGCAAGTGTTACAAGTATCATCATTATCAGCGAAAAGGGGTGGGTCTTGTATGTTCTCAGCTTTTCCCTGAGCTTTGTCTTAAAAAGTCCGGCTTTTTCTGCCTTTGTCATAATGAGCCTCCTCAGTTCTTCTGCTTGTTGAGCAGTGAGAAGCAGATATTGAGAATGAGTATGAATACGAACAGCACAACGCCTGTTCCGATAAGTGCGTCATAGTGAAGATCTGCTGCATAGCCCATTTCGGTAACAATGTTTGCGGTAAGGGTCCTTACGCCCTTGAGTATCCCCTTGGGCATTCTTGCCTGGTTGCCCGCAACCATGATAACCGCCATGGTCTCGCCGATAGCACGTCCGATGCCGAGAATAACCGAGGACATTATGCCCGATCTTGCGGCAGGGAAAATAACCGTTGCAACAGCTCTTTCGTGAGTTGCTCCCAGAGCAAGCGCACCCTCATAATAGCTGGAGGGCACTGCGTTCATGCTGCTCTCGGAAAGTCCCACAACGGTGGGAAGTATCATTATACCCAGCAGCACGGAAGCTGTGAGAATGCTGTTTCCGTCTCCGCCGATATACTGTCTTACCAGGGGAACGATAACGATCATTCCGAAGAAGCCGTAAACGATGGAGGGAATGCCTGCCAGCAGGTTTATCATGGGCTTGAACACGCCGTACAGCTTCTTGGGGCAGAAGCGTGACATGAATATTGCTGTGAGAAGCCCTATGGGCACGCCCACCAGAACCGCTCCTGCGGTGATGTAGATACTGCCCAGTATCATGGGAAGTATGCCATAGCTTGCAGGTGTGTCGTTGGGCTTCCACTTTTCGCCCAGCAGGAAGTCAAAAACGCCTATTTTTGCAATAGCGGGAACGCCGTTTACGAAAATAAACAGGCAGATAAGTACAACTGCAAGTATGGAAACACACGCCGCAAGTAAAAATACGACGTGCATTACAATTTCAAGTATTTTATGTGATGATCTTGTTTTAGTTTCCATGCTCTTCTCTGCGGCAGTTGTCATTGCCGCCTCACTCACTGAACGTCTCCCCAGGAAGTGATCTCGCCTGTGAAGATACCCTTGATCTGATCCATAGTAATGTTATCAAGGCCGTTCCGGTTGTTTACGATGATTGCGATACCGTCCATTGCGATAGCGGTAGGAGTAAGACCAGCTTCAAGCTCGCTGTCCTTAAGGTCACGGGAAGCCATTCCGATATCGCAGGTGCCCTCGATAGCAGCCTTCATACCGGAGGTGGAGTCGGACTGCTGAACTTCGATAGTAACATCGGGGTTAAGTGCCTTGTATGCTTCTGCAAGCTTTTCCATAACAGGTGTTACGGAGGAGGAGCCTGCTACAACGATCTTTCCGGAAGCGCCGCTTGCGGTGTAGCTCTGGGTATCGTCGGAAGGAATGTACTTGTTTTCCTCAATTACCTTCTGACCCTCGGTGCTCATGATGAAGTCGATGAAATCCTGGGACTGTGCGCTGAGGCCTTCCTTGACTGCAATGTTGAAAGGTCTTGCTACGGAGTAGGTGCCTGCCTTGATGTTTTCAACGGAAGCCTCTGTGCCGTCAACGCTGAGAGCCTTTACGGTGTTGTTGAGAGAGCCGAGGGAGATGTATCCGATAGCGGACTCATTGCCTGCAACCTGTGTCATAACAACATCGGTGCTGTTTGCGATGATAGCGTCTTCTGTGGTGCGGTCAGCCTTGTTGCCGTCAGCGTCCTTTTCCTCAACGCCTGTAAGCTCAATGAAAGCGCCTCTTGTGCCTGAGCCGTCCTCACGGGAAACAACGGTGATGTCTGTAGTGAGCTTTGCTGCAGCAGCTGTTTCTGCATTTGATGCGCTGTCTGTTGCTGCGGAATCGGCAGCAGCGGAGGTTGTTGCAGCAGAACCGCTGTCAGTGCTTCCGCAGGCAGTTGCAGATACAGCCATGGTCATAGCCGCTGCAATATATGCGATCTTTTTTACAATAGAAGTTTTCATAATTTTCTTTCCTTTCGGGCAGCTCTTGCTGCCTATGTTATTTGTCCTTTCAGGTACAGTTAATATGATACTCCCCTATTGTAAAATCCAAAACCACAGAAAAGTGAAAACAGGGTGATTTGTATTTCACTTTGATTTTACAAATATAAACAAGTCTGAACAAAAAATACCTGTCACCGCAATGATGACAGGTATTTTGGTATGATATTATTCCTTTACATATTTCATTATGTCGTCGTAAATGGCTCTGTAGCCCTCTTCCTTGATGTGCATTCCCTCGATGGTGTATTCCGCTTTCAGCCTGCCCTGTTCATCTTTCAGATTGCGGCTGATGTCGATATAGCGCTGACCGTGCCTCTCGGCAAGCTTTTTCACCTCGGCATTGGCGGCAGCTATCTTCTCATTGGTGCGTATTTTCAGGCACTCTTTCATTTCGGGAGCGGCAGCCTCATAATTCACGGGATAATATGCCATGAGGTATATCTTAACATCTGGCACCTTTTCTATCTCGTCAAGTATCTTGCTGTAATTTTCAATGACCTGACTTATGGGGATAGATGACCAGCTCAGGTCATTGGTGCCGATATTGATGAACACCTTTGAGGGCATAAGGTCAACAGCGCACACATCTATCACTTTGAGCAGCTCGTCGGTGATAAATCCGCCAACGGCTCTGTTGTAGATAACAGTGCTGTCGTGATGTTCCTCCAGCAGCTTGTTTATGGGGAACATCTCCATAAGCGAAGAGCCTGTGAAAACTACCTGTCCTTTAAGGGCAGTTTTGTTAAGCTCTCTGTAGCGTTCTACTTTCATTTCCTTGTCAGTCATAATGATCCTCCTTGGTCTATATTATACTTATGAGTTTACAATAAACATCTTAACAAATCAGAATTATACCACGTCCGCAGCAAATTTGCAACCAAAACAGCTTACCTGTTTGTGAACAGTATCAGAACAGATCAAGCATACTGTCAAGATATATCTTTTCTCTCACCCGCAGCTGATACTCGGGCTTGGTCATGTAATAAAGCAGAAATTCCAGTATCAGCGCACTGCCCAGTCCCCTGCCCTCTATCTTGAAGTTGGAAAAGCCCATGGGCAGATAGATGTTCAGGATATCATCCGTACCGATAAATGCAGGGTTTTCCATCGCCTTTGAAAACAGATATCCGTCGGCGGAATTCGGAGCGGTGCAGATGTGGTCGGGGCAGTTTTCCCCAAGGTTCTTGCGGCACACATTCTCGTAGCAGACCTTTCTGTCCCTGCAGCCGATATAGCAGCACTCGTTGCACAGAAATTCCGTCTTGTCCTTCTGCGCACGGGTCATATTTCTTAGCCTGTCAAAAGCCTTGTTTAAGCGAAAATCGGGCACAACATACATAAAATCATCACGCTTGGTCTCATCTTCAAACCGTGAAAAATCCGTCAGCACCTTTGTGGTGGAAGAAACAAAATAAAAGCTCGGGTAACGCTTTTTAAGATATTCCATCAGCATATCCGAGCAGATGATAACTCCGCTTGCAGGCTCGCTTTCGGAAAACAACACGCACAGAGCGTTGCATTTTCTGTCCGCAAGATGCTCTTCCCTAAGAAGCGAATTGCTGAACGTGAGCCGTGGAGAGATATGATATTCCCTCATCAGCGCCAGCACATCACGGGGGTCATGGTCGCCGAACCCCACACGTCCGCCGCCCCAGATACAGTCCGAGGGAGCGCCGTATATGGAACCGATGCCGCACCAATCATAGAAATACTCACTATGCTCAAGATACAGCGGCAGAAATGCGCTGTACAGCTCATAAAACTCAAACAGCCCCGGCAGGTGGTAATATGCCTTATCTTTTTCGGTGTTCATATTTTCACCTCTGTGATGTGATATTCTCTGTCTCACTCAAATTAACGCTGTCGTGCAGCTGAGATAGTTAAAATTCTTTTGTTTTGTGCCTCGGTAACGCTTATCTGATTGATAAATGGGAATTTGTGTGTGGCAAGTATACCTTACCACACATCAAAATTTTACTTTTTTGCAATTATTAAATAACGATGGATAGTTCCTTCAACACATCCCTTGTCATCAATCTTTTTTTGCATTTCTAACAACTGTTCTAAGCATCTATCAACCGAAAACTTTGGAAATTCCCATTCGATAATATGTGCAAACCACACAAATGCACCCACATCGAAAAATTTAATTGGACGATAGGTCTCATCTTCTTCAACAATTTGAAATCCAACATTTTCAAATACTTTTTTCTGTTCTCTTAGATTTAAATGTGAAAATGGGTTCTCTGTATTAGGAAGTACCATTTCAACTAAATCTCTATCATTATCTTCACCAACCTGCTGTGTAATAAATAATCCGCCCTTTTTCAACAAACGGTATATCTCTTTTGCATTAAAACTCCCATGTCTATTTATAATCAAGTCAAAGCTTTCATTTTGAAATGGAATACTTGCAGGATTATCACATACTTTAAAATCTATACCGAGTGGTAATAAAGTTTCCTTACATAACTCTACATTTGGTTGATAGCCTTCTGTGGCCGATGTTTTATCATATGGATGATTTAAAGATAATAAGAATTCTCCACCACCGGTATCATAGTCTAAGATGTGCATATCGCTATTTATATACCGTTCTATAAGCTGTTTATAATCCCATGGTAAATCCATTTGTTCACATCTTCCACGTATATGTGAAAAATCCCATCCGTGAATATGTGCTTCATTTTCTTCATTCTTCCATATTTCTTTTAATTCTGTTTTATTCATTTTTAACTGCTTCCTTCCTAAATTTATCTTTTATATAGGTTCGGTGCAGTTCCTGACAACATAAATTTAAACTTCTGTATTAACCTCGATACAATCTGCTGTCAGTTTTAAAACTGCACCGAGTATTTAATTCGTTTTCTCATCTCTAACCTCCGTCAAATTTTGATTTATCGGGCGGATTATCCGCCCTTATAAACCCATTATACCATACCCACAGCAATATTACAAGGACTTTTGAAATGACATTTACGGCTAAAAAGCAGCACCCGTTATGAGTGCTGTGAGAAGAATATACCCGTTGAACCGCAAATTAACATTTATACAAAAATCAAGGTTTCAGGGTGAGAAAATTCTAATTTGATATTTTTGTTAGGATTTATCAACAGCGTTAAAGTTCCTTGCTCCTTTGCCCCTGTTTGTGTTGTCATAGTCAAAGAACGATATGGTTTAAAGCCGCATTTTGCCTGAACCCGTTTAGAGCGTTCATTAAAGCTATAATAACCGCAAAGCAGAAAATCATGATCCAATTCATTGAACAAATAATCTATAACTGCATTCACAGCTTCGGGCATAAGACCTTTTCCCCAATAATCTTTACTTAAAACATAGCCTAATTCTCTGCCATAGTAATCTTTAAATTCTGTTAAAGCATCTTCCAAACCATATTTTTCTACACCAACAGTACCGATCACTTTATTATTTTTCTTCAGGCAAATTGCAAATACCTTATCATTATTGATAAATGAATTCAGTATTTTTTGAGATTCATCAATACTTTCATGATGTTTCCAGCCTGCCATCTCACCAACGCCTTCGACGGACGCATATTCATAAAAGTCGCCCAAATCTGCTTGTGTGAATGGTCTGAGAATGAGCCTTTCTGTTTCAATTATTTTTCCGTTTATTCTAAAATCAGCATTCATATTCTCACCTCTTGCAATAATGTGCCCCGACTTATTTCATACATTATACCATACCCACAGCAATATTACAAGGACTTTTGAAGTGACATTTACGGCTATAAAAAACAGCACCCATTATGAGTGCTGTAAAGGTGATTTGCGTTGAAACACCATTAAAACGAAATAAGAAATTCCCCGAATGTCACGTCACGACTTTCCGTAAAATTCTTTGATAGCATCAGCCAATCCCTTTGGATCATCAACATTGACCTCGTGTCCCGATTTGTCGAGCGTACCGAATTTGGCTTTCGGAAGCTTTTTTGAAAGCTTTACCGCTGCCTTTTTATTAACATAATCTTTCTCGCCGCAAAGGATAAGCACAGGACAATTCACCTTATCAAGACCGCTTGTAAAATCCATATCTGCCATTGAATTTGTCAGTGTGATAAAATCGTTTTTGGTAAATCCGATATTCTTAAATTGACTCTCGGGCATAAATCTGAACAGCACATTTTGTACCTTGAGCAGGAATTTCGGCATATCATACTGCGGTGCAGCAAGAATAAGTGAGCGTACATTCTGCGGAAAGTCGATAGCGTAATTCAGAGCAAGGACAGCCCCGAGCGAAAGACCGCAGATATCAAGCGGTTCGGAAAATCCGCTGCAGTATTCTCTGAACGAAGTATATATTTTACTGTAATTACAGTTGCCCTCGCTGAAAAAATCGCTTAGCTCAGGACAAACAGCTTCTGTTGTATCTGACAGAAATGATATTGTTTTATCCCAGCTTGAAGCATTCTGTCCCATTCCGTGCAGGAAAATGTATTTCATTTCAGCCCCCTGTTCTGCTTATTAAGCTTTGCGGCGTGTCGCCGCTGCCACCTCGTTGAAATATTACGCATAAAACATTTCGTTTGCGGCTCAGTGACGCTTATCTGCTTGATACATTGGAAGTTGCTTATTTCTTCTTGTCGTTGAAGTAAATGATAAATGCACCCATAACACATACAGCAACAATCACACCAAACTCAGTCCAACCACCTAATAATTCAAGTCCTACGACCATACCTAAATAACTTACAATCAATGTAATAATCGCTGCCAAAATCGCTTTACCCATACAATTACACTCCTTCCGCAACTTCCTATTTGCAGGGCAGCTGCCCCGACTGATTTAATACATTATACCATACTCGCAGCAATATTACAAGGACTTTTGAAGTGACATTTACGGCTATAAAAAACAGCACCCATTATGAGTGCTGTGAAAGCGATTTGCGGTGACACACCGATAATCCGAAAACTGCCATTCTCTCATACTAACATCACCGAGCCGCAGATGAAAAATTCATCTCTGAATGTCTGAATGAACGGAGCTTACCCGTTTTCCTCATGGATAAGCAGCTTTTTATAGGTCGAGTCAATGCCGATAGCACCGAGAGGGGCGGTTATGAGTATGGCAAGCACCGCAACGGAAAGCACTATCTTGCCGCAGGGAAGCCCCATTGCCAGCGGAACGGAGCCTATAGCCGCCTGAACGGTCGCCTTGGGCAGATATGCGATGATGCAAAAAAGCCGCTCCTTAAAGCTGAGGGGCGTTTTTACCAGGCAAAGCGAAACGCCTATGCCACGGAAGATGAGTGCCGCAAATATCATCGCCGCCGCTGCAATGCCCGCTTCAAGGGTGTAGCGGATATCCACAGCTGCGCCTACCAGCACAAAGAGTATGACCTCCGCCGCAAGCCACAGCTTGCCGAACTTCTCCGAAAGCCTTGCCGTCACCTGCGGAACGCAGCGTATCCTTATAACGCACGCCATGCTTACCACCGCAAGCAGTCCCGAAACGGAAACCATGCCCTTGAGCCATGTCTCTACCGCCATCAGCAGGAATGACACTCCCAGAACTATTATCACCTTGACGCTGTTTCTTACGCAGTGCTTGTGGGCATATGATGTCTCGAAAAATATGCTCAGCACAAAGCCTGCGGCAGCTCCAAGAGCTATGCCCAGAACTATTGATACGGGGATATTCACAAAGCCCATAACATTTGCGTGACCGCCCTGCGCCATTCCCGAAAATGTGGAGAACAGCACTATTACAAAGATATCATCGCAGGAAGCTCCCGCAAGGATAAGCTGGGGAATGCTTTTTTCCGTGCCGTATTTTTCGTCCATGAGCCGCACCATTCTGGGCACCACCACCGCAGGCGATACCGCAGCCAGCACCGCTCCCATGACTGCCGCCTCGATGCGTGTTACCCCCAGCAGAGAGGGCGCCAGCAGGAAAAACGCCAGTATCTCGCAGCCGGCGGGAACGCATGACATCATTATCGCAGGTCTGCCCACCCTTTTCAGGTCGGACAGGTCAAGCGACAGCCCCGCTTTGAGCAGGATAATGATAAGCGCCATCTGCCGCAGGTCTGAGGATACCGACAGTATCGACGGGTCAAGCAGGTCAAGCACATACGGCCCCAGCACAATTCCCGTTATGAGCATACCGATTATCCCCGGCAGCCTCAGCCGTTTGCACACAGCCGCCATAAGCAGCCCCGCAAGAAAAACAAAAGCCAGTGATGTTAACATATTACTCCTCCTTAAAAACAAAAAAGCCGACAGCTTCTGCGTAATATCGCAGAAGTCATCAGCTAATAAGCGGTTTAGGTTTCCCAAGGGAGCACTTCATTCCCTTTGTTAAGTTGTATCTTGATTATACACCTTTTTTTCGGATATGTCAAGGAAAAAATTTTATTCCTTGCGTTCTCCGTTAAGCGCCTCGGAAAGAGTTCTCCAGCCAAGCATAGCGCACTTTACTCTTGCGGGCATATGGGAAATATCCCTGAGAGCGGAGGCTTCTTCAAGGCTTTCTATCTCCTCTTCCGTTGCCTCGCCCCTTATCATTCTCATGAAGATGTCGCTCTTTTTGAGTGCATCTTCTTTCTTACATCCTATTACCATTCCAAGCATGATATCAGCAGATGCCTGAGAAATGGCGCAGCCGTCGCCCACAAATGCGCCGTCGGTGATGATGTCGCCGTCGGTTTTCAGTTTAAGCCGTATCTCATCGCCGCAGCTGGGGTTTACTCCGTCAAGCACAATGTCCGCATCCGGAATATCATGCTTGAAGTCGGGGTGCATATTGTGTTCGGTCAGTATCTCATTATAAAAGCTTCTGTTTTCCATATCCCATACGCTCCCTGACAGTCGAAAGACTGTTTATAAATTTATCTGCATCATCAAAGGTGTTGTAGAATGCAAAGCTTGCACGGACTGTTGAACGGCAGCCAAGGAAGCTGAGCAGCGGCTGTGCGCAGTGATGTCCCGCACGAACCGCAACGCCGTCGGCAGCCATTATCTCGCTTACGTCGTGGGGGTGAACATCGTCCACGGTAAAGGTGATTATCTCGCTGTGATCCTCCGCCCTGTCCGAGCCGATGATATTTATGCCCTCCATCTGCTGCATCTTCTTGAAGGTGTAAGCTGTAACGCTGCTTTCAAGCTCACGTATCTTATCAAAGCCAATGCTGTTTATATAACCAATGGCAGCTTTAAGTCCTGCCGCACCTGCTGCGTTTACGGTTCCCGCCTCGAACTTGTGGGGAAGCTCCGCATAGACCGCAGATGTTCTTGTAACGGATTCTATCATCTCGCCGCCTGTAAGGAACGGAGGCATTTTATCCAGCAGCTCTTTTCTGCCGTAAAGCACGCCTATTCCCATAGGGGCATAAAGCTTGTGACCCGAGAATGCAAAGAAATCCGCTCCCAGCTCCCTTACGTTAACGGGGATATGGGGAGTGCTCTGTGCGCCGTCCACCAGCATGACAGCTCCCTTGCGGTGAGCGATCTCTGCTACCTGACGAATGGGGTTTTCTCTGCCCAGCACGTTGGAAAGCTGGGTCATGGCAACTATTTTGGTCTTATCGGTGATGATATCCTCCACCTTGTTAAGGTCAACGCTGCCGTCCTTTTCGCACTCGATGAATTTCAGCACCGCACCCGTCTGACGGCAGACCATCTGCCATGGAAGCAGATTGCTGTGATGCTCCATTATGGAAACGACCACCTCGTCCCCCGCATGAACTGCGGAAAGGCCGTAGCTGTACGCCACAAGATTTATGCTCTCGGTAGTGTTGCGGGTGAAGATCATCTCCTGAGAGGACTGTGCGCCGATAAAATCACGCACAGCGTCCCTTGCGCTTTCGTATGCCTCGGTCGCCGCCACGCTGAGGTCGTAAATGCCTCTCAGCGGATTGGCATTGTGCTTTTCGTAAAACTCACGCTCAGCGTCAAGGACGCACTTGGGACGCTGGGTTGTGGCAGCGTTGTCAATATATATGGTGGGGTCCTGCATAAGCAGGGGGAAATCCGCCTTGTAATCCTTCACTGTTATCATTTTTTATTCCTCATCGGTATCTATTATTCCAAGGGCATTCTGTGCCTGCTCCGCAAATGCCTTATCGTCCGACAGACGGATAAGGCGCTTGAGAGCGGCATATGCCATTATGCGCTCAGCCTCTTCCCTGCCTATTCCACGGCTCTCGAAATAGAAGAGCGTGTCATCGTCCAGCTCGCCGATAGTTGCGCCGTGGGAGCCTTCAACGTTTTCCTCCGAGCAGAGGATAAGGGGAACGGTCTTGTTTACCACATCGTCGCCCAGCATGATGACTGTCTCGTTCTCGCTGCCCTTTGAATCGGAAGAACCTGTCTTGAAGTCGATAGTTCCTCTGAACACCTTTTTTGCGCTGTCCATAAGCGCACCTGCGGCATTTATCTCGCTGTGAGTGTCCTTGCCCCAGTGGTTTACGGCGATATTGTAATCAATAGTCTGGGAATTTTTGCCCAGATATGCAACTTCAGCATTTATGGAGCTGCTGTCGCCCTCCAGCTCGGTGTGGTTATCCGAATAGATATCGCCGTCGCCTGTCATAATGGTCATTATCTGAAATCTGCCGCCCTTGGAGCAGTTTGCAAATGTCTCATGGCGGAGCTTTTCTGTGGGATTTAAAAGCTGTACGAGCTTTACGGAAGCATTCTTTCCGATATCAAAGCTCAGCTTCACGGCGCTGTTGCTTCTGTGCAGCTCATATACCGTAATGCTGCTGTTCTCCTCTGCGGTAAAGGAGACCTCAATGTCGCCCGCTTCCGAAAAATCCAGCCTGAAAGGCTCGGGAGCTTCGCCGCTTTTTACTGTGATGCTCTGCTTTGCGGGAGCGGTCTCTTCCCACTCCACCTCAGCGTAATTTACGCCCAGCCTGTTCCATGTGTTCACAGGCAGCTTGTTTATCTGTATCTTTTCTGACATATCAAACACCCTTTATCAGCCGATGCTGCCTTTCATTTCAAGACGGATAAGATTGTTCATCTCTACCGCATATTCCAGCGGCAGCTCCTTGGAAACATTGTCCGCAAAGCCGCTTACGATAAGCGCACGGGCATCTTCCTCAGTCATTCCACGGCTCATAAGATAGAATATCGCATCTCCGCTTATGCTGCCGATCTTTGCCTCGTGTCCCACAGCAGCGTCCTTTGTGCGGATATCCATTGCGGGGATAGTATCCGAGCGTGACTCGGAATCCAGCATCAGCGACTGGCAGGATACGGAGGACTTTGCCTTTTTAGCGCTCTTTTCCACCACAACGCTGCTGCGGAATGTGCTTATGCCGCCGCTCTTGCTGATGGAACGTGTATTCATAAAGGAGCTTGTGTTCTTTCCGATGTGTACTACCTTTGCGCCTGTGTCAAGGTTCTGACCTGCGCCTGCAAAGGTAACGCCTGTGAACTCCATCTTGGAGTTATCGCCCTTGAGAATGCTCATGGGATAAAGGCAGCCCACATGAGAACCGAATGAGCCTGATACCCATTCAATAGTGCCGCCCTCTTCAACAAGCGCACGCTTGGTATTAAGGTTGTACATATTCTTTGACCAGTTCTCGATAGTGGAGTAGCGGAGCTTTGCGCCCTTTTTAACAAACAGCTCCACGCAGCCTGCGTGGAGGTTTGCCACATTGTACTTGGGTGCGGAGCAGCCCTCGATGAAGTGGAGGCTTGCGCCCTCGTCAACGATTATAAGGGTATGCTCGAACTGACCTGCGCCCTTTGCATTCAGTCTGAAATAGGACTGGAGGGGGATAGAAAGCTGAACGCCCTTGGGCACATACACAAATGAGCCGCCCGACCACACAGCACCGTGGAGAGCTGCAAACTTGTGGTCACGGGGAGTTACCAGCTTCATGAAATATTTCTTCACCATATCGGCATATTCGCCCTTCATGGCGCTTTCGATATCCATATAAACAACGCCCTCGGCAGCGACCTCCGCCCTTACGTTGTGATAAACAAGCTCGGAGTCATACTGAGCGCCCACGCCTGCAAGGGACTTTCTTTCCGCCTGAGGTATTCCCAGACGGTCAAAGGTGTCCTTGATATCCTTGGGCACGTTTTCCCAGTTGTTCTGCATCTTTGTATTGGGACGGACGTATGTGGCAATGTTGTCAATGTCCAGTCCTTCAAGTGATGGCCCCCAGTTGGGAACGGGAGTTTCGTTGTATATCTGCAAGGACTGTAATCTGAACTGCTGCATCCAGACAGGGTCGTTCTTTTCCTTGGAGAGCTTTTCGATTATTTCGGGAGTAAGGCCGCTCTGCATACGGTATGCGTCGTTTTCCTCGTCCCGTATATCATATATGCTGCGGTCAATATCCGCAACCTGACTTTTTTCTTTCATGTGAGGTCATTCCTTTCCGTGGGATCAAACGCCTGCAAAGCCGTTGCTGTTTATCTCTTCAACCAGCTCTGCGCCGCCGTTGCGGACAATAACGCCGTTTTCCATAACATGGGTCTCGTCAACGGTAAGTGCTTCAAGTATCCTTGTGCTGTGGGTGATGATGAGCAGTGAGCCGTGAACTCTCTCACGGAATATCTTTACGCCGTTGGAAACGGTGCGTACAGCGTCAACGTCAAGGCCTGAGTCGGTCTCGTCAAGGATAGCAAGCTGAGGTTCAAGCATAAGCATCTGGAGTATCTCAGCCTTTTTCTTTTCGCCGCCCGAGAAGCCGACGTTAAGGTCACGCTCGGCATAGGACTCGTCCATATTAAGGAGCTTCATTGTCTCGGCAAGCTTCTTCTTGAAGTCCCACAGGCGGATACGGCTGCCTGTTTTCTGCTCAAGAGCGCTGCGGATAAAGGAGCTGAGTGTAACTCCGGGAACTTCCAGAGGGTTCTGGAAAGAAAGGAAAATGCCCTTCTTTGCTCTTTCGTTAACAGGCATATCGGTGATGTTCTCGCCGTTGAAGATTATCTCGCCCTGAGTAACGTCGTAAGCGGGATTTCCCGTGATGGCATATCCGAGAGTGGATTTGCCCGTACCGTTGGGGCCCATGAGAACGTGGGTCTCGTCATGATCTATTTCAAGGTTAACGCCGTGGAGTATCTCCTTTTCGCCGATATTTGCATCGCCTACGCTTACGTGGAGATCACGTATTTCAAGCAGTTTCTTTTTCATAAGTCTGTTTCCTTTCAATTATTGGTTATCGGTATGAAAATCACCGCAGCAGCAGTGAGTTTTTTCCTTGTCGTCCAGCAGGTCTTTCAGCGTGTAGCTGTCAACATAAGCGTTGATCTGCTCTGCAAGCCCGTTCCAGAACGGGAATGTGTAGCAGGTACAGTTTCCCGTACACTTTTTGCCGTCCTTTGCAAGGCAGGCAACGGGGATAAGGTCGCCCTCGACGGCTTTGAGTATCTCCCCCACGGTGTATTCCGAGGGAGAACGCACAAGCCTGTAGCCCCCCACCTTGCCGATGGAGCTTTGCACCAGCTCTTTCTTGCAAAGCTCGGTCATTATGCTTTCCAGATATTTTCTGGAAATATCCTGCCGCTGTGCAATATCCTTGAGCCTGATATTTTCATCGCCCTGCTGCTCTGCCATATCAAGCATCACACGCAGCGCATACCGCCCCTTAGACGATATCATCATAGGCACCGCTCCTTCCACTGCAAAGTTTATCATACCTTACCGATAGGCATTATATAGCCGCAATAAACCGCATTCCGAGTGCGTTTTATCATAACAAGGCTGTAAATTCATACCTTTTCAATAAGTATTATACCACAAATTCCTACAAAGTCAATAGGAGTTTATAATAAGTCGTTGTATCAAAGCTGAAAATTTTATGAACAGGGCAGAATAAAAGCATTTTTTGCTCACGGATGTTTGCTTCGGTCAGAAATTTTCTGTCTCACAGCCAAGCAGGAATATTGACACCCGAGCGTTTATGTTATATAATTAACCATATATGTTTGCAATGGTTTAATACTAATCACCAATAAAACTATAGACAAAAAATCATCGCATAATCCATATACGCAGGATTATGCTCGATTTTTTGTATAGTTTTTATACTAGAGCGTATCTGAAAACTCAAAAGAGTTGTATCATTTAGACAAAA
>ERZ1034920.831-NODE-831-length-22131-cov-5.993658_pt1 | contig 22131 bp, 31 predicted proteins | sample MGYA00520688_ERZ1034920 | MGnify/ENA primary metagenome ERZ1034920 (study PRJEB33766, sample SAMN09781785) | gut metagenome | biome: gut microbiome | host: Homo sapiens | place: Madagascar | study: EMG produced TPA metagenomics assembly of the PRJNA485056 data set...
ATGGCAGCATCACCCAGGCCGAGGCCATGACAGAGTACGGCTGCTATCGGCTGGGTGCTAGAATTTTCGATCTGAAGAACCAGGGGTATGAGATCACCGGTGCGACTGAGTGCGTCAAGAACCGCTACGGCGAGACGTGCCATATTAAGCGCTATCGCCTGGAGGAAGGATGGACAAGCCGTGAGAGTGCAATTGGGTGAATGGGTGCGGTTTCTTCCGCCGTGTTTCCATGATAGAGACGATGCGGCGAACATGGTTACGGGCCGTATCGTCTACATCAACCGGCAGCACCGGTATTATTTGGCCGAGTACCCCGCCGGTCGGCAGGCGCTGCGAGAGGCGTTCAAATACGCAGAAGAGGGGGTGGGCGCGTGGCAGAAGATGTGCAGAGATCACAGTTTACATTTTACGAATCGTTTGCAAGGGCTGGTGGCCGCATTCGAAAGAAAACAGACCGGTGCGCATTCTATGATGCGCTGATTGAATATGCCCTGTATGGCGTCCTCCCTGATCTGGAGAGCCTGCCGGATGTTGTGGCACTGGCGTTTGAATTGGTGCGGCCGAATCTGGATGCCAGCAGGCGGAAAGCCGGTGGTGGTGCGGTGAAAAAAACCGATAAGATACCGGTAAGATAGCCGTAAGATATCAGCAAGATAGCCGTAAGATACCGGTAAGATAGCCGTAACAAGAAAAAGGAGGAGTAAGAGAACAAGTAAGAGTACAAGTGTAAGGTAGAGTACAAATGTACTTAGTACTCAGAAAATTATAGCTTATCCCTCTATACTTACTTCGGCGGCGCTCTACGTAAGACTTACTAAGACGTAAGAGGGCCGATGCAAAAAGGAGCTGATATCGTGACGATGGACGAGACGCGGAAGGTGCTTGGTTTTTTGCGGGAATGCTTCCCACGCAAATTCGAAAGCAAAAGCACCGCCGCCGAGAAAAAAAGAATGATGAATTCGATTTTGAAGCAATGGCAAAAGTTTTTTGCAAAATACAGTTTCCCGGAAGTGATGGGCGCAGCAGAAATGTACGTCGGCGCGTACGGTGGAAAATATTTTCCAGATGCAAAAGAAATTTTTGATTTGATCCGGCCTGACCCGCTGGCATCCTTTGATCGATTCATGCGGTGGAGATACCACATGGAGGATCGGACAGATTTGCGGCTGGATCAGTTGCTGCTGGAGGTTGATTATCTGGAATGCCGGACAAGGCCAGTGGAGGTGACGAACAGTGAAAGCAAATGATTACATTACGCGACATGAGGCACTCAGGGTGCTACAGATAAACTTTGGCGATTATGGCGTTTGGACTGGATGTTAGGAGGTAGAGAAATGATGGAAAATGTTAATTGCCTGCGTTGCCGCTTTAGGCATGAGGATAACGGGAACTGTACTGCGGTCGGCGGGTTCTGCACGGCGGTTGCGGCTTCACACTGCCCGTTACTGCGGGAATATTTGGACACGGGGCTGACCCCGGAGGAAGTCCTGCCGAAAGATAAGGCAGACGAGATCGCACTGAAGCTTATGCAGCTTTCTGATTTGGAGAGCATTTGCAGTTATACCCGCTTACGCGAACTGGCCGAGGCCGACAAGGACGGTCGGCTGCTGGTGCTGCCGTCTAACAAAGCGTTGACCAATGCAGACCGTATACGAGCCGCAACAAATCAGCAGTTAGCGAAACTGTTATACGACAACCAAAAAGAATTTTGCAGGTTAATGTACAAAAATCTTGGGTTTGAAGATGAATTGAATTTTTCTGAGGATTACTCGGACATCTTAGCTTGGTTAAACGCCCCATCAAAGGAGGCGGATGCGGCATTGGAGGCGATGAAGGATGAATGACCTAAAACCATGCCCGTTTTGCGGCGGCACAAAGCTCAAAATCGACAGCAAGCGCACCTTTCAGCACGGTGGAAAGAAACATTGTTCCGTAAGCATCCGGTGTATGAAATGCCATGCGAGAAGTCCTGTTGTCGGCATCAATATGCCTAACGGGAAATATAACGAGCGTGAAATCTGTGAAAACGCCGTAACTGAGGCGTGGAACAGGAGGGCCTGGCATGAACGTGTGTGAATTCTGCCATGAGGACAGAGACGGATACGTTACGCACTTGAACCGTGAGGGAATCGGGAGTGCGCACATAACGCAGTCTCACCCCATTAACGGCGGCTGGAAGCTATGCGTCAGCTCCGGAAAGCAGGTGCGCATGACGATCAAGATCAAGTTTTGCCCGATTTGCGGGCGCAGATTGGAGGACTGAAGATGGCTGAATTGAAACGCTGCCCTGAGTGCGGTGGAGTTGCAACCGTTATCCATATGTACGATACCTACGATAGAGTAGATTTTGGGTGGGATGCCGGTTGTGGGAGATATAGGGCTGGTGATGGCCTCCACACAAAGAAAATGAAAGTATCTGGTCTGCCCAGCAAAGAAAAAGCAATCGAAGCATGGAACAGGATGGTTGACAATGGCTGAATACATTGATCGCGAAGAATACTGCGAAAAACACTGCCGATGTAGTAACGAGTATTGCGACAAAGAAAGTTGCCCAATCTGGAAAGCACCCGCCGCCGACGTTGCGCCGGTGGTGCATGGGCGGTGGGCGCATCTTGGCGGGGACGAGTGGTGCTGCCCTGTGTGCGGCTTTGTCATTACAACTGAGGGCAGTTGGGACAAGCCTACCCAAAAATACTGTGAGGATTGCGGGGCCAAGATGGACGGAGGTGCTGAATAATGAGAAATCCGTGCAAGGACTGCATCTATTACCATAAAGAAAATAGGACCTGTCAGTCAAAGAAATGCGCTACTGGTGGTAGCGGAAAAGTATCTTGGATTGATAAATTGTTCTGTTCCCCATGCAAAAAGGACGGTGATGGCAATGAAACGCCTGACGTTTGAAGGAAATTTCTGCGACATTGCACAATGCACAGAAATACCCGGCGGAAGCTTCTGCGAGGACGGCGTCTGCTATTGCAACGAGTACGGCGGCGCAATTACGCCGGAGGATTATTGCAGCCGGGCGGTGCGGGAGAACGATCCGCACGCGAGATAGGAGGGCCAGATGGAATACTGGAAATTCAAGGCGATAGACAAGCTGCGGGATTATCCGCTAAAGGCTGCTGCAATCCAGAGCCTGCAGGAGGAACTGCAGCGGCTGGAGTTGGAGGCTACCAACATCCGAAGCGCCACGGCGGACGCTACGCCCGTCCAGGGCGGCGGTAGCACCCGGGAGGACAAGCTGCTGTCAAATATCATCCACCGCGACGAGATCAAGAGGATGATTGCCGGGGCGAAGCTTTCGTGCAATGTCGTGAACACGTCCCTTGCGGCCCTGGACGCCGCAGAGCGGGATTTATTAACTAATATGTACACACACCGCATTTCGGGCGGAACGCCGCGCATAGCGGAAATGCTGGGCTTAGACGAACGCAGCGTTTACAAACGGGCAGACAAAGCACTTCGGCGGTTCGTGATTGCGTTGTATGGTGTGAGCGAGACATAGGTGCAGAGCACGCGAGGGCACTTTTAGGGCAGTGACAAGCCCGGCTCAATGTGATATAATGCAAGTGTATAAAAGCGCTGACGGGTTCCCGTTGGCGCTTTTGCTATGCTTTTTTCTGCGGCGAGTGAGATGCCAGCTGGTGCGGTGGTTTAGCATTTTTTCTCGCATCTCGCCAAATAGGACCTTCCCCCGCTGGGTGTGTGGGCCTGGCGTATTGTGTCCAATCCGCCGCTTAATATTTCGTTCGATGAGGTGGTGACGATGGCTGCACGGCTGACGGATCTGAAGAAAAAGAAAATACTGGCGGATTATCTAGAAAGCGGTAGTTATCGAGCCACAGCAAAGAAAAATGGCGTTTCAGACTCCACGGTAAAGCGGATCATAGTTGGAAGCAGCGATTTCATGCAAAAGGCTGCGCAGAAAAAAGAGGAGAACACTGCCGACATACTGGCCTACATGGATAGTCAGAAAAATTTGGTATGCGAGATTATCGCCAAGGGCCTTGCGGCGTTGAACGAACCGGATAAGCTAGCGGGGGCGAGCCCGAGCCAGATCACAACGGCAATTGGTACGCTAATCGACAAATGGACGATGATTGGCGGCATCCCTGCAGAGGCATATGAGGATGATGCCCTTAGTCAGAGTCTGCGCGAGTTGGCGGAGGAGTTGAAAAACGATGATTAGTGCAAAGCAAAAGATAATTTTAGCTTTTCCATACAGCAAATACGACGCGCTTATCTGCGACGGCGCGGTGCGTTCCGGCAAGACCTCCATCATGATGTGGTCTTTCGTGCGCTGGGCGATGGAAAGCTTTAACGGTCAGCGGTTTGGTGTCTGCGGGCGGACGGTCGACAGCTGCACGAAAAATATCATCGTGCCGTTTACGGCCATGGGACTTGCAAAAGAGAAATATATGATCCGCTGGCGCCGCGGCGACAAAGTAATGGAGGTGCGTCGCGGTGCGGTGACGAATTATTTTGAGGTATTCGGCGGCAAGGATGAGGCGAGTTACACGCTGATTCAGGGCCGTACACTGGCGGGCGTTTTGCTGGATGAGGTCGTGCTCATGCCGCGCTCATTTGTCGAGCAGGCCTTGACGCGCTGCAGCGTGGACGGAGCAAAGCTGTGGTTTTCCTGCAACCCTGGCAGTCCGCAGCACTGGTTTTACACCGAGTGGATTCAGAGGCACGAAGCTCGAAACACACTGTACCTTCACTTTGAGATGACGGACAACCCCGGCCTGTCGCAAAAGACGCTGGAGCGCTATCAGGCGATGTTCTCCGGTGTCTTTTATGATCGCTACATCCGGGGCCTGTGGGTCCTGGCAGAGGGGTTAATTTACCCCATGTTCGGCGAAGGCTGCCTTGTGGATAATCCCCCGCAAGGCGGTCGGTATTATATCTCCTGCGACTATGGAACGCTGAACCCGTTCTCTGCCGGGCTGTGGTGCTGGGACGGCAAAACAGCGACCCGCGTTGCGGAATATTACTATTCCGGGCGGCAGGAACAGCGGCATAAAACCGATGAGGATTATTACACCGCGCTGGAGCAGCTGGCCGGGGACAAGCCTGTGCAAGCAGTGATCGTCGACCCGTCGGCGGCGTCGTTCATCGAGGTCATACGGCGGCACAAGCGCTTTCCGGTCCGCAAGGCAAAAAACGATGTTCTGGCCGGAATCAACACGACGGCGCGGTTTTTGCAGGACGGGACAATCAAAATCCACCGCAGCTGCAGCGCCTGCATTCGGGAGTTTGGTCTCTACCGATGGGATGAAAAGGCGGAGACGGACCGGCCCGTAAAAGAGAATGACCACGCCATGGACGATATCCGCTATTTTGCTTATACCGTCCTCCGCCAGAAAGCGGGGAAAACGGCGTATCAATCATTATTGCAAGAGAGGTGAGTTACCATCAAAACGTATCAAGATTTGCTTGCGGCTGGCAAGAGCGAACAGAGCCGAATCGCATTTATCCGCGCGGCTATTACGGAGCATCGATGGTCTCCGGCTTACCAGACCGCAGCGGATGCGGAGCTGTATTATAGCGGATTGAATCCGACGATCAATCGTTATGAAAAAGTCCTCTACGATCTGCAGGGCAAGGCTCACAAGGACATGTGGACGGCAAATCATAAGCTTGCAAGCCGCTTTTTTGGCTTTGCGGTCGACCAGGCTGTCAGCTATCTTCTGGGCAATGGCGTCACCTTCGGCGATGAATCGACCGGAAAGAAACTGTGCGCTGATTTTGACCAGGAAATCATGGATGCCGCACGCAGCGCAAAGGTCGCGGGCGTGTCCTTCGGCTTCTGGGATCTGGATCACCTGCGGGTGTTCAGTCTGCTGGAGTTTGTGCCGCTCTACGATGAGGAAAACGGTGCGCTGATGGCGGGCATTCGCTTCTGGCAGATTGCACCGGACAAGCCGATGCGGGCCACACTCTATGAACCGGACGGATTTACGGAGTATTTCCAGGAGAAAAACAAAAGCATGGACGTGATGAAGCCGAAGCGCAGCTATAAGCTTTTAATTCGTACTGCTCCGGTCGGCGGAAGCGAGATATACGACGGCGGCAATTACCCCGGCTTCCCGGTCGTTCCTCTGAAAAACAACCGCATGTGCCTATCCGAGATCTCCGGGAGCCGCAACACAATCGACGCGCTGGATTTGGCGACGTCAAACATGGTCAACAATGTGGACGAGGGGAATCTGATTTATTGGGTTCTCTCCAACTGCGGCGGCATGAATGATCTTGACGATGTAAAATTTGTGGAGCGGCTCAAAACGCTGCATGTGGCCCACGCAGACGGCGACGACGGTGCGAAGGCAACACCGCAGACAATTGAAGCGCCGTACGAAGGGACAAATACGACGATAGATATGCTGAAACGGAAGCTGTATGAAGATTTTCAGTGTTTCGACGCTTCTGCTATCACGGCGGGAAACCAGACGGCGACGGCAATCAAGGCCAGCTATGTGCCGCTTGACCTGAAAACAGACAAGTTTGAGGCGGAGGTCACGCGCTTCATTGTGGAAATTCTGCGGCTGGCCGGTATCGACGATCAGCCAAGTTACACGCGGAATCAGATCATCAACAAGACCGAAGAGACGCAGGCGCTATTGCTTGGGGCGCAGTATTACGATGACGAATACATCACAAAGAAGCTGCTGACGATCAACGGGGACATTGACCAGTACGAGGCCATGATGGAGCGACGGTCCGCTGAGGACTTGGGCCGCAGCTTTGGTGAGCCGCAGGAGCCGCCAGCACCGGTGAATAACAATGGCGACGCATGACCTCGGACATACGCTGACCGACAAAAAGCTCCTGGCTTTGGAACGACGCATCGCGCGGATTTATGCACAGGCCGGGCGGGAGCTGCAAGAGACCATCGACGCTTACTTTGAGCAGTTTGCAAAGCGCGACGAGGAAATGAGGGCGCTGATTGGCGAGATCGTCAACGGCAAGGAGTGGACGGAGCAGGACTATAAGCAATGGCGGCTGGCACAAATCGGACGCGGGGAGCGCTACCAGGCACTGCGGGAGCGGATTGCGCAGCGAATGACCAATGCAAACGCCGTGGCGATTTCTTACATAAACGACGAGACGCCGGGTATCTACAGTCTGAACCGCAACTATGCGGCGTATACGATTGAGCAGGTCGCCGGGAACGTCGGCTTTGACCTCTGGGACGAGCAGACGGCCCGGCGGCTGATCGTGGAGCAGCCGGAGCTGATGCCCAATTATCCGCCTGCCCGGGCGCTGCGGCGCGGTATTGACCTGGCGTATGGGCGGCGGCAGATCACGGCCAGCGTGACCAGCTCTATCCTGCAGGGCCGGAGCCTGCGGGGAATCGCGGACGATCTGCAGCAGCGCATCACGACCATGGACCGCACCAGCGCAATCCGGACGGCGCGCACGGCATTTACAGGGGCGCAGAACGCCGGGCGTATGGACAGTTACGCGGCGGCGGAGAAGATGGGGATCAAGCTCAAAAAAGAGTGGCTGGCGACGTTAGACGGGCGCACGCGGCACTCCCACGCGGCGCTGGACGGGGAGAAGGTCGGCACGGACGAGAAGTTTTCCAACGGCTGCCGCTTCCCCGGCGACCCGCAGGGGCGGCCCGGCGAGGTCTATAACTGCCGCTGCACAATGGTCGCCGCGCTGGATGACGTGGACACGTCGGGGGCGCAGCGCAGGGCACGCGACCCGGAGACAGGCGAAAGCGTTCTGATTCCGAATATGACCTATAAAGAGTGGGAGGCGTGGAAGAAGTCAGAAAACGCCACTGCGTGGGACACCTTTATCCAGAAAGGCCGTAACTATTCCTCAGATAAAAAACAATGGGAAGAATTCCAGGCCGTCCTCGGCAAGAAAATCCCGAATAATATTGCGGATTTCCAACATTTGAAGTATAATGAGCCTGAAAGGTGGAAAGCGCTGAAAACGATTAAAAAGCAGACTGACTTTGTCAACAAGGCTCCGTGCGTGACAACGCCGAAGAAGTACACAGGGTATTTTCTCAAGCAAGGAGCCAAGCATGCGGACCAGTTTTTCAACGTTGGGTATACGGCAGATAACCCGCTGCAGCTCCGATACGACATGGCGCGGCAGTTTGATATGCGCAAGGCCGTAAACATTTCAGCGGATGAAAGCGGAAGAGAACGATTTAGAATCTATATGGATTTGGGCGTTGAGAACAGAAAGCGTTTTCGTACGGCGTGGATTAAGGATAGCCCCGACAGCAAGCCGAGAATCGTTACGGCCTTTAGAGAGGATGATTAAATTGATCAAAGAGTTTGATCATGTAAGAATTAAAAAGACGGGTGTTACTGGTATCGTTGTTGACATATCTAACGCCCAAGGACGAGGCGGCCTATATATCGTTGAAAGCGATGAAAAAGGGGTCCCTGGAGGCTGGTGGGAGGCAGATCCGGATTCGTGGAATTTGTTTGACTGCACTCTTGACGAACTGGAAAAAATTGGAGGATAAACCATGGATGATTTCAAGATAATTGCACGGGTCCTTGCTGCGATACGCGCTGGTGAAGGACAGTCGACATTTAATTGTGCGCTTGTAGACGAGAAGGTTGTGAGAGCACCCATTGAAAAGCGTGACGCGCTTGCAATTAAACTCCAAAATGAGGGGCTAATTGATGGACTCTTTGTTGTGGATGATGTCGACAATCAGCCGTGCCCCGTGGTTATGTGGCAATACTCACACCCGGAGGTAACGTTAAAAGGTTTGGAGTATATCGACACAAATTCTGCGCTGAAAAAGGCAATTAAAGAGATTAAAGACCTGAGTGTTGCGGTCGCATCACAGACTATCGCAAACGTCATTACCAATATGGCGACAAAATAGGATAACCGATTCAACAAAAGCACTTTGCAAAGGACATGTATGTCCTTTGCGAGGCGCTTTTTCTATGCGCGAAAGGATGTGAAGCATGTGGACGTTGAGATCACCGGCCAAAGCGCAGAGGTGGCCGCTGTGTGCCTTGATCTGCAGCGTGGCGGCGGTAAGCAAAGATCTGTGAAGGGAGCGACGCACATGAAATCACAGAAGCAGCCAGAGCTTGCCGCGACACTGAAAGGCGCGGCAATGGTGGAAGCAATCGAGGCAGGGCTTGTTCCAAAAACCTCAAGCGGGGACGGCTGGAATATCGCGCCGTTTCTGCGGTTTTGGGACAATTTCGCGCCGCTACTCAATGAGGCGGTGCAAAGCTGCGGCAAGAAGCGGAAGTAAAAGCTCCAACAGGAGGGTTGCCGCCGCGCCGATGAGGACGCAGAGAAGGTCACGCCGAAACGCGCGGCGCTTCTCTTGCTTTTTCTTTTGCAGATAAATGTAATAATCCGCCCCGAGATCGGTAATCACAATGCTCTTCGGGGAGACATTTCTTCCTGCTTTTGCCAATGGTAAGAAATACAGAGCGGCGAACGCAAGCCGGATTAACCGGTTTGCCGCATGGGCGATGCTTGCATCGAAAACAAAGGCCCGGCTATCGTCGATTTTATACAGTGACTTTAGGAGTCGATACTCCGGCCCTGTCAATGCGATTTCTGAAAAATCCATTCTGCGGCCCTCCTCTTTTAGAACAATTATACCACAGATGAAAGGATGATTCCATGAGCGATGTTGAGATTACGGACAATAGCGACGCCGTAAAGGAAGCGTTTGAAGCGGCGATTATGCGCGGGCTTGAAAAGTGCGGTCTGACGGCGGAAGGGTATGCAAAAAGGCTCTGCGACGGCTTTAAGCACGCAACCGGAACCCTGCACAACAGCATCACCCACCAGGTCGACACCGGAACGCAGACGGTCTATATCGGCTCCAACCTCGAATATGCCCCGTACGTAGAGCTTGGCACCGGCAAATACTACCCCGGCGGCAGGCCGACGCCCTGGGTATACCAGGATGCGCACGGCAATTGGCATTACACCCACGGCAACCGGGCGCAGCCGTATCTCAAGCCTGCCGTCGCGGATCACGCGGCCCAATACCGCGCGATCCTTGAGGACGCCCTCAAGGACGGATAACAGAATAGGAAACGTAAAGCCAGCTGCTGACAAAATGTCAGCGGTTGGCTTTTTGCTTTGGTAAAACCCGCGAAGGACAGCGGTTTTTATAAAACTCAAAGGGCGAAGAACCGACCCCCGAAGAAAAGGAGAGTAACACAATGAGCATTACCAGAAAATTGCTGAAGGGCATGGGTCTGACCGACGAACAGGTTGACACCATCATTGAGGCACACACCGAAACCGTGGACGGTCTGAAAGCTGATGTCAGCAGATATAAGGCCGACGCGGGAAAGCTGGCGGGCGTTCAGAAGGAATTGGACGATCTAAAGGCGGAAGGCGATGGCGGCTACAAGTCGAAATACGAGAAAGAGCACTCGGATTTTGAGGCTTTTAAGTCCGATATCACCGCGAAGGAAACGAAGGCAGCAAAGGAAAAGGCTGTCCGGGCTTTCTTCGAAAGCAAAAACATCACCGGCGCGAATCTCGACCTTGCCATGCGCGGCTGCGGCGAGGAAATGGCCGCATTGGAGCTAGATGGCGATAAGATCAAGGACACAAAGGGCCTTGACGCGCTGCTCAGCGGGGCTTACAAGGGCCTGGTTTCTACCATGCAGCAGCAAGGGGCGAATCCTGCCAATCCTCCGGCGGGGACACCGGCGAAAACTTACACCACAGACGAGATTCGCAGCATGAGCGCTGCGGAAATCAATGCAAACTGGGACGCGATTAAGGCGTCCATTGGACAGAAAGGAGAATAAACATGGCTGTTACTACTTTTATCCCTGAACTTTGGAGCGCACGGCTCCTCTACGCGCTGGACAAGGCGCACGTCGCAACGAACCTGGTCAACAGAGAGTACCAGGGCATTATTGCCAACCAGGGCGACACCGTTCACATCAACTCCATCGGTGCGATCACCGTCAAGGATTACACCAAAAACACCGACATTGCTGATCCCGATGCGCTGACTACAACGGAGCAGACCCTTGTTATCGACCAGTGCAAATACTTCAACTTCCAGGTCGACGACGTGGACAACGTGCAGGCGGCAGGCGACCTGGTCGACACTGCGATGAGCCGCGCTGCCTATAGCCTGGCAGATGTCGCGGACGCTTACCTGCTTAAAACGATCGCTGCGGGCGCTGCTTCCGGCAACACGGTCGGCGCGGCCAGTGCCCCGATTGCACTGACGGCGGCAAACGTGTATGAGAACATCGTGAAGCTGCGCACGAAACTGGACAAGGCCAACGTCCCCAACCCGGGCCGGACCATCGTTGTCCCGCCTGAGGTCTATGCGCTGCTGCTGATGGACGACCGCTTTGCCAAGAGCGACGCCGCCGCCGGTCAGAGTGCCCTGCTCAACGGCGAAGTTGGCCGCGTGGCTGGCTTTACGGTTTACATGTCCAACAACGTCCGCACCGGCACCGGCACGGACACTGGGAAGACGCCGTATTTTGAAATCACGGCCCAGGTCAGCACGGCGACGACCTACGCAGAGCAGATCATCAAGACCGAGGCTTACCGCATCGAAAAGCGCTTTGCCGACGGAGTCAAGGGATTGCACGTCTACGGCGCGAAGGTCACCGACGGCAGCCAGATCGCAAAGCTTATTGCTTCCGTGGCTTAATCGGAGGGCGCGGCGATGCTGGAACAGATCCTGCAGCACCTAAATAACTGGTTCGTTGTGGACGTTCAGCCGGGCGATTATAGCGTAGAAAAGAGCAGCATCACGCTGCCCTTTGTCGCGTCCGGGCAGTACTTCCGGATCATCGGCTCGGTGTTCAATGACGGGCTGCATCAATACCCGGCGACAGATCTGATGGACGAATCTTTCACCGGCTACATCTGGGCGCTGGCGATTCCGAAGGCAATCTTTTCCCTGGCGGATGAGATTTCCGCATGGCTGGAGAAGTACGGGGAAGCCGCTGCAAGCCCGTATACAAGCGAAAGCTTCGGCGGGTACAGTTACAGCAAATCCGCAGAAAATACCGGCAACGGGGCGGCAGGCGGCTGGCAGGCGGCTTTCCGGGCGCGGCTCAATCCATGGAGAAAAATAAAGGGCGTGGAGCCCTGAAAATGGAGGTGCAAATCCCGATATGAGTCTGTTAGATGATTTTTCCCAACAGTGTGTGCTGATGGAGAAAAAGCGCGTCCCGGATGGCGCGGGCGGCTATGAAGTCACATGGACGGAGGGGGCGGAATTTCTCAACTACCAGGCCCTCGATACTTCGATGGAGGCCCGCCGAGCGGAAAAAGAGGGCGTTACCTCGGTATATTCCGCGCTGGTAAACAAGACTGTCCCCATTGAATACATGGACTATTTCCGCGACGTTGCATCCGGCGTCACCTACCGCGTAACATCGAACCCGGAGGAACGGGAAGCACCGAAGTCTGCGGGGGCGACAATTCGCGGGCTGAAATTCTTCACCGCAGAACGAAAGGACCTTCCAAAATGACAAAGGACAAGGCGCTTCATGCGTGGTTTTCCAAATTTCTGCCAGCTTATCCGGCCTCGAATGTGCCGGAGGACGCGGTTTTCCCGTGGCTGACTTATGAGCTGGTCACCGGCGCGTGGGACAGCGGGGAAATCGGCCTGACGGTCAACCTCTGGTTCTACACGGAAAGCGAAGCTGGCCCTAATGCGAAGGCCCAGGAAATTGCAGATGCAATCGGACTTGGCGGCTGCATGGTTCCTTACGACGGCGGCGCGATGTGGGTCAAGCGCGGCTCTCCATGGTGCCAGAATATTGCACAGGACGACGACAAAAACATCAAGCGGCGGTATTTGAATATCACAGTAGAATACCTGTCGCAGGACTGAATGGAGGAACGATAACATGAAATATACGAAGATTCCAGAAAACGCATTTAAGGAGCTGCAGCTGAACGCAGGCGTTTTGCTCACTGACTTCGACACGACGGACGGCATGACGGAGCAGGAACTCCTTACTGCCATGATCGGCGCGACCAGCGGCGGCGTCAACTTCACCGCAACGCCGACCTACGAGGACTACGGTGCTGATATCGATAACGCGCCGACTAACGTTAAAGAACTGAAAAAACTGACCGGCTGGGAGGTCAAAATGTCCGGCAGTTTTATCACGGTCACGCCATCCTCCGCGGCGCTTATGGCGGGTGCTGCGGATGCGGACAAGACCGACACAACGAAGATCACGCCGCGCAACGATGTTGCGGACACGGACTTCAAGGATATCTGGTGGGTCGGCGATTACTCCGACAAAAACGGCGCGACAAACGGCGGCTTTGTCGCGATCCATATGCTTAACTCCCTGTCTACCGGCGGTTTCCAGATCCAGAGCACCAATAAGGGCAAGGGTCAGTTTGCCTTTGAATTTACCGGCCATTATTCCATTGTCGACCAGAACAAGGTGCCCTATGAGGTCTTTGTCAAGGCCGGTACGGCGGAGGCTGGGGCATGAAGCTTTCTGATATCAAAGGCGAGCGTACGCTGGACGTGATCGCGGAAATCATCGAACCTATTGCCAATATCGCCGCAGATCAGACCGCAGCGGCGCTGTTCCAGCGGCAGCGCTGCCCGAAGGGAAAGAAACCGAAGGAGTTTATGCTGGAGCGGGTGAAAAAATCCGCTCCGGCTCTCATCAAGGGGCACCGGGAGGATATTGTGCAGCTTCTGGCGGCGCTGGCTGGCGTTACGCCGGAGGCATACGCGGGGAGCTTGAATCTGTTCAAACTCACTTCCGACATTGTCGACCTCATGACGGACCAGGAGTTTCTCGGGCTTTTTCCCTCTGCGGAGACAGAAACGGACGCCGCTGTCTCTGGCTCTGCATCGGAGAATACCACGGCCCAAGCACAGTAAACGCTTTCCTCACGTTTTGCGCGGCGCGGTTTGACGACCTGTCGCTGGGACTGGCGTTTCAGTGCTATGTGGCGGAGTGCCTAAACAGCGTGATGGGCGCCGTCAGCGGTAAGCGGCTGACGGACTGGATGGAGATTGTCCTGCCGGGCGGTAAGCCGGAGGAACCATGCGACGCGGAGGAGGTTGCGGCAGACCTTGTCAGGCGGATCGCAGAGAAAAAGGCAGGTGAGTAAAAGATGAATCTATTTGATCTGTTCGTCAAAATCTCTGTGGACACCGGCGACTTTGACAGCGGCGTGGATCGGGTGTCGAAAGCCTGTAAATCCCTTGGCGGCGATATGAAAACGACCGGGAAGGATTCAGAGACCCTGCGCAACAAAATCAATAGCCTGGGCGAACAGTACGAGTCTGCGAGCAAAGAAGTCGACGACCTGACGAAGCAGTTTAATCGATCTGTGCAGGAGACCGGCGAAACATCGAAAGAGACACAGGAGCTGGCGGCGAAGCTTGCCGAAGCGGAAAAGGAGGCCGGAAGTCTCAAAAAGGAGATGGACCGTCTGGGAAAATCTCTGGGCGACACTGGAGACGATGCGGAGAAGGCGAAGAAAAAGGCAGACGGCTTTGGTAGTGCGTGGAAAAAGGCGCTTACCAAACTTAAGCCTGCAGCGGCAGCTGCCGTAAAGGGGCTTGCAGCTGTCACGGCCGCTGCAGCTGCGGCGTTCGGAGCTGTGGTGAAGCAAAGTGTTGAGGATTACTCCGACTATGAGCAGCTCGTTGGCGGTGTCGAGACGCTGTTTAAGAACAGCTCCGACAAAGTGGTATCGTACGCCAATAATGCGTATAAAACCGCTGGCATGTCTGCAAACGAGTACATGGAGACCGTGACAAGCTTCTCCGCGTCCCTGCTGCAGGGCCTTGGCGGCGATACCGAGGCGGCGGCGGTGATTGCGGATCAGGCAATCACCGACATGTCGGACAACGCAAACAAGATGGGCACGGATATGGAGATGATCCAGAATGCCTATCAGGGCTTTGCAAAGCAGAATTACACCATGCTCGATAACCTCAAGCTTGGGTATGGCGGCACGGCGGGCGAAATGGCCCGCCTTATCAACGACTCCGGCGTGCTCGGCGATACGATGAAGGTCACAGAGCAGACGGTGAATGAGGTGTCCTTTGACAAGATGATCGAGGCAATCCATGTTGTGCAAACTAACATGGGCATTACCGGCACAACGGCAAAGGAGGCCAGCAAGACGATCCAGGGCAGCGTCAGCGCTATGCGTGCGGCCTGGAAGAATTTTACAACTGGCATGGCGGATGACACGCAGGATGTTGATACCCTGGTAGACAACGTCGTGGACTCCGTCGACACGGTCGCGGATAATATCATACCGCGTATTCAAAAACTGCTGCCCAGGCTGACGCAGGGGCTATCCGATTTGACGCAGCGGCTTTCCTCTAAAATTCCTGGTCTTCTTAGCAAGGTACTCCCGAGTTTTATCAGGTCGACAATTAAAATGGTGCAGAATATTGCGGGGACTCTCACCAAGAGCATACCTGTGATTATTGATGCTGCATCGGATCTGTTTTCTGGTATTGTGCGTGCAATACCAGGAGTCGCCAAAGAAGTCCTGAAGAATATGCCTAAAATAATTAAGGCGGTTGTTGATGGGCTTTGGAACGGGGTTAAATCCATCGTTGAAACTGTTCAGGATATTTTTGGAGCTACGAACGAGGCGGTATATGAGGCGAAAAGCAGCTTAGAAGAGGCGGCAGCTAGCGTCACATCGTTCGCGGATGCGATTGGTGCAGCGCAGCCCAATATTGCAGACCTCAACACCCTACTTTCCGCCACCGGAAAGACCGTCAGCGACCTGGATTCCCAAATCGAGACGGAGGCCAACGCAATCAACCGTATCTTTGCGGCGGCGCTGGAAGAAGGCCGGGCTTTGCGGCAGACGGAGCTCGACGAGATCGCCCAGCACTATGATAAGCTGCGGGAGCTGGAAGCCGAGAAGCTCGGCATTGCACAGCAGCAGCAGGCGGCACTCGTGCAGGCAATCCAGCTGGAAAAGAACCAAATCACACAGGAGGGAATGGCCCAGTATATCTCCAATATCCAGGCTGCCTATGATCAGGCAACGGAGCTGGAGAAAACCAATTATCTAAACGAGCTGGCCCTGATTCAGAATCAGTACCAGGTCGAGGGTTCCCTTACGGAGCAGGAATACCAGAAACGCCTGGAGGAGGCAAAGGCCCACCACGACGCGATGCAGGCTCAGAATGACCAATACCAGCAGGAAGCACTGGCGGCGCTGTCGGACAACGCGGCTGCGACTATCTCTTCTGAGCAGAGCACCTATGAGGAGCTCCAGGGGATCGTTTCCCAGTACTATGCCGAGCGGAACAGCGCAGTAGGCAAGAGCCAGGCTGAGCTGACGACGCTCTATCAATCTGGACAGGCGGTCGCGAACGAGTACGCGCTAGCCGCAGCTGGACTGACGGAAGGTCAGCTGGAGGCGGGCAATGCAACGCTGACAACGCTAGCGATGCTTGTCGAGGGCGGCGGTCAGCTATCGGATTCCGCTAAGACGTCTGTAGAAAGCATGTTAGCCGCTTTTGATGGCTTACCAGACGAGATGGAGGGCACCGGTAAAGATGCCCTGCTGGGGCTCACAGCGGGCTTGGACGACACAATCCCAGGACTGGAGGACACGTCAGAAATGTCTGCACAGTCTATCGTCGATGCGATCAAATCCTATCTGGGTATCGCAAGCCCGTCGAAGGTGCTGCGTCAGATGGGCCAGTATGCGGGTGAGGGGCTTGTAAACGGCCTGCGTGGCAGTCAGAGCTCGGTTCGTGTCGCTGCATCGATTCTGTCGGCGACGGTTACCACGACGCTGAATCTAAAGGAACGCCTGTATCAGCTCGGCGCCAATGCGGGGCAGGCGTTTGCGGATGGCCTGTCCTCCGCCAAATGGCGGGTACAAACCAGCGCCGCGCAGCTGGAAAGCAGCGCTGGTAAAAAGTCTGCCGTCGGCGGGGTGAAGTATTTTTCCTGGGAAACAACGCGCAGCGATACCTCCCGGGGGGGATATGACGCGCTGAATGCGAAGCTTGCCCGTGTGCTGAACCGGCTGGATGCATATCTGCCGAAGATTGCGGAAAATCAACTGGTACTTGTCACTGGTGCGTCCCAAGTGAGCGGGCGCGCCCTGGATGAGCTTTATGGTACAACGCTGCGGCGGAAAGCGAGGGGAAATTAAACAATGAATCTTACAAGAAATGTGGTTTTTGATTTTGGGGACCGGGTCCTAAAGTCCTATGCTGACTTCGGACTCATCCAGAAAAGCGCGCCGGAGGTAACCCCTCCGGCGCCAAAAACAAATTACGTCGATGTCCCCGGGGCGAATGGCAGCATTGACCTATCGGAAGCGCTGACGGGGTATGTGGTGTATGAGGACCGCGAGATCGTCTTGCATTTTCGGCGCGTGATGCCGAGCCTTGATGGGGCGCAAGACAAGCGCCTGGAGGACTATCTGCACTTTGCGGCCTGCCTGCAGGGTCTGCGATGCAAATTGTATCTGGACGAAGCGGATAAATTCTGCCTTGACTGCCGCCTGACGGTCGGCCAGATGTCCGCATCTGGGGATGCCTGGGACGTCGATGTGACGGCGGTAGCGCGGCCGTACAGGACGACTGCGACGCCGACGGTAAAGACTGTGACGATGACAAATGACGATTTGCTTGAGTACGATCTTGAATTCTCCAATGTATCGATGAAGGACGGAGTCACAACGTACACGCTTCAGAGCGTCGGATTCGATGGATATGCAAAACTGCGCTTTTTTGGAGAGGTGCTGTCTTCGAGTGCGTTTGAGATCACCTTTATCAGCCAAAACGGAAGAAAGGCGTTTTCATATCAGTATGATGTCGGGGAACAGGCGGAAATCATCATCCCAATTTCTGATATCAGCACTATAAATCCCAGTGCTGTTTTTGCGCTCACGGTTGAAACATCAAAGTACGATCCGACTGAAATGAGCGGGATGAAGCCGGGCCGATCCGAGAGAATCTACAACGGTCAGTCATCGCTTTCTACGCTCACGTCATGCACACGCCCAACTGTGCCGAAATTCGCTTGCACGAACGACGGCGCAACAATCGCCGTTGTTAAGTCTGTGCGCCCGCCTCTGGTTCTCGGTGCTTCGCTTCATGTTGCTGCTGGGGAGACGAAGTCGAATAATGATATTGTGCTTCAGGATATGCTTGAGCTTATGATTACGCCCGACACCTACCCAGACGGCAACGGCGTTATCACGATCACTTATCAGGAGGGCGTGCTGTGAATTACAAAATCTATTGGCGAAATCCGGACAGCACAGAGGAGCACCTTGTGCATTCCTCTAATGCGATCGACCCAAACCTGCACGTTGAGGAGCCGACCCTGGACCAGGCGGTCAATGCACATGGGAGCTTGAGTTTTAAGATTCTGCCGACGCATCCGGAGTATAACAATATCCGGGCACTGATGACCATCGTGACTGTTTACAACGGAGACGATCTCATCTTCCGGGGGCGTGTTATTGAGACAACACAGGACATTTATGGTATTATCTCTGTCTATTGCGAGGGGGAGCTTGCTTTCTTGTGCGACTCGGTCCACACGCCCTTTGTGTACGGTGGCAGCACTGCGACACCGGGGGATCTGTTCCGGCGGCTGATTGCCAATCACAACGCGTATACCACCAGCGTGGACAACTCCAACCGGGAGAAACTGTTCACCATCGGGCAGGTTACTGTAAAAGGCCAAAAAGGGTACACCTATTCTGCAGATACGGCCAAGAGCACGTGGGACCTTCTGATCGACGGGCTGATCAATCCGGTGGGGGGCTATCTCCGCACCCGGCACGTCAATGATGTAACATACATCGACTATCTGGCAGATTATACCGGGGTGGCGCAGCAGACGGTGGAGTACGGGAAAAATCTTCTGAGCCTTGAGGATGGAATTGTCGGCGGCGATATCATCACTGTGCTGCTTCCCTATGGTGGCAAGCCGGATGGCGTTGATACCCGCACAACGATTGAAAGCGTAAACAATGGCAAATCGTATATCAAGGCAGACGCAGAAACAATCGCAAAATACCGGAATATCTGGGGGACGCAGACCTGGGACGAGATCACGGACCCGGGTCAGCTTCTCCTGGCGGCACAGTCGTATCTCAATGCGCAGAAAGAGGCACTGAATACCGTATCGGCGGAGGCGCTGGACCTCAGCGCTGTTGATGCGGGCATGAAGCCTATCTATGTCGGAGATTATGTCCGCATTATCTCCACGCCACACGGTATCAACAAGAAACTGCTCTGCACAGCCAAAACGACAGACCTTGCAGATCCGGCAAGCACGAGGATAACCATCGGCCCAAAGACGCAGACGCTGACGGCGGCTGTAAAAAACGGCGATGCCGCAATCCGCAGCAGCGTTGCTGCTGCCGCATCTGTCTCCGGCGTTGCAAACAAGGCACTGTCCGACGCGGGAAACGCTGTCGCCGACGCAGCCAGCGCGCAGGCCACAGCCGAAGCGGCGCAGAGCACTGCCGCTGACGCATTGGCGGCGGCCGAAGCAGCGGCCTCCGCTGCCGCGGACAAGGCCCCGAAGGCTCATGCCAGCACCGAGACTGCATATGGAGTGGGAGACGGGAGCAAGTACGGGCACGTAAAGCTTTCGGATTCCCACACCAGCACGTCCAGCGTCTCCGGAGGTATCGCGGCGACGCCTGCGGCTGTCAAGGCGGCGTATGATCTGGCAAACCAGGCGAGCGGGACGGCTGCGGATGCACAGACTGCGGCGCAGAATGCGAATAAAGTAGCCATGAATGCAAAGCAGGTCGCGGCGGAGGCGGCAGCGATGGCGGAGGGGTGCGCCCCGAAGGCCCACGCCAGCGCCCAGACGACGTATGGCGCGGGCAGCGCTGCGCAGTACGGGCATGTGAAGCTCTCAGATGCGACGAATGGTACAGGGGATGCCACGGGCGGCGTGGCGGCGACGCCGAAGGCTGTAAAAACCGCCTACGATCTGGCAAGTCAGGCTTCCAGCGCAGCGAGCAGCGCGTACGACCTAGCCAATGAGGCGGGGCAGGTTGCGACGGACGCGGCGCAGACGGCTGCAGATGCGCAGAGCGCGGCAGAGGCTGCACAGGCCGCCGTCGGTGGAAAGGCCCCGACGAATCATGCCAGCACGGCGACGACCTACGGCAAGGGCACATCGACGAATTACGGGCACGTCAAGCTCTCGGACTCCATCCTCAGTACCTCCGACACTGCCGGCGGCACTGCCGCGACGCCCGGCGCCGTAAAAAAAGCATACGACCTAGCAAACAGAGCCGAAACGACGCTGCTAGGCGGCAAGAAAATCGTCTGCGGCTGGTCCGCCGTCAGCTTCAAAAGCACGGGCCAGACGAATACAACCATCAATTTTGGGACGACGTTCACCGCAAAGCCGATTGTGATTATCGGGCAGCCGTTCAATGGCGTAATTTGTACCGTATTCAAAGATGCGGTTACAACGACAAAATTCACGGTCAATGTCCCCGCCGTCGGCTCTTCGACCGTCTCGACCCGCCAGATGGCATGGGTTGCCATTGGCAGTGTTTAAGGGAGGTGATGGGTTGGAATGGTACGAGATGCTGATTACCGCCGGGGCGTTGGTCAGCGCGGTTGGGCTGATCGCGCAGAAGGTGGGAAAGCCAATTGTTAAGCTGCTGAACGAGGTAAAGGTGCTGACAAAGCACGACCGAGAGCAATATCTGGCAATTCTGCGGCTTACTACTATGTCCCGGGATATGCCAATTTCGGAGCGGATTATTGCCGGACAGAAGTATATCGGACTCGGCGGCAACGGAGACGTGAAAAAATACTATGAACAGTTGCTCAAAGAGCACACGGTACAGTGAAATGGAGGTATTTATGGAATTTCTGAATGATTATCTGGTCGCGGTCGTGGTTGGTATTTGCTTGTGTATCGGCTACGTTCTGAAGCACGCAATCCCGTCGGACAAAATTAACCGCTTTATCCCGCTGCTAATGTTGGTGCTGGGCGCAATCGTCAACGTGTGGTTGCATGATTTTACCCTGTCGCCGGAAATTTTGCTTGGTGGCATGGCGTCCGGTCTGGCGTCGACGGGGATGCACCAGGCATATAAACAGATGATTGAAGGTGGCGCAAATGCAGATCATAGCTAAATACCTGACGCAGAATCCGTATTTCCGGGACGGGCGGTGGATCACAGGCCCCGCCTTCCGGGGTTTCTTCCTTCACTCCGTCGGCGTCGGTCAGCCGGACCCGCTGGTTTTCATCCGGCAGTGGGACAAGCCCAGCTTCACCTACGCTGGAATCAACGGATTCATTGGAGCCGATGCGGTCTATCTGACGGCCCCATGTTTGGAGACGCCGGGCAAGGTGAAGCGTATGCCCCACGCAGGGAAGCCTGCCGGGAACAATGGGTATATCGGTTTTGAGATGTGCGAACCTGCACAGATTCATTATACGGTCGGCGCAAGCTTTACCGTGCGGGACAAGGCCGCGGCCCAGGCGTATTGCCGCAAGACGTACCAGAACGCTGTGCAGCTCTTTGCACGGCTGTGCAGCTTCCACGGCAAGAACCCGCTGCAGGACGGTGTGATTCTGAGCCACAACGAAGGTGGAAAACGTGGTATTGCAAGCGGACACGTCGACCCGGAGCACCTGTGGCGCGGGCTGGGCCTGCCGTATACGATGGCGGGATTCCGGCAAGATGTGGCAAATGCGATGAAACCAAAGGAGGAGATCAACATGACGAAAGCAGAAGTGGTGGCGCTGATCGACGAGCGCATCAAGGTAGCCCTTGAGGGCAAGGGAACCGAGGCCAGTGCCTGGGCAAAGGAGGAGCTGGCCCAGGCGGTCGCGGCGGGGATCACCGACGGCACACGGCCGGGCGGGTATGCCAAGCGCGAGGAAGTCGCAGCGATGGTGCTGCGGGGGAAATGAGCCCGCAGGCGCGTGGAAGGCTGCCGCTTGGCCTAGAGACTCTTACAAAGCCGGAGCTTTTGCAAGTGATTGATGAGGCTGGTATTGGCTTGGAGAATGAACGAATCGCACGACTATATTTCGTGGATCGCCTTCCTCAAGTTGACGTCGCTTCTGAGCTATATCTCGGAAGGGCAACAATACAGCGCAGGCTCCCAGAGATTCAAAAGAAAATGGAAATTGCATCAAAATATTT
>ERZ1034920.834-NODE-834-length-22082-cov-21.071276_pt1 | contig 22082 bp, 12 predicted proteins | sample MGYA00520688_ERZ1034920 | MGnify/ENA primary metagenome ERZ1034920 (study PRJEB33766, sample SAMN09781785) | gut metagenome | biome: gut microbiome | host: Homo sapiens | place: Madagascar | study: EMG produced TPA metagenomics assembly of the PRJNA485056 data...
AGGTTTCCGATGCTGCTGATTCGGGTAAAGACGTTGCTTCCTGCCCTGAGCAGATATACGCCCTGGTTCTTGCTGGCGAGATAGATGTTGCCCAGGGCATCCTGCAGGATATCCTGTGCGTCCACGCCTTCGGTACCGGCAAAGTGGGAGGTGACTTTGCCGTTAGTTTCCTTGCGGTAGAGTTTTCCGTCTTCGGTGATGATCCAGAGTCTGCCCCGTTTGTCTTCCAGGAGTTTGAGGATATATTTCAGTTTTTCCACCTCTCCCTTCATGGCATGGCATTTTTGTTCATCCTGCTTTTTGAGCATGATGCCATAACCGGATGTAGCCACGGCTACGTCTTTATTCTTCAGGGGATATACCTGCTTTACGTAGGTGGCGAGTTCTTCGCCTTTGGAATCGAGCATAGGGATTTTTAGGAATTCGCTTCCCGTAAATTCCAATAGAGAGTTGTTGGTACCTAGCAGGATATGTTCCTTCTCGTCTTGAGCAATGCTATTGATGTAGTTGCTGTTGAGACCTAAAAAATTTGACATATCCTTCTTTATTACGGTGATGTGGTAACCATCGTAGGTGTTCAAACCGTTGCGGGTGGCTATCCAGATGAATCCGCTCTTGTCCTGGAACACCTGCGTGGCGAAGTTACTCGAGAGCTGATTGTCTGTGTTAAAGAGTTTGCCGCTCTGTGCCCATGCCTGGATGGAGAAGAGGCAAATCATCATCGTGATGATTAATTGGCTTATAGTTTTCATGTTCCTTGTTTATATTTAGAGTGTTATTTTCTGCTTGCAAAAGTACGATTTTTAGTTGGAATATCCCAATAATTCTTTCTTTTTTTGATTACAGGAAACAAATAATATGCCTTTTGGTGTTCATTATCGGTTGATGTTACATGACGGAAAGTATATGTTACACGACTAAACTCCTCATAAACTATCGGTTACGCAGGATAAAGCCTGTTTCCCGATTTTTTCATACCTTTGCCCCGTCAAACAGAGCCAATTTTGCATTGGCATTAGGTTAGGTTTATTGTGATATATGCGAAACAGCAGTTTTTTGAATGATTTTAGTTAGAATGGTTTTAGTTAGTTTAATATAGGTTTATAGCATTTGAGTTCAATTTTAAATGAACATATTATGATTGAAAAGATCATGATTAATTGGTTTTCTAGGAATGGTGCGTAGGGATACGCGCCATTCTCTTTTAAGGTAACTGAGATTGTTTTTCGGGCTTAACAATTAATTGACAATTTGGAAAAGTGATAAAATCTAAAAATAAGATAACATGAACAGAAAGAATTTTTTCATGTCCCTGGCTCTTGCGATGTTTGCAATGGTGGGGAATGCGGCAGACAATCTGCCGGCTCTGCGAGTAGAAGGCAAGAATCTGGTTGATGCCAATGGCAAGACCGTAGTCTTGCATGGTGTGATGGATACCCCCAACCGCTACTTCAACGGCTGGCGATGGCAACAGTGGAAGGCTAACTATTCGGAAGCCGACATCAAGCCTTGCCTGGAATATTTCTCCAAGCAGTTTGCTGCCATCACCGACAAGAATCAGGGAGCCTATTGCACCGTGTTCCGTCTGCACATGGATCCTTGCTGGACCAATGATCCATCGAAGAAGGCAGCGAACGAGGCCGATATCTCTGCCTTCAACATGGCGCGTTATCGCCTGTTTCTCCAGAAGCTTTATATTCCATTGATCAAGGATGCCATTGCTCATGGGCTTTATGTCATCGTTCGTCCACCGGGAGTCTGTCCTCAGGACATTAGTGTAGGCGATAAGTACAACCGCTACCTGAAGGCAGTGTGGAAGGCCTTTGCTGCCGATGAGTATATCCGGCAGAATTCGGGTATTATCTCTATCGAACTTGCCAACGAGCCGGTGAGGGTTCATCTGAGTGATGGCTCTAATTCGGATAAAGCACTGCATGATTACTTCCAGCCGGTGGTTGACGAGATTCGCGCGCAGGGCTTCAAGGGAATCATCTGGGTGCCGGGTGCGGGCTATCAGAGCCAGTATCAGAATTACGCCAAGCATCCTATCACCGACAGCGAGGATAATTTCTCGTATGCCGTACATGTATATTCCGGCTGGTATGGCAACATGACCGACAAGAATTGCAATCACGATACCTTTATCCGCAACTTCAAGAGTCAGGTGCCGATGGTAGAGACAAAGCCTATCATGGTAACGGAGATAGACTGGAGTCCGGAAGACCCTGACAAGGCGAACGAAGGCCACTACAACGAATGGGGCCAGTGGACGCAGCCTAACCTGGGAAGCTGGGCAACAGCATCAACCTCGAAATGGGGATTGGCATGGAAGGCAGTTCACGACCATTTCGGCAACATCGGTATGACCATCACCCATCCGCAGGAGTATTACGACATAGACGAGTATCTGAAGACCGGCAAGGTAATACCGGGTTTCCAGAATGCCAAGAAGCACAATCTCTTTGAAGAGTGCTGCGGCTATGCCTGCATGAACTGGTACAAGGAATGGTACATGAAACAGACGGATACGGGAATTGAGCAGAAAGTGAACGATGCTGAGGTTGTCGCCACCTATTATTATAATATAGCTGGTGTAAAAGTGAATAAACCTGAAAAAGGCATTTATGTGGTGAAACAATTGTTAAAGGACGGAAAAGCACGTTCTTACAAAGCATGTTATTAACGGCAAAGTATCTGTTACAAGAGACAAAGTGCATCTGAACTGAAACAAGTATCTTTGCACCCGTGAAACTGAAAGAAAAATAACGTGAACATAAAATAATTAAGCATAAATCAAAAATGAATAGAACATGATTGAACAAGTCTTAACAATGAAACGGACAGCAGCCTTATGCTTGGTGGGAGCTTTCTGCAGCCTGAATGCTCAGGCACAGAAGATCCAGGTCAAGGGTAATCTTGTTGACGGTACAGGTGAGCCGCTGATCGGTGCCACTGTAAAAGTGAAAGGAAATGCCGGCGTTGGAGCAGTTTCTGATATTGATGGTAACTTCAGTATCAGTGTTCCTTCTGAAAATTCTACCCTCGTATTTACATACGTAGGTATGAAGACCAAGGAAGTGAAGGTGGGCAAGAAGAGAGAGTTCAAAATCACCCTTGAAGATGACAACGCCATCGGCGAAGTCGTAGTCGTTGGTTATGGTCAGCAGAAGAAGGCTTCTGTCGTAGGTGCCATCACCCAGACCACGGGTAAGGTGTTGGAGCGTGCGGCTGGTATCAGCGATATCGGTGCTGCCCTGACAGGTAACCTTCCGGGTGTTGTTACCACTGCATCCAGTGGTATGCCAGGTGAAGAGGAACCTCAGATTCAGATTCGTGGTGCTTCTTCTTGGAACAACTCTTCTCCTCTCGTGTTGGTGGATGGTATCGAGCGCCCTATGTCGAGCGTTGACATGCAGTCTGTAGCTACCATTTCTGTTTTGAAGGATGCTTCTGCCACCGCCGTTTATGGTGTGAAGGGTGCCAATGGCGTCATCTTGATTACTACCAAGCGTGGTTCTGAAGGTAAGGCGCAGATTAGTGTTACAGCCAATGCTGTGATGAAGATTCCTTCTAAGCTTCCAGATAAATATGATTCTTACGATGCGCTGAGAGCAAGAAACACTGCCATCGAGCATGAGTTGAACATCTCTCCAAGTAGCTTCGACTATATGAAACCAATGAGTTTCATAGAGAACTATCGCAATCAGACTACCCTTGAGCAGCAGGAGCGTTATCCAAATATAGATTGGCAGAAGTATTTGTTCAAAGACTATACCATGTCTTACAATGCCAATGTCAATGTAGCGGGTGGTACCAAGTTCGTGAAGTATTTCGCAGGTATAGATTTCGTGTCAGAGGGTGACCTTTACAAGAACTTCGGCAATGGTCGTAATTATAATACTGGTTATAACTACAATCGTGTGAACGTTCGTTCTAATCTTGATTTCTCTATTACGAAGACTACTTTGTTCAAGGTAAACCTCGCAGGTTCCAATGGCGTACGCAAGGCTCCTTGGGTAAACAGTAGCGATGGATATAGTGAATGGCAGGTAAGCCAGCAGTGGTCTGGTGCTTACAATATCGCTCCTGATGCCTTCATGCCTAAGTATAGTGATGGCTCATGGGGATATTTGCCAGGTTCTACCAATGTAACCAACTCTGCTCAGCAGGTATCTCTCGGAGGTACGATGAATACCACAACCACTCGCATCACCACCGACTTCGTGTTGGAACAGAAACTTGATTTCATTACCAAGGGCCTTTCTGCTCGTGGTATGATTTCTTGGGACAATACCTTTGTGGAGAAGAATCGTGGTATCAATGATATGAACCATGAACCACAGCTCAAGTGGATTGACCCAGAGACTGGTGCTGTTTCTTACAAGAAAGCATACGAGTCTTATGATAAGTTCGACTATACAGTGGGTAACAAGTGGACCATCAGCGGGGGTGAGGTCAACAACAATGCGACTCAGCGTAACCTCAACTATCAGGCACAGCTCAACTGGGCACGCACCTTTGGTAAGCATAGCGTGAGTGCTATGGGTCTTTTTGGTCGTCAGGAATATGCCGTGGGTGCCATGATACCTTCTTATCGTGAGGACTGGGTGTTCCGTACCACATACGATTGGAACTCTCGTTACTTCTTCGAGTACAATGGTGCTTATAATGGTTCAGAGAAGTTCTCTCCAGACAACCGTTTCGCATTCTTCAGTTCTGGTGCCCTTGGCTGGATGATTTCCGAAGAGCCATTCATGAAGTATCTTCGTGAGCACAAGATTGTGGATATGATGAAACTCCGTGCATCTTATGGTGAGATAGGTGATGATAACGTAGGTGACCGCTTCCTCTATATGAGTCAGTGGGCATATGGCGGCAAGACCAATATGGGAACTACCGTGAGCGATAAGGAATCCATCTATACTTGGTATCGTGAGTCATCCGTAGGCAATGAGAACGTACACTGGGAGAAAGTGAAGAAGGTGAACTTCGGTCTTGATTATGGTTTCTTGGGCGGCTTGATTACAGGTGCCGTGGATTTCTTCCATGATACTCGTACCGACATCCTTGTGCTTGGTAGCTCTCGTTCTATGCCATCATATTTTGGACAGACCGCTCCAGCTGCCAATTTAGGTAAGGTGACAACAAGCGGTTATGAGTTGGAGTTGAAGTTTAACAAGGTTTTTGCTAACAAGATGCGCCTTTGGGCTAACTTCAACATGACCCACGCTACCAATACCATCAAGATCAAGGATGATGCAGCACTTCTTCCATCTTATCGTAAGCAGGCAGGCCACTCTATAGGTCAAACCTATACCTATTTGGATAAGGGATTCATTCAAAACTATGACGAACTTTATGGTTCTCCTAAGATGGATTCTAACGATGGCAATCGTCTTCCTGGTGATTACTACATCGTCGATTTCAATGGTGATGGTAAGGTAGATAATGTGAACGATATTGTGCCTTATGGTTATACAAGCAGTCCACAGAATACATACAATGCCACTGTTGGTTTCGAGTACAAGGGCTTCAGCTGCTTCGCACAGTTCTATGGTGTAACCAATGTGACTCGTGATGTAACGATGATTAGCTTCTCTCAGGAGTTGGTTAACAACGTTTACGACCAAGGTACATGGTGGAGCAACGACCACAACAATGCGGATGTGCTCACACCTCGATACAACTCCAAGCCAATGAGCAATTCTGCCTACTATGGCACACAGTATCTCTGTGATGGTTCCTACATCCGTCTGAAGAATGTGGAGCTTGCTTACACATGGAATGGTGGATGGATCAAGAAACTTGGTTTGAACAACCTCAAGGTCTATGTAAGTGGTAACAACCTTTGGCTTTGGACCAGAATGCCAGACGACCGCGAGTCAAACTTCTCAAGTAATGGTGGTGCCTTTGGTGCATACCCTACGATGAAGCGTGTGAACTTCGGTGTCAAGTTTAATCTTTAAACAAGCATAAAATAAAATGAAACATAATATAGTAAAACTTTTTTGTGCGCTGGGTCTCGTCTGTGGATTCGCTTCTTGTACAGATTATCTGGACAAGACTCCGGACTCTAATGTGAGTTCAGACCAAGCGTTCAAGAATTTCACCAATTTCCAGGGATATGTGGAGCAAATGTACAACTGTATTCCAAGTAAGGAGTCGAATATGTATTGTACCTCATTCAACTGGGGTGAAGATGAAATCATGAATACTGGCTTGGGAGATGGTCATGTGACTGCTCATTTTGATTTAGGCGACTACCGTAACTGGTATAGCAATAATCAAAGTTTCTTGCACAGACCTTCTTCTGGAAATCCTGGTGAGTACCTTGATCCGACTTCAACCAATAAATTTGCTCATTCTTTGGAGCATGCCTGGTATTGCATCCGCAAGTGTAATTTGGGTCTTGCTAACCTTGACAAGATGACCGACTGTACCCAGGAGGAGAAGAATATCATCAAGGGTCAGCTGCTTTTCTTCCGTGCTTGGTGGCATGAGGAAATGATGGAGTACTTTGGCGGATTGCCATATATTGACACCGTATTGGATGGTGGTCAGACTTTGACATTGCCTCGCCTCACTTTCCAGGAGTGTGCCAAGAAGTGTGCCGAAGATTTCAGAGCCGCTGCCGACCTTCTACCTAATGATTGGGATAAGACAACTGTCGGAAAGAAAACCTTGGGCAAGAACGATCTCCGTATCACAAAGGTTTGTGCCTTGGGTTATATGGGTAAGGTGTTGCTTTGGGCAGCCTCTCCATTGAACAACCTTAAGGCGGAGGTTGGTGCTTCCAAGAATGGCGATACCTATAAGTATAATGTAGAGCTTGCAGCGCAGGCAGCTGATGCTTTAGGTGAGGCACTTGCACAGGTTAACTCTGGCAAGACTCCTTATGCCTTGGCAGAGTACAAGTATTCTGACATTTATAACCATGTGGCAGAGGATGGCTCAAAATCCAATTTCTCAGAAATCTTCTATACAACGGGTAAAAACTGGAAACAGCCAGGTTCTACAGAGGCTATCTTGCGCGGTCCATATATTGGCGAGAATTCATCAAACTGGAACTTCACCAAGCTTTGGGGTGTCAAGATGAACGGTATCGTGGAGCATGACGCTTTGATTCACCAGCCTACAGCCAACTATGTAAACTATTATGGTATGGCAAATGGTCTTCCTCTGGATGACCCAGATTCTGGTTTCGATCCTTCACATCCATTCAAGAACCGTGACCCACGTTTCTATCATGACATCGTGTTCGATGGCTTCCAGTATATCAATACGACAATTGCTAAGGATGATGATGACTATCAGTTCAAGTACATACAGATGTATACAGGCAGTAAATTGCGTAGTTCAGCTTCTCAGGGATGCCGCACAGGCTACTATTGCCAGAAGTTAGTTCCTCATCAGGCTAATAAGTATGATGGAATGTATAACTGGGGTAGTGCTTTGCAATGTGACTTGCCTTACATGCGTCTTGCCGATATCTACTTGATGTATGCAGAGGCAGGTGCAGCCGCACAAGGTGCCAACTACAAGAGCAGCAAGTGCAATCTTACCGCTGTTGATGCCATCAATGTACTTAGAGATCGCGTAGAAGCTGGCCATGTGGCAGATAAATTTGTTGCCGACCAGAAGAAGTTTATGGATGAGGTTCGTCGTGAACGTGCCGTAGAGCTTGCTTTCGAGGGCTTCCGTTGGAACGACTTGCAGCGTTGGTTGCTCCTCACCGAGTATCCATACAACATCAAGACCTCGCAGGAGTTTAAGCGTGTAGGCAATTATGACTTCACCAAGAACGACCCTCGTGATGCTGAGGTTACCGGTTGGAGCGAAAAGACTATCTTGACTCGTGATTACTCAGAGAAGCATTATCTCTTGCCTCTCAAGCAAGATGATGTGTATCTGTATCCTGAGTTTGGACAGAACCCTGGATGGTAATTCGTTAGGTCAGTGTTTTTTCTAAACATAAACTTCGAAATAATCATATCATAATATGAAAAATAATAAGAAAACAATATACTCTGCCTTGACAGTAGTGACGGCTCTCCTTGCACAGTTGCCTGCAACTGCACAGGAGACAGCAGACAGCGCATTGGTCAATGTGGCTTTCAAGAAAGCCCAGAAGAGTGACGTGCTTGGTGGTGTTAGCACCGTCAATGTCAGAGATTTGACAGAGAAGAACTATAATACCTACAGCCTTGACAATATGCAAGGCTATGTGTCAGGTTACAATGGCAACAGCCTTTGGGGCTATTCTAATGCACTTGTGCTCATTGATGGTGTGCCTCGTGCTGCCGACAATGTACGTCCTGATGAGATTGAGAACATCTCTTTCCTCAAGGGTGCGCAGGCTTCGGTGCTCTATGGAAGCCGTGCTGCCAATGGTGTCATCTTGATTACCACAAAGCGTGGTCGTGTAAATGATGGATTGAGCGTGAAGGTGAATGCCAATACCGGATGGAATGTTGCCAAGGCTTATCCTGAGTATCTCGGTTCGGCTGAGTACATGAGTCTTTACAATGAGGCTTTCCTGAATGATGGCGGTAATGCAAACAACCTCCCTTATTCGCCAGAAGCTATTTATAACTATGCGTCGGGAAAGAATCCTTATAGATATCCAAGCGTAGATTTCTATTCTTCTGATTATATCAAGAAGGCTTTCAATCGTTCTGAGGTATCTGCCGAGATAGAAGGTGGTAATCAGCGTGCGCAATTCTATGCTAATGTAAGCTATTATCGCACTGGTGATAACCTGAACTTTGGCGAGGCAAAGAAGGATTATACGGATCGTTTCAGCGTTAGAGGTAATGTGGATATCGAGCTGAGCCAGACTATTTCGGCTTACGTGAACGCCAATGCAACCTATTATAGCTCTAAGTCGGCAAACAATAGTTACAAGTATTGGGAGTTGGCTCGCACTTTCCGTCCTAACCGTGTGTCTCCACTGATTCCTATCGATATGATCGACCCTAGTGCTAAGTCGGCATTGAACATGATCGGTGCTACAAGCAACCTCATCGACGGCAAGTATTTCTTGGGTGGATCCAACTTGGATCAGAGCAATGTCTTTGGTGATATCTATGCTTCTGGTACCAATGTATATCATAGCCGTCAGTTCCAGTTTGATGTAGGTCTTAACTTCGACCTCTCATCTGTACTCAAGGGCTTAAGTTTCCATACAATGATGGCTATCGACTATGCTACGCTCTACACCACATCATTCAATAATACTTACGCTACCTTCCAGCCTACATGGGCTAACTTTAATGGCAAGGATGTCATCGTAGGTCTTAACAACAATGGCACGGTGGATAAGAAATCGGGTGTTCAGAACATCTCTGGTTCTACAGATAATCAGACCATCGCATTCAATGCACACTTCGATTACGACCGCACTTTCAATGATGTGCATAACGTAAGTGCCATGTTGGTGGCTAATGGTTTCCAGCAGACCAATTCAGGAACATATCATAAGGTAAGCAATGCCAATATGGGTTTGCAGCTCTCTTATAACTTTGACCATAAGTATTATGCCGATTTCGCTTTGGCAACCCCTTGGTCTGCTAAGTTACCATCTGCCAATCGTTTGGGACTTTCGCCATCTGCAACATTGGGCTGGCGCTTGTCTAAGGAGAAGTTTATGGAGAATTCGTTCTTCGATGACTTGACTCTCAGCGCAAGCTATACAGATATGAAGACCGACTTGGGTATCGACAAATACTATATGTACCAGGGCACCTATCAGAATGGTGGCTGGTGGGACTGGAATGGTAGTTCTGGCCATGCAGCAGTTCAGGCTAAGCGAGGTGGAAATGATGAGTTCAATTACTTGCATCGCAAGGAGTTCTCTGCAACAATCCATGCCGAGGTGCTCGATAAGTCTTTGAGTTTGGATGCTTCTTACTTCCTCTCTAAGTTGACCAATGGTATCATCGAGGCTCGCAACCAGATGCCAAGCTATCTCTTTAGCTACTATCCAGAGTCTTCATTCGTACCATATATGAACTACAATGAGGATAAGCGTTCTGGTTTCGACTTGGGTGTTAACTACAAGAAGCAGCTTGGGGAGTTTGGTTTTGGCGTAGGTGCTAACCTTACTTATTATACCACAGAGGCTACCAAGCGTGATGATTCTCAGTATGCAGATGCCTATCAGTATCGCCAGGGACAGCCATTGGATGCCATCTGGGGCTATGAGTGTGAAGGCTTCTTCAAGGATGAAGATGACATCGCCAATTCTCCTAAGCAGATTATCGGTGGTACTATCCGTCCTGGAGACTTGAAGTACAAGGATCAGAATGGTGATAATGTCATCGACAGCAAAGATCAAGTATACTTGGGCAAGGGCGGTTGGTATGGAACTCCTACCACACTCGGTATCAACGTAACATTGAAGTACAAGAACTTCACCCTCTTCCTGCTCGGTACAGGCAACTTCGGAGCCAAGGCTGTGAAGAACTCTACTTACTACTGGGTGGGCGGTGATGCCAAGTACACAGCGGAGATGCGTGGCAGATGGACTCCTGAGACAGCGGCTACAGCTACCTATCCACGTCTGACAACAGAGGCTGGTACCAATAACTACCAGACTTCAGACTTCTGGATGTACTCTACTGACCGCTTCGACTTGCAGAAGGTACAGCTCACATACGACTTCCCTAAGTCAATGTTCATGAAGAGCTTCGTTCGCGGTCTCCAACTCTTTGTAAATGGTAACAGCTTGCTGACCATCGCCAAGGAGCGCAAGATACTGGAGATGAATGTTAACAATTCAGGTGCAGCACCTTTGAATCGCTTCTATAGCATCGGTGCTAAGGTATCATTCTAATGATTAATAAATGAGTAAAATTATGAAATTATCAAGATTATTATTGATAAGCGCAGTGGCAATATCGCTCACTTCTTGTGACGACCTGTTTGAACCTGCCTTGGAAAATAACCAAGATATCAGCGAGATGTATAAGAATCCTGAGTTCGCTCGTGGCATTCTTGACAACGCTTACTTGGCTTTGCCATATAGCACCTCTCCATCCACTGATGTGGCTACAGATGATGCTGTCACCAACGACAACTCAGACAACTATAAGAAGATGGCTACAGGTTCTTGGGCTGCTAATATGAACCCAGTTTCACAGTGGGATGGTCGTTATCACGCCATCCAGTACTGTAACTTGATGTTGGAGAACTGTGATAAGGTGGAGTGGGCTTACTCTAGTGAGGTGCTCAACAAGATGTATGCCGACAACTATAAGGGCAATGCTTACGCTTTGCGTGGCTTGCACCTGTTCTACTTGCTCCGTGCTCATGCAGGTATGGTAGATGGTCAGTTGATGGGTGTGCCTATCCATCTCGCATCAGAGACCTCCGCTTCCGATTTCAACTTGCCTCGTAACACTTTCAAGGAGTGCATTGACCAAATTATGTCTGACTTCGATGAGGCTTTGAAGTATCTCCCAGAGCAGTATGGTGATGTGGAAGAGGAGAATGTCCCTGCCAAGTATGCACAGCAAGGTGCTACCAATGCAGAGTATAATCGTGCTTTCGGTACCAATCACCGTGGCAAGATTGATGGCAGAATCATTTCAGCCTTCAAGGCTCAGGTTGCCATCATGGCAGCTTCTCCAGCTTATGCTTCAGCTGGTGCCTTCACCTACGAGGAGGCAGCCAAGCTTGCTGCTGATTGCTTGAAAAACTTTGGTGGTTTGAATGCTTGTGACCCTGATGGTTGGAAGTGGTTCGACAACAAAAGCTTGATTGATGGATTGGGAGCTACTGCTGACAATCCTAAGGAAATCATCTGGCGTGGTAACATCGATGAGAATAACTCATTGGAGACTGAAAACTATCCTTCTACCCTCTATGGAAAGGGTCGTGTAAACCCTACCCAGAATTTGGTGGATGCCTTCCCAATGTCGAATGGCTATCCTATCACAGATGCAAACTCTGCGTATAATGCCAATGATCCTTATGCTGACCGTGACCCTCGTCTGAAGGCTTACATTTTGGTGAATGGCGATAAGATTGGCTCAACTGATGGTGTGGTTAACTCTGCTGCTGACTCGAAGACAACTGATGGTCTTAACAAGGAGAATGGTAAATCTACCAAGACGGGTTACTATCTCCGTAAGTTGCTCCGCTCAGACATCAACCTCAACCCTAACTCAACCACCAAGCAGAAGCACTTGAACGCTCGCATTCGTTCTACTGAGATTTTGCTTGACTATGCAGAGGCTGCCAATGAGGCTCAGGGACCAAAGGCTAATGTAGGTGGAGCCAACTATTCTGCTTACGATGTCATCAAGGCTATCCGTGAGCGTGCAGGCATTGGTGAGTTTGGTGAAGACCCATACTTGGAAGAGTGCGCACAGAGCAAGGAGAAAATGCGTGAGTTGATTCGCAATGAGCGTCGCCTGGAACTCTGCTTCGAGAATCATCGTTTCTGGGACTTGCGTCGCTGGAAGGCTAATCTCAATGAGGCTGCCAAGGGTATCAACATCACAACAGACGAGGCAACTGGTGCTTTCGTCTATAAGACCTTCGATGCAGAGGAGCGTAAGTATGATGACTATATGTTCTATGGTCCTATTCCTTATTCTGAGATTTTGAAATATAGTAATCTCAAGCAGAACGAGGGATGGAAATAATAAACGACTAACATTAAAATAAGACTAATGATTATGAAACGTTATATCAAAATGGTAGCTGTCCTCTTAGGACTGATGGCTTCTTTCACTGCATGTGAGAATGGAGACCAGACTTTCGATGATTACGAGGGTGGAACTACTGCTTACTTTGCTTATCAATCACCAGTTCGTACCATTGTGCTGGGTGATGATGAGTATGATACAACATTGGACAAGGCGCACAAGTGCAAAATCTTGGCTACCTTCGGAGGCTCATACAATGGCAGAAAAGCAGCGGTTAATGTTGCCGTTGACAACAGCTTGTGTGATCACTTGACATTTGCCGATGGAACTCCTGTGAAGGCTATGCCTGCTGAGTATTATCAGCTCGCAACCACTACTTTCAATTTCAATGGAGGTATGTGGGGAGGTACAGAGGTGCAGCTCACTGATGCTTTCTTCAATGACCCTGATGCTGTAAAGAATACATACGTGATTCCTTTGGTCATGCAGAATCAGACTGGTTTCGACAGAATCGCCACTGGAACATTAAAAGAGGGTAAAACTGGCTCTCGAACCAATGCTTCTATTTGGGAGAAGGCTCCACAGGATTATGTGATGTATTGCGTGAAGTATCAGAACAAGTATAGCGGTTGGTGGTTGACCAATCACAATGCAAGTACCGATAATATCGAGAAGGCTTCAACGGTTCAGATTACTACCCGCACCCTGAACAGCTCAGTATATTCTGTAGAGTTTCAGGAGGGAAGCAATATCTTGAAGGCAGACCTCCTGCTCACCTTCGATGCCAATGAGAAGTGTACCATCACTTCTCTCACCGATGGTGTTACTGCAACGGGTACTGGTTCTTGGGCTGACGATGCCTTGCTGTCTTGGAACAACAAGTATCGTGACTTGATGGAACTCAATGCTGAGATTACTTTCGCTGGCGGCGTTAAGAAGAATCTCAACGAGAAACTCGTTTGGTGGCGTAGTGGAGTAACCAAGGAGGAGTTCTCATTTACCTATAACAATTAATGATCGTATAAGTTATGAAAAGACAAATAATAATATCTGCATTTGGGGCCATGCTTTTGGCCTCATGTGCAGACCACTTCGACCAGAACTTCGAGACGGTGCGTCCTGATAAGTTGGCTGAATATGGCTATTTGGAAAAGTATGATGCTCTCAAGGATTACATTGCTGACAAGCCAAACTTCCATCTCGGTATCGGAACTACGGTTGATGAGTATAACAAACAAGAGTTAGTATATGCTTTGACCAATAGCAACTTCAATGAGACTGTGGCAGGTAATGCCATGAAGATGGCTTCTTGTGTGGCTAATGATGGAAGCATGGACTTCGAAAAGGTGCGTACATACGTGGATTATGCCACTGATGCAGGTCTTTCGGTATATGGTCATACATTGGCATGGCACTCGCAGCAGCCATTGAAGTATCTGAATGGTTTGATTGCCGACAAGGAAATGAAGGTGGATCCAGATGCCAAGGTGGAAAAAGAGGATTATGCCTTGGATTGTTCCACCCTTACGGCATATAGTTGGACTGGTTCTCCTGCTTCTGTTACAACGGAGTGGAACAAGGATGGTGCCATGGTTATTACCAATCCTGCTAAAATAGATCCTTTCTATGCCCTTCAGTATTGGCTGGTAAACGGTATAGCACTTAAGACAGGTCAGGAGTATACCGTGAAGATTGTCTGCAAGGCAGAAGGAGACGAGGATGCCAACATTCACTTCAAGATAGGCGATTGGGGTGGTGGAGCCGAGAAGACCTTTAAGATTCCTGCTAATGCTGGTTACAAGGAGATTCTGCTGAATATTACTCCTACCATGGACAACAATGGTCTTATGTTCCAGCATGGTGATTTTGCAGGTAAGATTTACTGGAAGTCTGTCACCATCACTCACTCTGAGGCTCCAGTCATGGAGATTCCTGTTACGGTTGGTCATCTTACCTTCGATGACGATAACAACCTCGGTGGTTGGGGTATGGATAATCTTCCTACAATCGTAAATGGAGTTTGCGAGGTTGGTAACAACGCTGCAAAGGAGAATGCTTGGAATGCTCAAGTCAATTATGAGCCAGGATTCGTGTTCGAGAATGGTATTTCTTATCATTTGAAGATGAAGATTAAGGGTTCTGTTGCTGGTTCATTTGGTGGCGGATTCCAAAATCCTGATGGCTATAAAGGCTGTGGTGACTTCCCTTCAATCAAGGTTACTACCGATTGGAAAGAGGTGGATGTAGCTACTACATGTAATGGCGATAATGCTAAGCGTCTCTTGCTCAACATTGGTAAGTATGCTGGAACACTCTATATCGATGACTTTGAGGTATATTGGTTGAAGAAGTCCAATACAATTCCTTTGACTGACCAAGAGAAGAAAGATACTTTGACTTGGGCTATGAACAAGTGGATAGATGGTATGATGGAAGCTTGCGATGGCAAGGTAAAGGCTTGGGACGTTGTCAACGAGGCTCTTTCTGGAGCAGATAAAGATGGCGATGGTAAGTACGACCTTCAGTCTGCAACTCGTGGTACAGCCCCAGGCGATGATATTCCTAACAGCTTCTATTGGCAGGATTATCTTGGCGACCTCGACTATGTTCGCACAGCAGTTAAGGCTGCTCGTGAAAGCTTCGCCGCTCACAATGGCAACCCTGAGGATCTCAAGCTCTTCATCAATGACTATAACTTGGAGAGCGATTGGGATAACAATGGCAAGCTCAAGAGCTTGATTCAGTGGATCAAGGATTGGGAGGCTGATGGTGTTACCAAGATTGATGGTATCGGTAGCCAGATGCACATCTCTTGCTATGGTAATCCTCAGACTCAGGAGTCAAAGAAGAATGCTATTGTCAACATGTTGAAGTTGATGGCTGAGTCTGGCAAGTTGGTTCGTATCTCTGAGTTGGATATGGCATACGTTGATGAAACTGGCAAGAGCGTAAACACCAACGATATGACTGAGGAGCAGCACAAGCAGATGCGTGAGCTTTATGAGTTCGTCATCAAGAAGTACTTCGAAATCATCCCTGAGGCTCAGCAGTGGGGTATCTGTCAGTGGTGTCCTACTGACTCTCCTGCTAATAGCGGATGGCGTGCTGGTGCTCCTACTGGTCTTTGGGACAAGGACTACTACCGCAAGCACACCTATGGTGGCTTCGCAGCAGGTCTTGGTGCTCCTGAGTACTGGAATGAGAATGATGCTAAGTAATATTTGTGGTGTGAGCCTATCCTATGGCTCACGCCATCTAATATAAAGAAACATTAGTTTAGGTTTTATCATATAAAGGATTAACCGAAATGATGTTAGTCGTGATAGGTCGGTTGTGTCGTGAAGACACGACCGACCTTTTTTGCTTAAAATGGCGGTTGGCTTCATGGCTGCCCTGTACATCTTCTCCTCTTCAAACAGTTTTGATGGTGTGTCATTTTCGTTATAATGTTGACTATCAAACCTATTTGGTGCTTCTCACAAAGTATTTGTTACACCACGCAAGGTCTTTTTCAGTCTTTTCTGTTACTTTTGCAAGCGGAAATGAGAATCATTTCTCGTTCCCAGAATGAACAATTATTATCAATAAACTTAAAATCAGAAACGTATGAAAAAGATTTTTACTTTGATGGCAGCAGCCCTGATGGCTGTAAGTGTGAATGCTCAGACTGAGACTCCTCTTGTTTTGGGTGGTGGTTGGAATGCTGGTTTTGCCGGAGAGGCAGATGTCTATGACTTCACTGTTACCAAGCAGTGGGGTGCAGCAGAATTTGCCTGCAATGTCAACTCTGCAGATTATCCTAAGTTTATCCTCGAGTTCGAAGAGCCGCTTCCTGCCAATTTCCAGGTAAACTATACTTGGAAGGCTTCTGCCGATGCTGAAGGCGATGCAACTCCTGAATACGGAAAAGCTGTAGGTGATGGAGCAACCAAGAAGTTTGAACTTGCTTTCGATGCTGAGCATCCTTACATCGTAGGTGTATCCGTGCAGCATACAGATGCTGAGGAAGTGAACCTGAAGGTGAAGAAGCTGACTCTGGTGGGTGTCGACGGTTCTGAAAAGAAGGTTGATGCCACCTTTACTGGTTGGGCTGGTACAGATAACACCGTTTCTTATAAGGGTGTGGTATCTTTCAATTCTCAGTGGCAGCAGCTTGCTATCAATGGCTTGGCTGGTAAGAGCAATGTTACCGTGAAGGTAAAATTGGCTGAGCCAACTCCAAATGTCCAAATGTGTGTAGATTACGAGGAGGGAGTGAAATCTGAGTGGCCTTCATTCAACGGCAGCGATGAGACAACCTTCACCACTAAGGAAGATGCTGTCATCAAGACCATGGGTATCCAGTATACCGACCCAGAAAAGAATCCTGCAAAAGTTTCTGTGCTCGGTGCCTGGTTGATTAATACAACCACAGGCATCTCTAACATCGAGAATGTCAAGCTGCAGGATGGCAAGGCTTTCAATCTTGCCGGTCAGCAGGTAGCCAAGGGTTACAAGGGCATCGTGATTAAGAATGGTAAAAAGATGGTTATCAAGTAACAGATGAAGCGACTTTCAATGCTCGCATCTCTCCTCATGGTTCTGTGCCTCCAGATGGCGGCACAGACCTGGGAAGAGGTGAAAGTGGGGACTTCTACCCGCAAGACTCTCACTTATGTTCCTAAGAATGTGGAGAAATCACCAGCCTTGGTGATTTCTCTTCATGGTATGAATCAAGACCCGGAGTATCAGCAGAAGCAGACGCAATGGAATGCGCTGGCTGATACCGAGGGTTTTATTGTTACCTATCCGCTGGGTAATAACAGAATGTGGGATACCGGCGGTACGGGTGATGTGAAGTTTGTGGAGGCTATCATGAAGGATATGGAGCTGAAGCACAATGTGGATAAGAACCGCATCTATCTCTCGGGCTTCTCCATGGGTAGCTGGCTGGGTTACCACTGTCTGGAAACTCTTGGCGATAAGATTGCTGCTTTCGGACCAGTAAGCGGTGTGGACATCGGCAAGCAGCCTAAGGCAAACCGCAAGGTGTCTATCATGCATATCCATGGTACGGGCGATGACGTGTTCAAATATACGGGCGACCCTTCTCACATGGCTGGCGGCTATCCTAGCATTGAGGAATATGTAAAGAAGTGGGCTGCCTACGAAGGTTGCGATGCAAGCAATCCGCAGGTAATCCGTCCTTATCCTGCCAGCAGCACAGGTACCACAGCTACACGTACTATATATAATAATGTGAACGATGGAGTAGAGGTGAACCTGATTGCCATCGACGGCAAGGGCCACTGGCATTCCAACGAAGCAAACGGTGTGAACTCTACCAAGGAACTCTGGACCTTCTTCAAGCGCCATCAGCTGAATCAGGCTTCCGCTCCCGACCCAAACTTTCAGATTTATCTCTGCTTCGGACAGTCGAACATGGAGGGTAATGCCGCCATCGAAGCGCAGGACAAGACGGGAGTAAACCCAAGATTCTTGGCAATGTACACCCTGGATAATGCGCAGGCTGGCTGGACCATGGGATTCTGGCATACAGCCGTTCCGCCTCAGGCACGTCCTGGAACCCGACTGTCGGTAGTAGATTATTTCGGCAGAAAGATGGTAGAGAATCTTCCCGAAGAAGTGAAGGTGGGTACGATTACCGTAGCCGTGGGTGGTGCCAGTATCGATCTTTTCGATAAGGATAAGTATCAGGAATATCTTCAGAGTGCTGAAGTTGCCGATTGGCTCCGCAACTATGCCAAGGAATATGGCGGCAATCCATACGCACGCCTCATTGAACTCGCCAAGATGGCTCAGCAGAAGGGTGTCATCAAGGGCATTCTGCTGCATCAGGGCGAAACCAACAACTGCGATCAGACCTGGCCTTCTAAGGTAAAGAAGATTTATGAGAATATTCTTGCCGATCTGGGACTTGATGCCAAGAATGTGCCATTGCTCGTGGGCGAGTTGGGACAGAAAGACCAGAACGCTGCCTGCTGGGGACATAATGCCATTATCGACAATATCGCTGCTACGATTCCTACAGCCCATGTCGTTTCTTCCAAGGATTGTCCTCTACAGAGCGACCGACTCCATTTCACATCAGAGGGCTATCGCATGTTTGGCAAGTGTTATGCCGACGTGATGCTCGAACTTCTGGGTGTGGTGCCAGTGGAGAAACGCAACTACTTTGTACGTTATGAAAGTACTGCGGGCGAGAACCTCTGGGACCGTCAGGCTATCTATACCTTGCTAAAGGCTTTGGAGAAGGATGCCAAGTATACGCTGACCATGAAGGTGAGAACTTCTGCCAACTGCGAGGAGCTGGGCTTCTGGCCTATCTGGAATGCAAGCGACAACAAGAACCAGTGGGGTGGCAGCAATGATGTGCAGTATCTGGCAGCCTATCCTGTTGAGGCTGGTGACTGGAAGACGCTGAAATGGAATTTCACAGCCAACTTTGCTCTGGATACCTTCCAGTTTGTATTCGGCAAATACGGTGGTACACTCGATATTGATGACCTGGTACTGGTGAAGGAAGGAACATCAGAAAACCTCATTGCCAACGCAGATTTCTCTGCAAAGCATATTCAGGGATGGAGTACCAACTGGAATGGTCCAAGCTATTCTCTTGCCAATGATGCCTATGCATCAACAGGCATCGAGAAGCCAGCTGTAGCAACCATGATGAAATCAGCGGATAAGGCATACTACACTCTCCAAGGTGTGAAGGTTATTCGTCCTACCAAGGGCATCTATATTCATGGTGGAAAGAAAATCGTGATTAGATAATAAACTGAACTTTCGCATGTGGTTCAAGTACGGGCTGAAGGCCCAAAAGCTCTTAGCCCAGGGCATCGCCCTGGGTATGATGGCAATCAGCAAGACGCCCTGTAAGGGCAAAAGCTTTATGTTTTGTCTGGAGTTTTAAAGCTTTTGCCCTTACAGGGCGACAGGTTTGCGTCCGTAATTACCCAGGGCGATGCCCTGGGCTAGGGGCTTCTGCCCTTTCAGGGCGTGTGGGACAAAACTTGCGAATCTTGAATAATAAACAATTATAAATTTTAAAAACTTAACGAAATGAAGAAATTATCATTTATGGTAGCGGCAATGATTGCATTTCCTGCATTGGTGAATGCTCAGCAGTCGCTTTATTTTGGTGGAGCACCAAACTGGAATCAAATCCAGATGAAAACTGCAGACGGTAAGGATGTTCCTTATGTAGCTACAGACCAGTATGCAGCATGGGTCTTGTTGACTGATGAGGCTAAGAAAATCTCAACAAGTGATTATAAGGGTGTAAAGTTGGAGTATGAGAATCATAAGGCAGGTGAGAAGAATGCACTGATGCTCGTCAATGTTATTCCTGAAGGCGAAACAGGATGGGGTGATCAGCAGCATACTCAGGTTCCCGAGGGCGACCACGAGGGCGACCAGGCTGTTACTGTTAACTTTGAAGATGTAGTCAAAGATAAAACTATCAAGGAACTTCGTTTGTGGGCTCCAGAGAAAGGTATTCAGATACTTTTGAAAAAGGTATGGTTGATTAAGAATGATAATACCTTAGAGAAACAGAATTTCTCTCTCTTGTGGGGGGGCTGGCGTTGGTCCAAGCCGGCGCAGGCTGCACCTCAGTTGACTTTCCCTGTACAATATTGTGGACAGTTTGTTTGTGATTCTGAGGCATGTAATTTAGCTACTTATTCAGCATTGTCAAATGAAAGTCAGGAGTATCATCTGGAATTGAAAGAGGCGCTGTCTAATCCTGTTGCTATTCTTCCTAATTATGAGTATAAAGAAATAAATGCTCAAGGCGAAGAAAAAACAAAAGAAGGAACATTCTCTTATTCCCTCTGTGTTCCTGCTGGTGCTACAGAATATACTTTCACATTAAAAAGTGAAGATGTAATCAAATGGAAGGGTGATAAAGACATAGCACCAGTAGTGAATAAAATTGTATTCCAGAACAATGAGAAGATAGAGGCTCCATTCACAATGAAGATCAAGTCGCTGACTCGTACCAGCATTTTGAATATGCCATCTTCTGGATTCGCTACATTCAGTGCATCTTATCCTGTTAATTACGGAAGCTTAGGTCTTGAAGCTTATGCCGTTAAATTGAATGCAGATAAGAAGACCGTAACCTTGGAGAAAATTGAGGGTGTAGTTCCTGCTGATAAGGCTGTATTGCTGAAGGGTACTCCTAGTAAGTCGTATAGACTGACAACAGGTGAAGGTGTTGAAGCTGTATTTGATACCGACTTAAAGGTTTCTGATGGTACAGCTACTTCTTCTGACAAAACTGCAGTCTATGGCTTGGCAACAGTAAATGGTCAGGATGGTTTTTATAAGGCATTCGATGGTAAAACAATCCCTGCTAAGTGTGCTTATCTCGAAGTTGAAAACTCTGCTAGTTTGGCAAAATTCTATAGCTTAGGAGATTATTCTGGTTCTACTACCGGTATCACTTCTGTAAAGAATGAGGCTGCTGGCAACAATGCACCAATGTATAATCTTGCAGGTCAGTCTGTGGATAAGGGTTACAAGGGTATTGTAATCAAGAATGGCAAAAAGATTGTTTTGAAGTAATAGCAAAGCTTTCTTAATATGATCAATATGAATACGAACTTTTAAAAAAAGAAATAATGAAGAAATATATCAAACCATCTATGGATATTGTAGAGTTGGAGAATGTAAGCCTCATGGCTGCTTCCGGTGATGAAGTGAATACTACTTTGAGTGATGAAACTCCAGGCGGAGTCTCTTTCCACTCTCATCGTTTCAGCCTCTGGGACGAAGACGCTACAGAAGAGTAACAGATTAATCTATATAATATAATGAACAGATTATCATTCGTAGCATCAATGCTGATGATGTGCCTTCCGATGACGATGATGGCACAGAAAAACGGGGCGAAGGCGCAGGATAAGCCCGACCCTAACTTTCAGATTTATCTCTGTTTCGGACAGTCGAACATGGAGGGTAATGCCGCCATTGAAGACATCGACCGAACAGGAGTGAATCCTAGATTCATGGCAATGTATGCCGTGGATGATGAGAAGGCTGGATGGAAAAAGGGACAGTGGCATACCGCTGTCCCTCCGCAGGCAAGACCAACCACTGGCCTCACTCCTGTAGATTATTTCGGAAGAAAGATGGTGGACAATCTGCCCGACAGCATCAAGGTGGGAACCATCACCGTGGCTGTGGGCGGTGCCAGCATCGACCTCTTCGATAAGCGTACCTATAAGGCGTATCTGAAGAAGCAGCCCGACTGGATGAAGAATTTCGTATCCCAGTATCATGGTAATCCTTATGCCCGACTCATCGAGCTCGCCAAGATTGCCCAGAAGCAGGGTGTCATCAAGGGAATCTTGCTGCATCAGGGAGAAACCAACAATGGCGATGCCAACTGGCCTAACCGTGTAAAGACCGTATATAATG
>ERZ1034920.836-NODE-836-length-22049-cov-6.153178_pt1 | contig 22049 bp, 25 predicted proteins | sample MGYA00520688_ERZ1034920 | MGnify/ENA primary metagenome ERZ1034920 (study PRJEB33766, sample SAMN09781785) | gut metagenome | biome: gut microbiome | host: Homo sapiens | place: Madagascar | study: EMG produced TPA metagenomics assembly of the PRJNA485056 data set...
CCAATGCACAGCCAAAGATCGCGAATTATCATTTTACCACTCTGAATCCGAATCTCGGCGTGGTAGATCTTCCGGATGGAAGAGGATTTGTAATCGCAGATATCCCTGGACTGATCGAAGGTGCGTCAGAAGGCGTGGGACTTGGACATGAATTCCTGCGCCATGTAGAGCGTACCAAGCTGATGATCCATGTCGTAGATGCGGCTGGAACAGAAGGACGTGATCCGGTCGATGACATTTACAAGATCAATGCAGAATTAAAGGCGTATAACGCTGATATTGCGAATCGTCCACAGGTAATCGCAGCAAATAAGATCGATGCGATTTACAGTGATCCGGAGAACGATCCAATCAAGCGTCTGAAAGATGAATTCGAACCACAGGGATACAAGGTGTTTCCGATTTCCGGTGTTACAGGAGAAGGTTTGAATGAACTTCTGTATTATGTGTCCGATCAGTTAAAAGATCTGGATGCAGCACCGATCGTATTTGAGCAGGAGTATTTCCCTGAGGATGAACTGATTTACGTGGATCTTCCGTATACTGTAGAAAAAGAAGATGGTATGTATGTCGTAGAAGGACCAAAGATCGAGAAAATGCTTGGTTATACCAATCTGGATTCAGAGAAGGGATTTGCATTCTTCCAGAAGTTCCTGAAGGATACTGGAATCCTGAAAGAACTGGAAGATGCTGGTATTGAAGAAGGCGATACCGTACGCATGTACGGTCTCCAGTTTGATTATTATAAATAAAGGAGAACAGGAATGACTACAAAACAGAGAGCATATTTGAAGAGTCTTGCTATGACCATGGATCCGGTATTTCAGATTGGAAAGAACTGTGTAACACCGGAAGTGACTGCGGCTGTATCAGAAGCGTTGGAAGCAAGAGAGCTGATCAAGCTCAGCGTATTACAGAACTGTGTCGATGATCCGAAAGAAATGGCAAAAGTTCTTGCAGAGCGTACACATTCACAGGTTGTACAGGTAATTGGTAAGAAAATCGTTCTGTATAAAGAAGGTAAAGACGACAAGAAAAAGATACAGTTACCATAAAATATTTATGTATACTATCGAGGAGTAGACATGAAAATTGGAATAATGGGAGGCACATTTGATCCCATTCATAACGGACATCTGATGCTGGGAGAATATGCATATCGTGAATTTAAGCTGGATCAGGTCTGGTTTATGCCGAATGGAAATCCGCCTCATAAACAGGATAATGTGTTCCAGACGACGAGAGAAGACCGCATGGAGATGGTAACTCGTTCAATTGAAAAGTATGATTACTTTCGTCTGGAAGATTATGAGATTAAACGGCAGGAAATCTCGTATTCCTATCAGACAATGGAATATTTTAAAGAAAAATATCCAGAAAATCATTTTTATTTTATTATTGGCGCGGATTCACTGTTTATGTTTGAGCAGTGGGTGCATCCGGAGCGAATCGCTGCGACCTGTACGATTCTGGCTGCATACAGAGATGATAAAAATAATCGTCAGGTCATGCAAGATAAGATCAATGAATTGAACTGTAAATACAATGCGGATTTTCGGCTTCTAATCACGCCTGTTCTTCCGATGGCATCCCATGAACTGCGGGACCGTCTGCGGCAGGGAGGCTCTGTGACAAGCGAAATTCCAATCGAAGCAGAAGAATATATCAGAGAACATCATTTGTATAAAGGAGTGTAATGACAGCAATGAATCAGGAGCTTACATTTATTCAGAATGAACTGAAAAAGGAACTGGATGAGCCGCGTTACCAGCACACACTAGGTGTCATGTATACAGCATCAGCTATGGCAATGTGTCATGGTGCAGATCTCACACAGGCACTGACAGCAGGACTTTTGCATGACTGTGCCAAATGTATCCCTGCAGATGAGAAGATACGCATCTGTAAAGAACATGAGATTCCGGTTACAGATATAGAATATGCGAATCCAGGGCTTCTGCATGCAAAGATTGGTGCTTATCTGGCAAAAGAAAAATACGGAATCTTGGATCCGGTAGTTTTGGATGCGATATGCTATCATACCACAGGGAGACCGGAGATGACTCTGATGGATAAGATTATATATATATCTGATTATATGGAACCGGGAAGGAAAGAACTTCCGAATATGAATGATGTGCGATATCTGGCGTTTCATGATATCGATGCGTGTCTGTACCGGATATTGCATGATTCGCTGGAATATCTGAACAGTACCGGGAAACCGTTAGATCCTATGACAGCAAAGACCTGTCAGTACTATGAGAATAAAAGGTAATTATTAAGCAGGAGGACTGTATATGAATCAGGCGAATACAATGGCTAAAGTTATATATGATGCACTGGATGAAAAGAAAGGTGCAGATATTAAGATTATTGATATTTCAACTGTTTCTACGATTGCAGATTATTTTGTGATCGCAACCGGAAACAGCAACAGCCAGGTCAGTGCACTGGTAGAGAATGTAGAAGAGCAGATGCATAAGAATGGATTTGCCATGAAGCAGCGAGAGGGTAATGGTAACAGCCCATGGATCCTGCTGGATTATGCAGATGTGATCGTGCATGTGTTTGATAAAGAGAACAGAAGTTTCTACAATCTGGAGCACATCTGGCATGATGGAAAAGAAATTATGAGAGATGATTTGTAAAAGGAGTGATAAAATCATGGATAAATCACAGGTTTATTTTACAACATTTAAAGCAACGCTGAATGAGAACCTGCTTCAGAAATTACACAGACTCATGAAGACTGCCGGATTTGAAAATATCGATTTCCATGAAAAATATGCGGCGATTAAGATTCACTTCGGAGAACATGGTAATCTTGCATTCTTGAGACCGAATTACGCAAGGGTTGTGGCAGACTATGTAAAAGAACTTGGCGGTAAACCATTTCTCACAGACTGTAATACACTTTATGTCGGAAGCAGAAAGAATGCACTGGATCATCTGGAAACTGCATACATCAATGGCTTTTCGCCGTATCAGACCGGCTGTCACGTTATCATCGGTGACGGTCTGAAGGGAACCGATGAAGCGATTGTTCCGATCAATGGCGAATATGTAAAAGAAGCAAAGATTGGTCAGGCGATCATGGATGCAGATGTTTTTATCTCACTGACACATTTCAAAGGGCATGAGATGGCCGGATTTGGCGGTGCAATTAAAAATATCGGTATGGGATGTGGCTCAAGAGCCGGTAAAATGGAACAGCACTGCGACGGTAAACCAAGTGTGAATCAGGATAACTGTATAGGATGTGGTGCCTGTTCGAGAATCTGTGCACATGATGCACCGGTTATTACCGAAAGAAAAGCATTGATCGACCATGATAAATGTGTAGGCTGCGGAAGATGTCTGGCAGTCTGCCCAAAGGATGCGATTGCAGCAGATTTCAGTGATTCCGTTGCGATGCTGAATTATAAAATGGCTGAATACAGCTATGCGGTATGTAAGGACAGACCATGTTTCCATGTATCTCTGATATGTGACGTATCACCAAATTGTGACTGTCATGCAGAGAATGATATTCCGATCATTCCTAATGTTGGTATGCTTGCATCGTTTGATCCTGTGGCATTGGATCAGGCCTGTGCAGATCTGTGCAATCGGATGCCTGTTATCGACGGCAGTGAGCTTGATAGGAATATCAAAGAGATGGGACATAAACATCACGATCATTTCCATATGACACATCCGGATGCGGAGTGGGAGACCTGTCTGGCTCATGCAGAGAAAATTGGTCTTGGCACAAGAGCATATGAACTTCATACAATTTAGAACAAAAAGATAATCGGACAAAGATTTTATTCTTTGCCCGATTATCTTTTTCGCATTATTTATTCGAAAAATCTAAATACACCGATTACTTTGCCAAGAATCGTAACATCTGGTACAATGATCGGATCCATATAGTCATTCTCTGGCTGAAGTCTGATATAACCATTTTCTTTGTAAAATGTCTTAACCGTAGCCCCATCTTCAATCAGGGCAACGACCATCTCTCCGTTAGACGCATTGTGTTGTTCCTTAACCAGTACCAGATCCCCGTTAAGGATACCGGCATTCACCATACTTTCACCCTGTACTCTTAACAGGAATGTGTTCGCATTCGGAAGCATCTCGACAGGAATAGGGAAGTAGTCTTCGATATTCTGTTCAGCAAGAAGCGGTTCCCCGGCAGCTACGTGACCGATAATAGGGACACTGGTCATCTCGCGGCGCATCATTGCAAAAGAGTCATCCAGGATCTCAATTGCCCTTGGCTTCGTAGGATCACGGCGGATATAACCGTTCTTTTCAAGTGTCTCAAGATGAGAGTGAACAGAAGAAGTAGACTTCAAATGTACAGCTTCACAGATGTCACGCACAGCAGGCGGGAATCCTCTCTCAAGAATCTGAGACTTTATATAGTCAAGAATCTCTTGTTGTTTTGATGAAATCTTACCCTGTGCCATTGAAACATACTCCTTTCGATTACTAAATATAAGTGGGGGGTATCCCCGATACTTTAATATAAGTCTACCATAGCAAAAGTGAAAAAGCAAACAAATGTTTAGAAAATATGTTCGATTATTTTAATCGAATCTATTGACAAACGTGCGTTCTTTATATATAATCCAGTTATAAGAAAGGAACGGATGTTCGGAACGATTGTTCGATATATCCGCAGGAGTGGGAGATTAAGATTAAAGGGGGATTTTATTATGAGACGATCACACAGTGCAGTTAAGAGAGTACGTACCGTATATGTAGAGAAGCTGATCTTTTTTGTGGCAGCTATGATTATTGCTTTAATTTTAAGTATCATTGCAGGAAGAAAACTTGTCAGTGCACATGACGACCGTAAGAATGAACCTGTTAATTTTACTTACTATAAGAGCATTGAGGTACAGGAAGGCGATACCTTATGGAATATTGCAAGTGCCTATGCAGACGAAGGTACATCTGTAAAAGCATATATTAAGGAATTAAAAGAGATCAATCATCTGGACAGTGATTCTATTCAGGAAGGCTCTTATCTGACAGTTGCTTATACGGATCAGGATTTCCGATAAAGCATTAACATTAACATTAAGATAAAGATTATAGATTGATTAGCGCAGATATTTAGAATACTCGTTATTCTTAAATATAGTAACTATTCATACATTGAATGGTTACACCTCATTTATATTTATATACTTACCCCAGAGTCAGGACGGTCAGACATCAGATTATACTGGTAGATGATCGTTCTGTCCTTATATAGAGGGATAGATACATCTATACATTTTAAGTATTGACTGAATGATTGTAAATGAGATATACTGTAAGTGAAATAGATCTATACGTAAAATACCGATTTTTCCAAAAGATTTATATAAAAATCTTTATAAATCAATGATTATCTCTATGCAGACTATATTTTTAGGAGGATTAATATGGCATCTAAAGAACGTACTTATCATGAACAGACGAATATAGATTATACATTGCGTCTCAGAGAATTGTTAAAGACGTTGCCTCCATTCGCTAAGGATTACTTTCGTGCAATCGAATATACTTCATCTATTCGTACAAGGCTGAACTATGCGTATGACATTCGGGTATTTTACCATTATCTGATGGAATATAACCCTGTATATCGCAATTACAGTATTGAACAGTTTCAGCCGGCAGATCTGGAAAAGCTTTCAGCAGTTGACATTGAAGAATATATGGATTACCTTAAGGTATATAAAAGTGATGATGACGCACTCCGAACGAATGGTGAAAAGGGTCTTGCACGCAAGATGTCGGCGCTTCGGAGCTTTTATGGATATTATTACAAGCATCAGGTTATTACACAGAATCCCACATTGCTCGTAGACATGCCTAAACAGCACGAAAAAGCGATTATACGACTAGATGCGGATGAAGTTGCATTACTCCTGGATTACGTCGAATCTGCGGGTGCTACGCTGTCTGGACAGGCTCTTAAGTACTATGAAAAGACCCGGGACCGGGATCTGGCAATTCTCACCTTGCTTCTTGGAACCGGTATCCGTGTATCTGAATGTGTTGGTCTGGATCTTACCGATGTAGATTTCAAAAATAATGGAATTACAGTTACCAGGAAAGGTGGTAATCAGATGGTTGTCTATTTTGGCAATGAGGTCGCAGAGGCATTAAAGCAGTATATGCAAGGTGATCGTAAGGTCCTCTCTCCTCTTCCCGGGCACGAGAATGCATTGTTCTTATCTACCCAGAGGCGTCGCATGGGCGTACAGGCTGTTGAGAATATGGTGAAGAAGTATTCTCGTCAGGTTACACCGAATAAAAAAATCACACCGCATAAGCTCCGGAGTACCTATGGCACATCACTGTATCGGGAAACCGGCGATATTTATCTCGTAGCGGACGTTCTTGGACATAAGGATGTGAATACTACGAAAAAGCATTATGCAGCAATTGACGAGAACCGGCGCAGACAGGCCGCTTCTGCCGTAAAATTACGTGAAGATTAAAGCGATTTTAGGAAAGGATCAAAGAATATCATATGAAATTACAACAGTTACTAAGCCACACAAGAAAGGCTGTAGATGAATACAAGATGATCCAGGAGGGGGATCATATAGCAGTGGGAATATCCGGAGGAAAAGACAGTCTCACATTGCTCTACGCTCTGCATGGACTGAAACGCTTTTATCCGAATCACTTCGAACTCAGTGCGATCACTGTTGATCTCGGCTATGAACAGTGTGATTTCACGCCAATCAAGGAATTATGCCGGGAAATGGAGATTCCATATCGCATTGTAAAGACAGACATTGCACAGATTCTTTTTGAAGAACGTAAGGAAAAGAATCCATGCTCCCTCTGTGCCAAGATGCGCAAAGGTGCATTGAACCAGGCAGTAAAGGAAATTGGCTGTAATAAAATTGCGTATGCCCATCATAAGGATGATATTATTGAGACGATGATTCTCTCGCTTTTCTTTGAGGGAAGGTTTTACTCATTTTCACCGAAGACATATCTGGACCGTATGGATCTTACAGTAATCCGCCCAATCATGTTTGTGGACGAAGCAGATGTGATCGGATTTAAGAACAAGTATAATCTTCCGGTAGTAAAAAGTGCCTGTCCGGTCGATGGATATACGAAAAGACAATATGCAAAGGATCTGTTAGCCGATTTGAACCGTCAGTATCCAGGTATCAAACAGAGAATGTTTACTGCGATTCTGAATGGTAATATTCCGGGATGGCCGGAACGTATACCTTATATCAGAAAGTAATGGGGACGAGAAAGGGTGAATCCAGATAAATGGACTCACCCTTTTCTACATTAATTATAATTATTCATCATATTGCCAGATATTACGCTTGATGCCCTTTTCTTTTACTTCTATGAGTTTGATGATTGCTTCAGCTGTACCTTCCAGACCAAGTACAGAACTGTCCAGGCAAACATCATAACTATCGGCATCACCCCATCGTTTATCGGTATAGTAATTATAGTAGCTTGCACGCTTCTTATTCGTCTTGATGATCAGATCTTTTGCTTTTGCATCCGTCAGATCATATTTCTTTGCGATACGTTTGATTCTGGCATCCAGATCAGCATGAATAAATACACTTAACAGATTCGGATAACCTTCCAATGCATAATCTGCACAACGTCCAACAAGAATACACGGTCCTTCATTAGCTATTTTTTTAATTGCATCAAACTGTGCCAGAAAGATCTTGTGATTAATTGGCATATCATTATAAGTGCTACCGGAATATCCCATGGAATATGTATCCATTACCAGGGAATAAAGGAAACTGTTACTCGGTTTTTCGTCATGAGATTCAAACAATTCTTCGCAGATACCGCTGTCCTGCGCTGCTCTCTGAAGCATCTCTTTGTCATATAACTTGATACCCAGCTTTTCGGCAACCATATATCCGATCTCTCTTCCACCGCTTCCAAACTGTCGTCCGATTGTAATAATTGTATTTGTCTTTGCCATAGGATCACGCTCCTTTTTAGTCTTTCTATACTATGATTATAACTCATTCAGAAGAAAATGTATAGTTAATTTGAACTATTAATAATTATTTTTGAGTATTTGTAATAAATTATTAAAATAGTCAGGCAACGGAGCATCGAATTCCATATACTCTCCTGTCCTTGGATGAATGATACCAAGTATCTTTGCATGAAGTGTCTGACCCTGAAGATTTTTAAATGGACATTTCGCCGGACCATATACCGCATCACCTAATAACGGATGTCCAATACTTGCCATATGGACACGGATCTGATGTGTTCTTCCTGTTTCAAGCTCACATTGAATAAAGGTATAATCTCCGAATCTTTCGATTACAGTATAGTGTGTAACTGCGTGTTTCCCCTGCTTACATTTCGTGCTCATCTTTTTACGGTCAATTGGGTGACGACCGATCGCAGCGTTTACAGTTCCGTGGTCTTCTTTGATATTGCCGTGTACAATTGCATAGTATACCCGTTTGATGGAATGTTCCTTCAGTTGTTCGGCAATACACTGATGAGCCATATCATTTTTACATATGATTAAGGAGCCGGTAGTATCCATATCAATTCGGTGAACGATACCCGGGCGCATAACTCCGTTAATTCCCGATAATTCATTTCCGCAATGATACATTAACGCATTGACAAGAGTGCCGGAATAATGTCCCGGTGCCGGATGGACCACCATGCCTTTGGGTTTGTTGATTACAATTATATCCTGATCCTCATACAGGATATCCAATGGAATGTCCTCAGCTTCGATTTCAGGCTCTTTCAGCTCTGGTATGGTAACTTTTATGCTTTCATACAAAGAAAGCCTGTAATTGGCTTTTACAGGCTTCTCAGAAACAGTCACAAGACCATCCTTTATTATCTTCTGTATATAGGATCTGGACATATCTGGCATTTGTTCTGCCAGATAACGGTCAATTCTTTTGCCCTCTTCATTTTCTACGATGAAACAGTTCTTCAAATTCGTCCTCCTGATAATAGAATAAGATCAAAATTACTAATACGATCGTTGATACCGTGACATAGATATCCGCCACATTGAAAATCGGAAAATCAATCAGATTAAAGTAGAAAAAATCTACCACATATCCCAGATATACTCGGTCAATCATATTACCAATTGCACCTGCACAGATACCGATGATACAGATACGAAGCGGCAGATACCGTTGTGCATTAGGCAATTTACTATAAATCCATATAGCAAAGAGCAATATGAGCAGAGCACAGATCAGAAAGAAAATGCGCTGATTCTGTAATAGACCAAACGCTGCACCACGATTTTCGAGATAGCAGAGCTGAAATACTTTGTTGATCAGAATGTAAGGTGCTTTTCCCTGAAGTTTTGTTACAGCCAGATGCTTCGTCCACTGATCCAGGATGATAGCAAAGATAGTAAGCATACATGCCGGTACGTAATTAATTTTTGATTGGTTATTATTCTGAGTCATTATACGCTCCTGATATTTATGTATTTGTGGAATTCTAATACTTATACAGACGGATAAAATACCGCCCTTTTTTTGTTTCGCTGATGACGCTGTCATACTGAATTCTTCCCATACCACGTACAGAAATGATATCGTTTTCTTTCAGACGGTAGCCATTGCTGGTAATCATTTTTCCGTTTACGAATACTTTGCCGCCTTCGATATAACCGACCAGTTTACTTCTGGACATCGGAAATGCAGATGAAAGTACGCTGTCCAGACGAATTGAAGATACATTTCCCTTTATCTCTGCGCGTTCCGGCATATAATGAAATTCGCTGAGCTGCATTTTTTCTACTGAAATCAATGTATGACGAACTCGCGTAAACTCTCTACAGACAAAATCGCTCATATCCGCATGGCAGAATATCAGACAGGAATCATCCGTCACCGCCAGATCACCAATCTTAGATCGTTCAATACCAAGGTTGAGAAGTGCACCGAGATAATCCCTGTGTGTAAGTGATTCGGCATATTTCCTGTGAACTGCCGATACACGCAGTACATCGATTGGATATTCATATTCATAACAAAGAGCATCAGGTAGAAATGCAACCATCTGACGCTCCGCATATTCATATCCACCAAAGAGATCATATCTGGTTGAAAGCTCATTCTTTGGTATAGACTGTAAAATATGAAGTTCATTTAAATTAAGAAAATCTGAAAATGTTACAATATCACGCTGGTATGCAATAGATGACAATTCCAGCAGGCGTTTCTGCAACATCTGTTCTTCTTTGTTCATTAAAATCTTGAACCCATTGATGATGAATCAAAAGATGTTCCCAGAAGATCCTGAAGATCACCGGAAATATCTACGTTGGTAGGTGTTACAAGGAATATGTAATTCGAAATCTTCTGCAGGTTACCGCTAATAGCAAATGCAGATCCTGAAATAAAGTCAATGATACGCTGTGCAATCTCAAGATCCAGTCCCTCCAGATTCAGAATTACAGTTCTTCCGCTAAGCAGTGTCTCACAGATCTCACGAGAATCATCTACAGATGCCGGTTTGATCACACAGACTTCCATGCTTACATTGTTAGCTCTTCTGTTAGAAGGACGCATCGGTGTCACTTTATTACTTACCGCGGTAGAGTTCGAACGCTTAGAGGATGAACGTTCTTCAATATAATCGTCATCATCATAATCATCGTCGTCATCGCTCTTCATTAAACGGCTGAAGATACCTTTCTTCGGTTTCTCGTCTTCGTAGTCATCATCATAATCATCATCGAAGAAATCATCATCTTCGTAATCATCGTCATCACTCAGTTTCATAATATCAAGGAACTTATCTAATACTCCCATTTTATATGTTCTCCTATCCTGTGTTTTTAGACCTGGTTGTAATTGCGCGCACCAAAGAGTCCGGTACCAACCCGAACCATAGTTGAGCCCTCTTCAATCGCAACCTCATAGTCATTTGTCATACCCATAGAAAGTATACTCATGATTACATTATCCGATTTTTTACGCTCGATGTCAACAGCAATGTTACGTAAACGGTTAAAATAAATACGATTTTCTTCAGGATTTTCCACAAATGGAGCAATTGTCATTAATCCGCAGATTCTTATGTGAGGTAATTGTGAAACCTGCGATACCAGTTCTTCTACTTTTTCCGGCATAACACCGAATTTAGATTCTTCTTTTGCAACATTTACTTCGATCAGAATCTTTATAATAATATCTTTTTTTGCTGCTTCTTTTTCAATTGTTTCAGCAAGGCGCAGAGAATCTACCGAGTGGATCATGTCTACTTTATCGATAATATATTTTACTTTATTTCTCTGCAAATGACCGATCATATGCCAGGAAATATCCTTTGGAAGCGCTTCATATTTATCTACAATCTCCTGAACCTTATTCTCGCCAAAAACGCGTACACCAAAATCATAAGCTTCCTGAAGCATTTGAATTGGTTTCGTCTTACTGACTGCAATCAGCGTAACATCCTCTCTGTTGCGACCGACCCTGTCACAGGCTGCCTGAATATTTGCATTTACTTTGTCAAAATTATCTTTTAGCATCTTAATCTCTCCTTAAAATACAATATCATTTTCATGTACATTCTTACTGTCTAAAGCAATGTGGTCGAAATTCGACAGTCCATAGTCATTGCCGTCTTCTATGATATAGTATTCTTCACCTTCACATAGAATGTTGATCTGGCGGAATACTGCATAGCCTTTGTTGATGTTATATACACCTGAAAGCTTGGCTGTTTTAGACAGGGTATATGTATCACCGGAATCCGGTTTTTGTAATACAGTACCTTCTTTAAAACTATCCATATCCAGATAAGCCATATCTGTCTCTATATCACGATAATATACAGCAGCTTCCTGAAATTCAACGGAATTCTTTTTGCCCTGTACCAGTACTCCGGTATTATTGCTGCCCCCTCCGCTGGTAATATAATCCTGCGGAACAATATAAAACTCTTTTTCGGTAACGGCAGTCTTAGGAATTTTAAGACCTGATTCATCCTCCAGAATGAGTTCTATGTCCAGATAACGTTCCGTGGCATAACGGATCATAGAATGGTCAAAAGTCAGATAAGCAAGGTTAGAATTCTTGGTATTGTAAATCTGAAGTGCAGCCCAGGTAGTCTCATTATCCTTGGAGAATTTAACCTTTACACTGGACTGTTCAGCAAGTTGCTGAGCCATAGTATCACTGAGTTCAATCACTACGGTCCAGTCGTCACTCATGATAAGCTTGTACACCGGATCACCGGAATTTACCAGGGTATCATTCGAAAGAGTTGTACTCTCATAATTCTTTTTTTCAAGGATATCTGTTGTGACGTCGTCTTTGGTCAGTGATTCATAACCGTCAATAGTATAAACTACTACTCCATCGCTGTCAGCTGTGTGCACGGTAAGTCCTGAAGTTCCTGCATCAACGAGTGCCTGTAATCTGGCCTGTCTGCTCTGCGCTGTATTCGTCTGCACGACGTCAGTGATTGTATTCTTAAAATTGTAGACATCATTATATTGCTGGGAACGAAAGCTCTCTGTAAAAGAATGTGCTTTTTGTATGATGGATGCCTGCTCTTCTGCTGTAAGATTCGAGGACGCAGAATCATCTTCTGTACCGGTTGATGCATCCTGGTCATCCAGTCCCAGCTTGTTCTGAGAAATACTGTATACATTAGTTTTGCTGCCGACCTTGCTTCCTTCTGTTACAAAATAATTCACATATCCATCAGAATCTGCCTTGACAATCTGTTCGTCTCTGAGAACAAGACCCGTGTAGGCATTATCTTTTAAAATCGAACCTTCTCTTACTTCATAAACGGACACCTTTTTATTGGTAACGTATGCGAGAATTGTTATTACAAGATATATAAAAATGATTCCGAAAAGAATCACGCCGATATTATATTTAGTCTTCCTCTGATAGATCTGTATATTCGTCAGATTTTTATCTGCCAAAATATTCGCCTCCCCATTATAGCCCCTTTTTTTAAACAAAGCTATTGTACCATCTTTAATCTGACGGTACAATATCAGGATTTAAAAATTAAATACGTCTTATATTAAAATTAGTGTATGAAGATTTGCATTCAGGTGCATACTATCATTATCCGGTTAGGTATGTAATCTGCTTACTGCTTAACCTCACCATAAAGGAGGTCATTACATGAAATGGTTTGATAATACCGCATTAACAATTGTTATCATTGGAGCAGTCAACTGGCTTCTGGTAGGTATATTCCGATTTGACCTTGTAGCATTTCTGTTTGGAAATCTCACCTGGTTATCAAGAATTATCTATGCGTTAGTTGGTTTGTGCGGATTGTACCTGATCAGCATGTATGGACGAATTCAGTCCATGGAATCATAAAGAAATGCTTATGTCATACAATAAGAAGGAGGGGTATCAATGTGATAATCCCCTCTTTGCTTTATACTTTCATTTATTTTTATCTTTTATAAATGCTATTTATGAAAGATTCGGTATCTGATTGATAATTGCTGTCATATCTTCATATAAAAGGGGTTTGCTGTCTGCACCCATTACGATAGAAATATAATGCTTACCACTTTCATCCTGATCAAGAAGAATGAGACAGTTTCCGGCTTCTCCGGTATAACCGGTTTTACCGCCGATTACTTCAGCTCCATCCGGAAGAGCAGCTTCTCCTTTGGCATAATAGCTTGTCGGATACCAGGTTACCTGTCTGACAGTTCCATCTGCGCCTGTAATATCAGCTGTATAGGAATCAGAACTTATAATATCCATAAATTCCTGATGCTTGATGCATTCATTAAAGATCAGATACATATCATACGCTGTTGTGTAGTGATTCTCATCATGAAGACCGTTTGGGGTGACAAAATGCGTATTCGTCGCTCCAAGTTCTTCTGCTTTCTTATTCATGAGATTTACAAAATCTTCCACACTGCCATCACCTGCATATTCCGCAATTGCTACTGCATTGTCATTGCCTGAATGAAGCAGTAAGCCGTTAAGCAGTGCTTCCATAGATATCTTATCACCTTCCTGAAGTCCGCATACCTGCGCTTCTACGTCAAAGCTTGATGCCGCGGCATCCTGACTTACTGTAACAGTCTCGTCCATATCACAAAGTTCCATAGCGGTTAAAGCAGTCAGAATCTTTGTCGTGCTGGCAGGATATATTTTCTCATGAATATTATATGCATAATCAACAGTTTTATCATCGATATTAAAAAGTCCTGCTGCATGCAGAGATGAATCCCCGGTAAAGTCTTCTATCTCTACATCATCTTTGCTGACACACAGATCCTCTGCATATAAATGTCCTTCATAAAGATTATTATTATAATTTTCAGATTCATATTTGGCAACTGTATTCTCAGACTGGCAGCCGGTCAAAAGTACGCAGCTGAATACCAGAACGGAAAATACGGAGATGCCTTTACCTGTACATTTCACGCCAGTCTAAATCTCCTCTATCTAATGCTAATACAATCAACTCTGCCGTAGCAAGGTTGGTGGCCATCGGGATATTATGCATATCACAAAGCCTGATAACGTCATTTACATCCGGTTCATGAGGCTTGGCATTTGTAGGATCTCTCAAAAAGATCAGTGCATCAATATCATTCTGCGCAATCTGTGCGCCAAGCTGCTGCTTTCCCCCTAATGGACCTGCAAGATACTTATGAACAGACAGGTTGGTTACCTCTTCGATCAGACGCCCTGTCGTCCCTGTTGCATATAAATTGTGTTTACTTAAAATACCGCGGTATGCGATACAAAAATTCTGCATCAGAGTTTTTTTCGAATCATGCGCAATTAAACCTATGTTCATTACATTCTACCTCTCTATTTGTATTTTTTAGGCTGCAAACCAATATTGAGTACCAGACCAATACCAAGATACAGACTTACCAGTGATGTCAGACCATAACTGACAAACGGAAGCGGAATACCTGTATTCGGAAATATACGTGTGGCTACTGCAACATTAATGAAGGTCTGAATCCCTATAAGCGAACCTACTCCGCAACATATGACCTTACCTGCGGTATCCTGTGCATGGGTACCTATCAGAATGCAGTCTATCACTATTAATAATAACAGAGCAATTATCAGACAGCAACCCAGAAATCCTAATTCTTCGCCAACAATTGCAAAAATAAAGTCCGTTTGGGGTTCCAGAATAAAATTTCCGTTCTTTACAGAGGTTGTTGTGTTATTATTAAGACCCTTTCCGGTAAGCTGCCCGGAACCGATCGCCATAACGGAGTTGATCTGTTGGTATGCTTCATCACTAGCATACTTTTCTGGTTCCAGCCAGGCAAGAATTCTTTTCTGCTGATAATTGTCCAGTAATTTTTGATTCGGCTGGACAACGATACTTAAAAATATCACTGCTACAGGTACTATAATCAGAAGAACAGTACCAATAAACCGATAGCTGAGCCCTCCGACATACATCAGGAAACAGAACAAAGTCGCTGTACATATAGTGGTAGAAAGATTTGGTTCTTTATAGATTAGTGCCAGTGGAATTGCAATTAATATCACTGCTTTCAGTATCGTCTGCTTTTCACTCAGATCCTCCTTATGTTTCATAATAAATTTGGCAAAAAATATGATCAGAAGGATTTTAGCAAGTTCTGATGGCTGAAAATTAGTAAAACCAAGATTGATCCATCTTCTTGCTCCGTTTACATAGACTCCGATTCCCGGAATCAGTACAATTGCAAGCATAAATACTGACATTCCATACAAGATCCAGTAGAAGTTCGCAATCCATACATAGTCTATCAAAGATACGATCGCCATAACAACCAGACCGATCACCACACCCAGTATCTGTTTGCTTTGATATGATTCATTAGCACTTCCCACAACCAGTATACCGATAATCGAAAGTACCAGAACCAATGCGACCAGTCCGAAACGATAATTCTTTAATTTGTATGGTTTCCTAAATTTAATTCGTCTCAATGTTGTTCTCCCATCAATTGAATATGTATTTCTGAACGGGTTATATGTATCCGCATTTCATCTTCCGCAACAGCCATATATTTTGAAAGAGTTTTATAGAGTTCTTTGCAGATCATCTCATACTCTTCTGGCTTACAGTGAATCCGGTCTGAGACGACCAGTGCCTCCAGACGTTCTTTCGCAATTGGTACGGAAGTCTTTTTCATTATCAGGAACCTCCTAATTCTTACGGAACCTGCCAGCGAGTCTGCTCAGAAAACTCTGGGCATGGTTCAAATCCAGAAATTCTACTTCTTCCCCTAGTATCCTGCGGCAGATATTACTGTAAGCAGTTCCTGCAGCCGAATGTATACTGATTACAGGAGTCCCTTGATTGGTTCCGATTACAACCTGCTCATCATCCGGAATTATCCCAAGAAGTGGAATGGATAAGATCTCGGTTACATCATCAACCGACATCATATCCCCTCGTTTTACCATATCAATCCGGATACGATTAATGATCAATTCATTCTTGCGAATACCATTCTTTTCCAGAAGTCCGATTATGCGATCCGCATCTCGGATAGCAGAGACTTCCGGTGTAGTCACTATGAAAGCTCGTTCTGCCCCTGCGATCGCATTCTGAAATCCCTGTTCGATACCAGCCGGGCAGTCTACTAAAATATAATCAAATTCTTCTTTTAACTCATCTGTAAGCTTACGGATCTGTCCCGGTGACACTGCACTTTTATCTTTAGTCTGGGCAGAAGGAAGCAGATAAAGATTCTCATAACGTCTGTCACGGATTAAGGCCTGCTTCATCCGACATTTGCCCTCTATTACATCTACAAGATTATATACGATCAGATTCTCAAGACCCATAACCACATCCAGATTACGAAGCCCCAGATCTGTATCGATAATAACCACTTTTTTATCTAACCTAGACAGTCCGGCACCGATATTTGCCGTGGTAGTAGTCTTGCCTACGCCGCCTTTTCCTGATGTAACAACAATTACTTCACCCATAATAATCCTCCTGCTCTCTGTTAGCGAATCTGATTAATCACTGTGTGATGACACAGTTACTTCATTTGCAGTTCCGGTAATCAATTCATCCGGATCTGTAATTCCATAATAGTATTCCATAACACCATCGCCGACTTCAGCTGCAAAGGTCGAACTGTATCCGTTTGCAATACGGATTGCTAATGCCACAGGCGTTTTATCGCCGGTATTGCCGGATGTAAATCCCACAAATAATCCATGGTCCGGATGTGTGGTACTCTGCTGTGCAGTACCGGTTTTACCGGAAAGGGTAATATCACTGGATATGATCTTACTGAAAACGCCAGGATTGTTTGTGACAACCCCCTGCATTCCGGCATGTACCAGATCCCATGTATTCTTGGAGATTCCTTCAACAGTATTTTTTATCTTTGGTTCATTCTGCAGAATCACATCGCCGTCAATATCTTCTACCCGGTCAATGAGACTCAGATCGTATACCGTTCCTTCGTTGGCAACTGCCGTGATATAACGGGCAAGCTGGCTGGTTGTATAGTTATTTGTACCCTGTCCCATTGCAGAACGTACAGAGTCTTCATCTGAAATCTGTGGATCAGTCTCTGGAACTTCCAGACCTGATGTGCTGTCCAGACCAAACATAGTTGCATATTTCTTCAGTTTTTCCAATCCCTGCTCACTGGAATAGGTCTGTTTGATCACTTTGCCATCCTCATCATACTGTGGTTCAGCATTTGGATTGGCTAATCCCAGATTATAACCCAGATTACAGAAGAATACGTTACACGAATTAGTAAGTGCACCAACTACATCCAGCGTTCCATGTGCATTTGGATATACCCAGCATTTAACGTTAGGTTCTACATTATCATAGATACCTTTACATGTCACATAGGTGTCGGCAGAAATAGCTCCCTCTGTGAGCCCTGCAATAGCTGCAAGCGGTTTGTAGGTGGAACCTGGTGCGGTCTTCTCCTGTGTAGCATTATTATAAAATGGACGTGACGAATCATTAATCAACTGGTTATAGTATTCGCTGTCCATAGAATTGGCCAGTCTGTTATTATCATATCCCGGATAAGATACACAGGCCAGTACCTTGCCGTTATCCGGGTCGGTTACAACCATAGATCCGGTACAAGGTTCCAGACCGAGTTGTCCGGGAGTAATATCCAGGGTCTGAAGCTTGCCACGGATAAAATCATAAGCACTTACAGAACCTGATGCCAGTGCTTCATACTGACTGCTGTCGTACTCCAGTACACCCTGTTCATACAGGATCATGGCAATTTCCTGACCGGAAACAGTTCCGGCTTTGATCATGTAGCGATAAATAAGCTTATCAAAAGTCTTATCACTGGCAAGCCTGTCCTGTACATAATTAATGATTGCTTTATAGATTTCTGACGCATCCGAATAAGCTGCAGCATTATCTACATACTTCTGTAATCCGGAAGTATCGATCCAATTCTGGGAAATTGCATAGTTCAGATACGTATAGACATTGATCTGCTCATCTTCTTTCCAGTTCTTATAAGTAGCATCACTTGTATCGATTGCATTCTGATCCAGTACACCATTCTGAGTAAGAATGTCATTGACAATATAAGACAGATAAGCCTGCTGTTCTCGTGGAAGATCTGTATAGAAAGCTGCATTAGCATCTTCCATAGTACTTTTAAGCTGATTCAATACTTGCTGCTTATAATCACTAAATGCTGATGCCACGCTTTGTTCTGCTTTTCCGGCATTTTTATCTGTGAAATGATCCATATCAATAATATCGTTAGCAATAAATTGATAATATATGTCACCACTGGCAACAATTACATCTGCTGCATCGGTACACTGAGAACGGTCATAATCCAGAACATCCGACATTTTGGCAAGCAGGATACCCGCAAGCTCCTGCTCCAGCATATCGTAAGCCGCTTTCTGCAAATCCGCATCAATGGTAAGATACAGGTCATTTCCTGCACTGGACTCCTTTACAGAGGTTGACTCGATCACCTTACCAACACTGTTAACGTATAACTTCTTTTCTCCTTTTTCACCCTGCAGATACTGATCCATGATCTGTTCCAGACCAGCTTTACCTACAGTATCCGTCAGAGAATATTTTTTCTGCTCCTTCTCACTGAGAGCGTCATATTCCTCCTGAGAAATCTGTCCGGTATAACCGATGATGTTAGCAAAATATTTGCTGTCCGTATATCGTCTTAAAGAATCTTCTGCAATATCGACACCCGGAAGATCATCAATCGACTCCATGATAGCTGCAACTGTTTCGTCGCTGACATCCTCTGCAACAGTAACCGGGATATATTTCTGGTAGCGGTTCAATCCAATCGCATAACGGATCGTTACCAATTTTAATACCTGTTCTTTATCCAATTTTTTCTGGTTGATTCCGTATCCATAGGTCTTGTCCGTACAGAGATAATCAATAATATCTGCTGCTGATTGATTACGCTGTTCATCTGATAACTTATCAATCGTATCAAGTCCATAGACATCGGCAATAAAACGAAGCTTCAGCGTCTCATTATCCATGGTAAATGCATACTCATCATTATCGAGCATGATACTGAAATCGTGAATTACCGAGTCACCGTTACTTTCTACAATTTTGATGATCTTTGTGATTTCTTTATTAAGTTCTTTGTTCTTGTCTGAGCTGTCACTGTAATTATCTTCGATAGTTACAGAATAGGCAAGTTCATTATAAGCAAGAAGCTTACCATTCTTATCGTAGATATTACCGCGTGTTCCCTGCGTTACTCTCGTTTTCTGTATCTGTAGTTTATAATCATCCAGATATTGTTGCCCATTAACAATCTGCAGATTAAATAAACGCCCAACAAGAATTGACGACATGATACAGAATACAATGATAAGCACAAATACACGTGTTCTTAAAATTTCTTCTATGCCGGCTTTCAGCCGTTCCCAAATACTATACAAATCTGCTTGCACTCCTTTGTTCTTCCTTTTCAAGCTTGCGGTTAATGTGAAGAATAATCTGATACAGTACGAGTGTTACCAGAATTGTGTATACAAGCTCAGGAAGCATGACATGTTCGAGAAACCAGATGAATTCAAATTCTCCTTTCAACATGAACAGACATACATATACGACCATGGAATAAATCAGGTCACTGATGCCGATCATGGCAAGCGGAAGCTTGATGTCATCCTCATAAAACATTCTCTGAAAAGAACCATTCATATATCCGATCACGGTGTAGATCAGTGCATAAAAACCTATCAGACCTCCCCAGAAAATGTCTACCAGCAATCCACAGACGAATCCTACGCCCATTCCTTCTTTACGTCCCCGCATAAATCCTATAGATGCTGTAACAGCAATCAACAGGTTCGGGCGTATTCCGGAAAAGGTAAGCCTGCCAAAAATTGTAGACTGTAGAAGGAATGCTGCTATTATGAAAATACATGTAATGATCTTTCTCTTCATAGTATTATTCCCCTTTGGAATCAGATGTGTTCTGTGTCAGATCCTCTTTTGTAGAAGTGATAACCAGAACTTCCTGAATATTAGAAAAATCCACTGCAGGAGTAATATATCCGGATCTGGTCAGGTTATTGGAATCCACCTCAATCTCACTGATATATCCTATAAAAAGTCCCTGCAGGTACTTGGAACTTATATGTGAAGTAACTACCTGTTCGCCCACTTCTATCTTATGATCGTTGTTTGGCAGCTTTTCAAATCGGATGCGACCATCACTCATAAGCTTAAGATCACCGCGTACCATACACAGATCAGAGGTCGAAAGTGTCATACCGCTGACATTACTTTCATCATCAATGATGGAACGAACCTGCGCATAGTCAGGTCCAACTTCTGTAACGATACCGGCAAGACCGCTTCCGGCAAGTACATTCATATCAACTTTGATACCATCATTACTTCCTTTATCAATGGTAAATGTACTAAACCAGTTGGAACCGCTGCTGGCGATCACATGAGCACCCACTTTTTCGTAGTCCGCATAATTCTGATCCAGTTTATACAGATCCTGTAGACGCTCCAGCTCGTACTGTTCCTGACGAAGTCTGGTATTGTCAATGGTCATATCATCTAGCTTAGACTGAAGTTTTTCATTCTCCTTCTTCAGATCATCAAGTGTTTTAAAGTTATCTTTCATGTCACCTGTCCAGCGTCCGATATATCCGATTCCTTTCTGCATAGGAACGATGGTATAATTGGCCACAAAGCTGAGGGGCCCTTTACCACCTGTGAGTTGCTCTGCACCCATCAATATTCCACAGACTACGATCAGAATCAGCAGTACATATTTACTTGGAATCCTGTTTTGATTCTTAATCTTCATATTATCTCATCCACCTATAATTATCTTCGATCATTGAATAAGCAAGTTTTTTCAGATCCTTTGAACCTATGATATTCTTAAGTCCTGTCACAGCACAGATATCAGGATCGATTGCTGTATGTGTTCGTATGCCGGTCATTTCCTCCAGATATAATTCCAGTCCCGGTAAATTAGCAACGCCGCCTGTCAGAAATATACCATTTCTGCGAATGGATTTACGAATCTCCGGAGGAGTACGGTCCATCAAAGCCATGATTGCCTGTACACACTGTTCCAGAGGTTCTTTTACTGCTGCGCGCACCAGATTAATAGAAATCTCACGCCGCTGCGGAATACCTGTGATCAGATCTCTTCCGGCAGCAGTCATAACTGCATTATCATCCTCGCTGAATACACCAAAGTTCCGGCGAAGCGTCTCTGCTGTCTGGTGACCGATCAGAAAATCGTGGTTATATCGCACAAGCTGTGCAACAGCCTGATCCAGATTACTGCCGCCTACCTTGAGCAGCTGATTCAGTACGAGACCTCCACCTGCTATAATAGAAAGTTCTGTGGTAGCACCACCGAAATTCACAATAAAAAGACCTTTGGTATTCTCTACATCAAGATTCAGTCCGATCGCATCCGCGATACCTCTTTCTACGATATTAACTTCTCTTGCCCGGGCTGTCGAATGAACCACCAGATCAAAGAATGCTTTTTTTTCTACTTCTGTTACATCCGT
>ERZ1034920.837-NODE-837-length-22042-cov-5.128394_pt1 | contig 22042 bp, 15 predicted proteins | sample MGYA00520688_ERZ1034920 | MGnify/ENA primary metagenome ERZ1034920 (study PRJEB33766, sample SAMN09781785) | gut metagenome | biome: gut microbiome | host: Homo sapiens | place: Madagascar | study: EMG produced TPA metagenomics assembly of the PRJNA485056 data set...
GCACAGTTGTACAAATCTTTCCGCCCACTCGCTAGAAGATGCGGCATGAAAGTGGTGATAGGTAGCCAGCGTTTTACGAGAAACCATGCCTTCGCAGAGAACATCTCCTTCTTTTGCAATGCCTTTGCCACGTTCTGTAATGAATCCATACTGAATTTGAGCGTTTTCTGGAAAATGTACGCGTGAATGATGGAATTCATGCCCCACAACGTGAGCATTTTCTGCAAAATACGGGTTCGCTGCGGTCGCTTTCTGAAAAGCGTACCCCAAACCTACCGGACGTTTTTCCATGGCCACTGAACAGTCAAAAACACCAGCCATTTGGTAGTGATTATTTTCACTTATTAATTCTTTTGCCAGATACATCAATCCGCCACATTCCGCATAAATCGGCATGTCATTTTCTGAAGCAGCTTTCACTGCCTCTCGCATAGCCCGGTTGGCTTCCAGTTCTTTGGCGAACACTTCCGGAAAACCGCCGCCAATATAAAGGCCATCCAATTCTGGCAAGGTGTCTGTCATAGCATCAAGTGGCACCAGCTCTGCTCCTTCGTTTTCCAAAGCTTCGAGGTTTTCTGGATAATAAAAGCTGAACGCACGATCACGGAAGGCACCAATGCGCACACGTTCCTCTATAATCTCTTTTTGTTGCTGAGGCAGCGGATCAACCAGCGGCGGTGCGGCTTTGGCGAGCTCAAGAAGACGATCAATGTCCACATTATCCTGTACCAGCTTGGCCAATCCATCAATGCGTGCCTGCAACGCATCTTGCTCAGACGCCGGAATCAAGCCAAGATGGCGGTCTGGAATCTCCACATCATTGGCTTTTGGCAGTGCACCTAAAAGCGGCACATCGCAGTATTCTTCGATGGATTTCTGCATGATGTTTAAATGTCGCGGGCGCGCCACTTTATTGAGAACCACCCCCGCGAACTGAATGCGCTTATCAAAATTCACCACACCATTGATGATGGCCGCTACACTGCGCGTGATTCGGGTAGTGTTGACAACCAGTACCACCGGCGCCTGCAGCGTGCGCGCCAACTCTGCCGTACTGTTGCTGCCTTCCCAGTTTAAGCCATCGAATATCCCCATAGCGCCTTCAACAATTGCAATGTCTTTATTGGCGGCATGCATGCAGAAAGAATGAAGAATCTGCTCTTTCGTCATCATCACCGCATCCAGATTGCGACATGGAATACCACTGGCAAAGGTGGACCAACTTGGGTCAATATAATCCGGCCCTTTCTTGAAGCCCTGCAGCAAAAGACCACGTTCCCGAAGGGCTCGTTGGAGCCCGATGGTGAACGTGGTCTTGCCAGAGCGCCCCTGCACCGCTGCTACAGCAAGCCGCGGAATATGAATCATATGTGTTTGCTCTGATTGTGTATTCATAAGCTTAACCTGCTACGATATTAACGAGTTTACCTGGAACGACGATGGTCTTGCGCACCGTTTTACCAGCAATGGCATCCTGCACCTTCTGTTCCTGCATGGCCTTTTCGATAATCGCCTCTTTATCAAGGTCATTGGCAACAACAATACGTGCTTTGAGTTTGCCGTTCACCTGAACAGCCAGTTCCACTTCGTCAACCTTAAGAGCGGATTCGTCAATCTCAGGCCATTTCTGAAGATGAATGCTTTCACTGTGGCCTGTTTTTGCCCACATTTCTTCAGCAATATGAGGGGTGATTGGAGCCAATAACAACATAAGTGCTTCGATGGCTTCCTGAACAGCAGGCGTTACCTTCTGGCCGCTGGTTTCTCTGAAATGATAGAGTCCATTGACCATTTCCATAATGGCAGAGATGGCCGTATTGAAGTTAAAGCGTTTGGAAATATCTTCTGTTACACGCTTAATGGTTGTATGCGTTAAGCGGCGAAGGTCTTTTTCTTCCGCTTCGTTAACAGTTCCTTTTTCATCTTCAAGGTAATATTCAACCACCAAGCGCCATACACGGTTGAGGAAACGATAGCAGCCTTCCACTGCACGATCGTTCCATTCCAAATCGCGATCTGGTGGAGCCGCAAAAAGAATGAAGAGGCGCGCTGTGTCAGCACCGTACTGATTGAGAATGTCTTCTGGAGAAACAATATTTCCCTTTGACTTACTCATCTTAGCACCGTCTTTGAGTACCATCCCCTGTGTCAGCAGATTGCGGAATGGTTCATCGGTACCACACATGCCAAAGTCATGGAATACTTTGGTAAAGAAACGCGCATACAACAGGTGGAGAATCGCATGTTCAACACCGCCAATGTATTGGTCAACACCATTTTCCATCCAGAAATCAGCTTTATCTTTGGTGAATGGCTGTTCGGTGTTGTGTGGGTCACAATAGCGCAGGAAATACCAGCTGGAGCACACAAAGGTATCCATGGTATCGGTTTCACGACGTGCTGGTTTACCGCAGATTGGGCAGGTTGTTTCCACGAAGTCTTTGACATAGGTCAGTGGAGATTCACCAGTTGGCTTGAACTTAACATCTTCAGGCAACATCACAGGCAGCTGATCTTCTGGAACAGGCACAGCGCCGCAATCGTCGCAATAGATGATCGGGATTGGTGCACCCCAATAACGCTGACGAGAGATTAACCAGTCACGCAGACGGAAGTTCACCGTCGCATGGCCAGCGCCCATTTCATCCAGCTTGGCAACAATGCCACGTCCAGCTTCAACGTTCTTCATGCCATCAAATTCACCAGAATTGACCATGACGCCTTCTTCAGTATAAGCAGTTTCCATTTCGTCAACGCTCAGCACATGGTCTTCTGGTGTAACAACAACAATAATTGGCAGATCATATTTCTTTGCAAACATGAAGTCACGTTCATCGCTGGCTGGAACACCCATAACAGCACCAGTACCATATTCATAAATGACATAGTTGCCGACAAAAATTGGCACTTTGGCACCATTGATTGGGTTGATGGCATAGGCGCCAGTGAACATACCTTCTTTTTCTGTTTCGGTGGAGGTGCGTTCGATTTCGCTCATCTTTGTGATGCGATCAACAAAAGCTTCAACGTCTGCTTTTTCCTTCTTATCAGCAATCAGCTTTTCCACCAGAGGATGTTCTGGTGCAAACACCACATAGGTCACCCCATAGAGGGTATCTGGACGGGTGGTAAACACTTCGAAGGGTTCGCCGATTTCGGTATCAAAGGTAATCATAGCCCCTTCGGAACGACCAATCCAGTTTTCCTGCATGACTTTAACCTTATTTGGCCAGCCTTCCAGCTTGTCCAGGTCATCCAACAAACGCTGTGCGTAATCGGTAATCTTGAAGAACCATTGATCCAAAGATTTCTTTTCAACGACAGAGTCGCAGCGTTCGCACTTACCGTCAACAACCTGTTCATTAGCCAATACGGTTGCACAGCCTGGGCACCAGTTAACATTGGCATTCTTCTTATAAGCGAGGTTATGTTTATACAGCTGCAGGAAAATCCACTGAGTCCAGCGATAATAGTCTGGCATGCAGGTCGTCACTTCACGGTCCCAGTCAAAACTGAGGCCCAAAGCTTTAAACTGACGCTTCATGTTGGCAATATTTTCCTTGGTCCATTTTGCCGGTGGAATGCCATGCTTGATGGCAGCATTTTCTGCTGGCAGACCAAAGGAATCCCAACCCATTGGATGCAACACGTTATAGCCGTGCATGGTTTTAAAACGTGCAATAACATCCCCGATGGAATAGTTGCGCACATGTCCCATATGCAAATTACCAGATGGATATGGGAACATCTCCAGGCAGTAATAATTTGGCTTGCGGCTGTCATCAGCACGATACATATCAGCTTCCTGCCATTTCTGCTGCCATGTAGATTCTATTTTCTTGAAATCGTATTGTTCTTTCATTTTAAAAAGCCCTTTCTTTTTCTCCCTGTGTACTATAACAATGGAAGAATTCACTAATCAATATTATATAAATTCTCGCTGCCATCGTCAACGGTCGAGACCTTTAGATAAAAAAAATCATCGCAGGAAAGAACATTTTTCAGATGAACCATTGTTTCCCTGCGATCCTTTTATTCCTTGCCTTGCAGCAAATGCTCATCTCTCCATCTTCTTCGTGTTCTAAATACAAAAACGCGCAGCGATTGCTCGCTGCGCGCTGTATCGTTTTATTTCTTATACCTTTGGATGTGGATGGTTCCGGTATGCTGCTAGCTTGTCTTTAATTCTTTCTACCGTTTCATCACTGACGATGTGTTCAATGCGGCATGCATCTTCTTCTGCCGTTTCTTCAGAAACGCCAAAAACTTCGATAAGCATGTCTTTAAACAGGCGATGACGACCAGCAATGCTCTGTGCCTTTGCCAAACCCTCGTCGGTCAAATGGACAAACTTTCTGCCATCCATGTAAACCAGCCCTTTTTCCGTCAAAATCTTCATTGCCCGACTAACGCTTGGTTTTGAATAGTCCAGGTCACGTGCGATATCAATGCTTCTTACCTGACCCAACTGTTCTTTCAGACGCAGTATGGTTTCCAGATAATCTTCACCCGACTCGTATATTTCATTATTCATGGGAATCATCCTTTCTTATGCATCTTTTTTGCTGCCAGATATCCCGCTCTTTCAGGAGCGTTTTTACGGCGTACCACAGCAATAACAATCGATGCCACTATTGCAACGATACAAACCACCTGTGCCACGCGCAACGGCCCCAGCATCAGGCTGTCTGTACGAAATCCTTCAATGAAAAAGCGCCCTGCAGAGTAGTAAATAAAATACAACAATGCGATGTCGCCTTCTTTAAGTTTAGGACTTCGCGAAGCGAAAATCAACAGCAAAAAGCCTATGATGTCCCAGATACTCTCATAGAGAAAGGTTGGATGACGGTAGGCACCATCAATATACATGGCCCAAGGCACCACATCAGGACTCACTTCGTAGCCATACGCTTCCTGGTTGAAAAAGTTTCCCCATCGACCAATGGCTTGCCCCAAAATCAGATAGGGTGCAATAATATCTAAAAGCTGCCAAATCCGTAAGCGGTATTTCCAAGCACAGACGACAATGGCAATAATGCCGCCAATGACCCCGCCATGAATGGCCAATCCGCCGTGCCATGTCGCAATAATTTCACTTGGATGCTGACTGTAGTAATCCCACTCAAAAACGACATAATACAGACGCGCTCCAATCACCGCACAAATAATGCAGGCAATGATCAAATTTAAGAACTGATCCTCGTTGAGACCCTCCAGTTTCGCTTCGCGCAGAGACCCCCATACACCAATGAGGAACGCACAGGCAATAAGAATACCATACCAATGCACAGAAATCGGACCAAGTTCAAAAGCAATTGGATCCATTTAACTTCCTCTTCACAATGTCCGATTTAGGCACGCAGCTGCCCTTGGCAGTCACGTTCAATGGCTGCAATAATTTTGTCCATTTCAGCCTGAACCAAATCATCCGTCAACGTTTGCGCATCGCTTTGGAAAATGAAGGAGAACGCCACAGACTTTTTATCCAAGCCAACCTGAAGGCCTTCATAAACATCAAATACGCCGATCTTCTTGAGATAATTTGGCTCTGCGGCACGAATGGCTGCTTCAATTTTTCCAACTTCCATGCTTTTATCAACAACAACCGCCAGGTCACGAGGCATCGCTGGATAAATTGGGGTTGGTTCATAAACAGGAATCACTTCGCCAACGCCAATGAGGCCATCCATAGCAAGCTCAGCGGCATATACCGGCGCCTTGATATCATAATTTTTTACGACGAGTGGATGCAATTCCCCGAAAATCCCACAGCGTTTTTCACCAATATAAAGAGCAGCGGTGCGGCCTGGATGCCAGGTTGGATCATCTTTAACAGCTTCCACGTGCCAGTCGGCAATATGCAAGGAAGTCAGCAAGCTTTCGATGAGGCCCTTGAGATAGTAGAAATCATACGCTTTTTGCGCGCCAGTCCAATCTTTCTGAGTTTGGCCAGTAAGCCCAATGACAAGATGTTGTTCTTCTGTTGCCAGATTTTCCATGGTCAATGCATGATCGCTAGAAAAGACGGAACTGCATTCAAAGAAAGCGAGATCCTGCTGATGGTGATGCACGTTGTTGCTCATGGTATCAAGCAGACAAGGCAGAAGACTGGTACGCATCACGCTCATGTCTTCGCTGAGAGGGTTGGAGACCACAATCTGATTGCGGCGCACATCATCTTCGGCATAACGCAGAAGGTCACAATGCTTTTTGCTGATGAAGCTGTAGGTGACAATTTCGTCCAAGCCAAGACCCGCCAGAGTATTCTTCACATGATCGGTCAGGCGCTGTTTTGGTGTCAGAACACCTGCGTTGGTCGCCCCGAATGGCAGGGTTTCAGGAATCTTATCGTAACCGTAGAGACGAGCGATTTCTTCGATCAAATCTTCTGGAATAGAGATATCTGGACGATGGGATGGCACCTTCACAGTGAGGCTTTCTTCATCTTCTTCGAGAATCTCAAAGCCGAGATCAAGTAAATAGCCGCGCATTTCAGCGTATGGAATATCGGTGCCAAGCACATCGTTGGCTTTCTGATATTTCATGGACACAACCACTGGTTCGTGAGGGGTTGGGTATTCGTCAATCTGGCCAGCAACCAAGTGTGCACCGGAGGTTTCGCACATCAGGTTGGCAGCGCGCCAGCCAGCCAGAGCGGTTTCGTCGATGTTAACGTTCTTTTCAAAGCGCAAGGACGCTTCCGTGCGGAGGCCCAATGCAACGGCGGTGCGGCGCACATTAACAGCCTGGAAGCAAGCTGCTTCGATCATAACATCGGTGGTAGTGTCTTCCACTTCAGTGTTTTCGCCACCCATGACCCCAGCAATACCGATGGCACGTTCGCCGTCACAGATGAGAAGCATTTCATCTGTCAGCGCACGGTCCTGGCCATCGAGAGTGGTGATGTGTTCGCCAGCTTCTGCGGTACGAACGATGATTTCGTGACCAGCAAGGTTGGTGTAATCGTAAGCATGCAATGGCTGACCCAGTTCCATCATGACGTAGTTGGTAACGTCAACCAGGTTGGAGATTGGACGCATGCCGGCACATTGCAGGCGATGTTCCATCCAGAGAGGGGAACGGCCAATGGTAGCACCTTCAATCATTGTTCCTGTAAAACGATGGCAGAGTTCTGGTGCATTATTGGTGATTTTCATTTTGCTGTTGATGTCATCGCCGTCCTTAGTCGTGATTTCAATAGGACGAACTGGTTTCTTCAGCAAGGCACCCACTTCTCTGGCGATATTATACACGCTCAGGCAGTCACTGCGGTTTGGTGTTAAATCCACATCCAACACCCAGTCATTCATGCCCAGGTATTCCATAACGTCCACACCAAGCGGTGCGTCTTCAGGCAGCACACGAATGCCATCCTTATCCAGCGGGCAGACGAGGTCTTCTTCTACGCCAATTTCCTGCATGGAGCAAATCATCCCGTTGGATTCTTCGCCACGCAGCTTGGTAGCCTTAATCACCACATCACCAGGCAATACGGCTCCAACCTGCGCAAACATAACCTTTTGGCCAGCAGCCACGTTTGGTGCGCCGCAGACAACCTTAATCACATTTTCGCCATCGGTGGTCACCGTGCACACATGCAGATGATCGGAGTTTGGATGATTGTCGCAAGTCAGCACCTTCGCGACAACAACACCTTTCACACCTTTGTTCGTTGGTTCCACACCACCAATTTCAACGCCAGCGCGAGTAATGATTTCTGCCAATTCATAAGCAGATTGTTCAATATCAACGTATTCTTTTAACCAATTATATGAAACTAACATGCCAGCCTCCTATTAAAACTGTTTCAAGAAGCGTTCGTCGTTGGCAAACAGGAGACGCAAGTCATTGATGCCATAACGAAGCATTGCAATACGTTCTACACCCATCCCAAAGGCAAAACCGGTGACCTTTTCTGGATCATAGCCGCCAGCGCGAAGAACGTTTGGATGCACCATACCGCTGCCGAGGATTTCCAGCCAGCCGGTGTGAGAGCACACACGACAGCCCTTACCACCACAAGCCACACAGCTAATGTCAACCTCTGCAGATGGTTCGGTGAATGGGAAATAACTTGGACGCAAACGAATCTTTACATCCTGCCCAAACATTTCACGAGCAAATGTCAACAACACGCCTTTGAGGTCCGCCATGGTAATGTGTTCGTCAACGAGCAGCCCTTCGATCTGATGGAACATTGGAGAATGGGTGGCGTCGTCATCGCGGCGATACACGCGGCCTGGTGCAATAACTTTAACAGGCAGCTGACCGTTCATCCCTTCCATAGCATGAATCTGGCAGCCAGAAGTCTGCGTACGCAGCACAACCTTGTCATTGATATAGAACGTATCCTGCATATCACGTGCTGGATGATCCGGTGGCAGGTTCAGCGCTTCAAAATTGTAATAATCGCTCTCGATTTCCGGACCTTCTGCTATTTCAAAGCCAAGTCCAGTAAAGATGCGCTTAGCATCGTTGATTACCTGAGTCAGTGGATGCAAGTGGCCCTGCGGCATGCTGGCACCTGGCAGTGTAACGTCGAGGGTTTCAGCAGCAAGTTTGGCGTCCAGCGCCTTGGCACGTAAGTCCTCGGTCTTTTCTTCCAACGCATGGCTGATAGCGTCACGCACCGTATTGGCCAATTCACCAATGATAGGACGTTCTTCTTTAGACAGTTTTCCCATACCTTTGAGGATCGCGGTCAATTCCCCTTTTTTACCCAGGTATTTGACACGCAGTTCGTTAATTTTTTCAAGATCATCCTGATCCTTAATGGCTTCAAGTGCAGCCTCTTTGATTTGCATTAAAGCGTCTTTCATTATGTTCCTCCTTCAAAATAAAAAAGCACTCCGTCCCCGCAAGGGACGAAGTGCCGTGGTACCACCCTTATTATCTGCGCCAAGCGCAGATCACTCTTATGCGTTAACGCCGCCAACGGCTTCCCCTACTCTGTTCAAGGAAACATACTCCCGGGCGAAATCCTTCTGTTTACACACTGTAAGATGGTTCCAGTCGTGCCATCTCTCCCTGTCACAGCGCCATAAACCGGCTCCCGTTCTTCGTATCTGTTTGTTCTGTATAACAGCTATATTATAGAAGATGCTCGCTGAAAAGTAAAGAGGTCAATTCCTTTACGTTTCAGACTTTCCATACCACCATCAGATATCCAAAACGTCCAGCATGAATTCGATCACACCATCACAAACTTCATCTTTAAGTTCTGCATAATTGTGGATTTCATGGCGATAGCCAGGATAAACCAGCGTCGTAATATCATGGCCAGTGCTTGCCAGCCAGTTGGACGTTTCATACACACCCTGCCCATACATGCCAAATGGATCTTCGTCACCAGCAATGGAATACAGTGGCAGCGCAGTTGGCACACGTTCTGCCCATTGCACACCAGTAATGTCTTCAATCATTTTCATGAAATCCAGAAGGGATTTATTAACCGTTGGTTTTGTGAAGGCGTCAAATGGATCGTTGGCATGATCCACCTGCACATATGGGTCGTGGCAGATCCATTCATTGCCCAGCTTGGCATCCGGAATACGTTCGCTCATCCAGCCCAGCATGGCCACCGTTGCTTCAGCATCCGCTTCATTGCCGCGCCCATCGTTGACCAGCTTTTCAATGATTGGACGTGCCGCATCCATTTGTGGCACCGTGCCGCAAGTACCGCACATTGTTGCGCCAGCCAACAGATCACCATAACGGGCAACAAACTGACGGGTAATGACCGATCCCATGCTATGGCCAAAGAAGAAGTATGGCAAATCAGGGAATTTTTCACGCACAATGTCCATGAGACGTTTTTCATCTTCGACCATCGTTTCTGGCCCCTTATCGCCCCAATCGCCCCAATGGTCATTGATTTCAGCCGTCTTCCCATGCCCAACATGGTCATCGGCAGCTACTACAAAGCCGGCTTCCAGATAACGCACGATCATGTGGAAATAACGGCGGGAATGTTCGCCAAAGCCGTGCACCAGCTGAACCACACCGACCGGTTCACACGCTGGCACATAGATCCAGGCCTGCACCTTGTCACGTTCGTTATAAGATGGGAAAGTAAATTCATACAGCATTTTTTGTTCCACTCCTTTAAAAGGTTTTCATTTCATACCTTTAGTGTAACCCCATGACGAACAACTGGCAATAGAAACCAATGAAAAAACGAGCGTCTAACAATCTCTTAGACACTCGTTCATCGACCAACTATTCAATTAACGTCTTGGCGTAATTAATGGCATCAACGATATTCGTACGGAAATTTTCTTTGCCGGCAAGCTCAATCAAGCCATCGCGTTTCATGACATTCATTGGCTGAGCGTTAACATGTGAGAACACCATGGTAATGTCGCGTTTTTTCGCATCACATACCATATCATGAAGAATCTTCATCGCATTGGCATCGATGGCCGGCACGCTTCGCATGCGAATGATGATAACCTTCGTGTCACGGTCAGTCTCAATACGCAACGTTTTATTCGCTACTGCAAAGAAAAGCGGCCCACTTATTTCGAACACGCGAATACTGTGAGGAATATCAATGAACGCCTCCGCTTCTTCTTTGGAAACGTTTTGGTCATCCGTATACTTCCAAGCTTTTACGTCGGCCGTTTCCGTCATGCGTTTCATAAACAGCAGCGATCCCAACACAACACCCACTTCAATGGCCACCACAAGGTCAAAAACGACCGTTAGGAAGAAGGTCGTCACCAACACCAGCACGTCACTGCGCGGTGCTGTTTTGCAAAGGCGGAAAAAGCTCGACCAATCGGCCATATTGGCGGCGACAACAAGCAGCACTGCCGCCAAGGTTGTCATCGGAATCAACGCAGCCAACGGCATGAGACTGACCAGAATAACAGTGAGCGTCAAACAATGAACAATGCCCGCGATTGGCGTGCGGCCGCCGTTTCTGACATTGGCGGCTGTTCTGGCGATGGCGCCAGTAGCAGGAATGCCGCCAAAAATGCCAGAAAAAACATTACCCAAGCCTTGCCCCATCAATTCCGCATTGGATTTGTGCGTATCCCCAATCATGCCATCGGAAACCACCGCCGACAACAAGGACTCAATCCCGGCCAAAATTGCAATGGTGAACGCTGGTGAAATCATCTGCTGCACCAGCTGGAAAGACACATCCGGCATATGAGGAACAGGAAACGACGAATCCAGCTGTCCATACACACTGCCAATCGTATCCACCGGGAACTTAAAATAATAGACTAATAAGGTGGTAATTAAAATAGCAATCAATGAGCCTGGAATTTTTCTGGAAATTTTTGGCCAAAACTGCATGATCAAAATGGCTAAAATGCCAATCAACGTGGAAGCAACATTTAGCGTATTGAAATGCTGCACATAGGCGATGACTTTCTCAACCATTTCAGACGGCACCGAATCCATTTGCAGCCCGAAGAAGTCCTTCAACTGACCAATAAACAACGTAACCGCAATCCCACAGGTGAAGCCCGTTGTAATGGTATAAGGAATGTATTTGATCAACGTACCAAAATGGCAAATCGCCATCAATATCAAAATAATACCAGCTAAAATCGTCGCTACAATCAATCCATCTGTGCCGTGCTCCGAAACAATCCCATAAATAATGACTACAAAAGCCGCCGTCGGCCCACCAATCTGAACCCGACTTCCCCCAAAAAACGAAATGAAAAAACCTGCAATGATGGCCGTATACAGCCCTCGTTCCGGATTAACGCCAGACGCAATGGCGAGTGCAATGGACAATGGCAGAGCAATGATGGCCACAATAACACCAGAAATAAAATCTTTGGTAAATTGACTGGTGCTGTAATTTTTCAGGCATTCAAAAAGTTTTGGCTTTAGATCTTCCATGATACCCTCCACAAAATGATTTATGCGGGTTTTGCCCAATCAGACCCGCACAATGCAATATTATAGATAGAGTATATTTCTTTCGCAACAGGAATAATAATATATTATAAAAATCAGCAATCCCCCAGATTTCACAGGTATTTATTGAAACTCCATCTTCTGCGCTGATGTCGCCATCGTCTACCATCGCTCAGAGACAAAACTCCACGGCTTTAGCCGTGGAGTTGATCACTACTTCCGCTAAGAATTAAATCGTCCATCCCACACAATCATGTCGGATAAATACTCATCCTCGACCGCCGGCACATAGAAAGCACCATATGTCTTCAAACCATTGTCCTGCGCCATCTCCGGCATCTCTACCAAGAATCTGTAGTATGGCATAAAATAGGTTTCATTTTGTCCGGTTCGATAGATCAGCTCTGTTCTGGCAACGTAATTCAAACCCGGAAACGCTGCCGGAACGGTCGACTTATACTGCCCTTCTGCCAACTTTTCTTTCGCCTCATCGACAGTTATCAACGGATAATCGCCAACCTTTTGACTCTGATCCGTTGCATAAACACGAACAGTTGTGAGCCCCTTTCCCTCATTTACGTAAAAAATGACACGATTAAAATTGTAATTGAGGATCGCTTCTTCCGAATCAGAAGCATCAAAGAAGCTCACATAGTGGAACGATCGCTGACCGTCATACGTATAGCCCCCGCCAACAATCTCGGCCTGCGGCGACTCAAAATCGATCAACGCACCGTAGTTCTCCTGTAAATACTGGGCCAGCTTCAAATAATCCTCTTCCGTTGCGGTGTCATCGGTGCAATATTCCTCTGGCAACTCAACCATTGGCTCAAAAAAGATGCTGGTTGTTAAATCCGGCGTAATATCCAAACGCATCCCGTCTGTCTCTATGACCAACTGACTTGGCTCCAGTTGGCCGGCAGGTATTTTTTCGCCAAAGTTTGCATACCATTCTTTGAGACTTTGAAGCTCCTGCTCACTCATTGTCACTTCTTTGACTTCCAATTTACTCGTATCCAATCCCAAGCGTTCGGCCACATTTAACAGCTGCTCACGCATTCTTTCAACATCAATTCCGCCAATCAACATGGATGGACTTTTGCTATGATACTCCAACGGATTCTTATACACCGGCAGTTCGGAAATCTGGCTATCTTCTGTCCAAGGGTTCGCACTGATGATTTCCGAAACATCGTAAGCCATATAGCCTTCAAAACCCATCCCCTGGTTCGAGCCTTCAGAAATGGTCAAAATTGGCAATGACGAACCTTCTTGTGTCTGCTGCTGCGCCGCATCACTGGATAAGGATGGGGGTTCTTCATTGCGAGGCAGCACCGCAACCGCCATAATAGCAGCAACAAGTACTGCAGCACAGGCTGCCGCTCCCCATTTGGTCCATCGGATGCGTCGTTTTGCTCTTGGCGCATCTGCCGCTTCAACATAGGCAGGGTCCACCAGCTCCATCTTTTCTAACAATTCATCGCCCCTCATAGCTCATACCCCTCCTTTTCCAGATACACTCGAAGCTGAGCGCGGCTGCGAAACAACATGGTTTTCACCTTGCTTTGTGAAAGCGAATAACGCTGCGCAATATCGGCGATGGAATCCATATACCAGTAACGGCGGACGAACACCGAGCGTTTTTCTTCGCTGAGCCCAGCAAGAAAGCCATTAATGGCTTCGCCCAAAGCCCTTTCATCCAGCCGACAGCTGGCATCATCCGGCGCCGGAATGCACTGCTCCAGCTCAGCGCTAAGCTCGTAAAGAAACGCCCGCCTCTTCAAGCGCTGACGATCTCGACAGCAATTCAACGAAAGATGTCGTGTAATGCGTGCTAAAAATGCATACAAATACTGCCTCGGTTCATGCGGCGGAATGCGGTTCCACGCTTCCATATAGGTGTCGTTTTCACATTCCTCAGCCGTTTGCTGATCGTTGACAATGCCATAGGACAACGCTCTCAACCGTCGTCCAAATTTCTCTGCGGTTTCTGCAATGGCTGCTTCATCACGCGACAAATAAAGCTCCACAATTCTCTGATTGTCGTCCAAAGCTATCCCCTCCTTTGCTTCTCTCCAAGCGCCTTTTCTATTATAAGCACTTTTTTCTACCGCTCGGTTACATGTTTCCGCAGGAATTTTTCATTTTCTCCTACTATTAAAAAAGCGACATCTTGACCAATGCCAGATGTCGCTTCATTTCACAATTTTTTTAGGCTGCGCTCATTGCTGCGCGGCATTCTTTGCTGCCAGTTCAATCAGTCGTTTCGCCAGATGGCGGTTGCGCACGAGCAACGGCCCATGGAAATACGAACAGAAGATGTTTTTATAAATGGCGCCTTCGCTGCCGTCTTCGCCATTATTCCCCTGCCCATTAACCACCTGTCCCAGTGGCCGTTCGCCTTCGCCCAGGAAGGTACGGCCGTTGTGGTTTTCAAAGCCCAAGTAGGTTTCGCCAAAATCATCGTTGCGAATTTCGATATCACCGATAAAACGATGGTTTTCCTGGTGTAAGGTATAGTGCGGCAACGCCCCGAGACCATCCACCTTCAACCCATCGGCAGTTTCATAATACTGGCCCAGCAGCTGATAACCGCCACAGATGGCCAGGCCGACACCACCATTTTCGATGTATTCAACGAGTGCCTCACGTTTGGACGGCAGATCTTTGGCGATAACCATCTGTTCATGGTCCTGCCCTCCGCCGATGAACAACAAATCAAAGGCCTGTGGATCAAAAGGATCTTTGAGGCTGACCAGCGTTGTTTCCACTTCCAGCCCCTGCTGACGCGCCAGATACTGCAGCATCAACAGATTGCCATTATCGCCATAGGTATTGAGCAAGTTGCCATATAAATGACAGATACGTAATTTCATATCGCCATGCCCTCCTTCAAATACCCCTGTTCTGCAAAGGTGTGCCGCAAATCCAACGTCGCTGTATAGGTGGCAAGAATGTACACCTTTTCAGTCGGTGCCTGAGCAATCCAATCGGCAATATGGGACAATTCCTGGTCAATGTGCTGCTCTTCGAGAGACAGACCAGCGATTTCAAAGCGCGTGGACAATTCTGCCACACGAATGCCCGATAAAAATACTGGACGTCCCGTCGTAATCTGCACCAGCTTTTCGAAATCTCCATCCCAAATCCAGCTGACGTCTGTGCCGTCGGCCGGTCGGTCGTTCAGGAGCGACACCAAAGAAAACGGTGCCGGATCGGTTGCCAGCATCTCAACAATCTGATTAAAACCAACAGGGTTCTTGATCAAATTCATGACCACATCCTTGCCACCGATTTGAATGTGTTCCTGGCGGCCAAAGACACGTTTCGCGGCGTCAAAACCACGTTTGATGTAATTGTCGCTGATGCCGAAATGCTTGGCTACACTATAGGCAGCCAGCGCATTATAAATGTTGTACAACCCGGCGATCGGCAAATCAAACGTCACATGATCGATGGCGAAGCGGGACGACTCCGGAGTCAGTTCATTAATCGCCGTTACGGCATGCGCCAAAACAGGACGTTCAAAATCGCAGTATGGACAGTAGAACTTGCCCTGATTAGAATAGGTCAACAATTTGTAGTGCAGGATATTGTCGCACTTCGGACAAAGAATGCCATCGGTATTATAATGGGCCATTTGTTCACGATCTTCCTCGTGTGCAAAGCCAAAATACTCCACAGGATTTTTCAGCTCCACGCTGGAGAAGATTGGCAAATCCCCATTGGCTACGATGGTCGCTTCCGGCGCCTGTGCCGCACCATCCAGCATCATCTGATAAGTGGTATAGATTTCACCATATCGATCCATTTGATCCCGGAACAAATTGGTAAAAACGATGACCTCAGGCTTAATATACTTTGTCACATGCTTAAGCGTGGCCTCGTCTACTTCCAGCACCGCATATTTGGTGCCGGTTTTCTGGCGTGGCGCTCCCAGGAAGCAGGAAATAATCCCCTGCAACAAATTGGCACCTGTAGGATTTGTAAGAACGGCACCATACTTTTCCTGAAAGATCTTTGCAATAAACGACGTGGTTAAGGTTTTGCCATTAGTGCCGGTGACAATCACTGTGCGATAGTCTTTCGCCAAGCTGCTGAGAATATCCGGATCAATCTTTAACGCCACCTTGCCCGGCATACTGGACCCGCCGCTGCGCGTTTTTTCCAAAATGATCTTGCTCGCTTTGCCGGCTGTCTTGGCCAGCGCTGATCGTAATGTCATTCTTTCTCTTCACTCTCTTTCTTATCCGGATCATCTGACACAATCGAACAACCTACGATGTCAGCAATATCTGCTTGGATGCGTTCCGACAAGGTAGCGGTGTCTTTTCCCTTGTACTCTTCCGGCAAAATGGCAGGCAAGAAGGTAACACGAACTTCCAGCGGCTTAATCCAAATGCTGCCACGCGGCATCACATCAATGGTATGTTCCAGCGCAAAAGGCACAATAGCCGCCCCAGATCGCATAGCAATTTTTAAACTACCAGGTTTAAACGGACGCATATTGCCATCATCACTGCGTGTTCCTTCTGGGAATACACACATACCATGTTCATGTTGCTTCAACAGCTTCGCTGCACCCAAAATAACTTCCAAAGATTTTCGAGACTCGGTGCGTGGCAAGAAAAACGACCCCGTTGCTGCTACCCATTTTGAAAAAAGTGGCACATTGCCTAGTTCCTCTTTGCAGATGAATCCAGATGGGCGTGGTAAGGTTGCCAACATCAATGGTGGATCAAACATGCTCTGATGGTTGCCAACATAGAGAACAGAACCTTCCTTTGGCACATTGTCCAAACCTTCCACCGTGATTCTCACGCCAAGCAATTTACAACCAGTACTGGCAAAATGTTTGGCGAAAGCATGAATGCGTCGCTGGGCTTCTTCGAATTCACCAGCGTCCATCAGCCGATTTACTTTGGCACGCAATGGCAAGCGAATCAGCATAACAGCCACAAACCAAATATAAACAAAAATGTTTCTGATCTGTGTCACAACGCTCACCCCTTAAAGCTGTCTTTAAGGCTGACGGTTTCGTTGAGCACAATATGATCTGAAGTAGAATACTTACTGTCCACACAGAAATAGCCATTGCGCAACAGCTGATAAGTTGTGCCAACAGGCGCATTCTGCATCATTGGTTCCAACTTCACATGTTCCAGCACCTGCAAACTATCCTTATTAAACTGATCAACAATCTCCTCTGCCGTGGATTCAAAATCAAGCAAGTCGCCATAGAGATGCGCCGTTGCATCCAAAGCGTTGGTTGCTTCTACCCAATGCAGGGTCCCTTTAACTTTGCGATTGGCGTTTTCGCCGCCGGATTTCGTGGTTGGATCATACGAGCAAAGCAACTCGAGAATTTCACCGGTTTCCGGATCTTTCACATAATCGTCGCAACGAATAATGTACGCATATTTCAATCGCACTTCCTTACCCGGTTTGAGACGATAGAATTTATTGTTGGCTTCTTCGCGGAAATCGGCCTGTTCAATATACAAATGACGTCCAAATGGAATGTCATAAGTTCCAGCTTCTGGATCGTTTGGATTAACCTGCGCTGGCAGATATTCGATCTGACCCTCAGGATAATTGGTGATCGTGAGCTTCAATGGACGCAGCACCCCCATCGTACGTGGTGCATGCATATTCAGGTCTTCACGCAAACAATGCAGCAAATACCCAGTTTCAACACGGCTGTTTGTTTTCGCTACACCAATGCGCTCGCAGAAATCCTTCAAAGCAGCTGGCGTATATCCGCGACGTCGCAAACCAGCAATGGTAGGAAGACGAGGATCGTCCCAACCATCCACCAAGCCAGCATCAACAAGCGCTTTCAACTTACGTTTACTGGTAACGGTATTTTCAATTTCCAAACGTGCAAATTCAATCTGATGGGAACGGAATTTGATAAATGGCATGTGCTTCAAATGATCAAGCACCCAATCGTAAAGTGGACGATGGTCTTCAAATTCCAATGTGCAAATGGAATGAGTAATCCCTTCGATGGCATCTTCCAATGGGTGAGCGAAATCGTACATTGGGTAAATATGCCAAGCTGTTCCGGTGCGTGGATGCGATGCATCCACAATGCGGTACAACGCAGGATCGCGCATGTTCATATTGCTGGACGCCATATCAATCTTTGCACGCAGAATGCGGGAACCGGTTGGGAACTCACCTTCACGCATGCGCGCAAACAAATCCAGATTTTCTTCAATCGAACGTTCGCGGTACGGGCTGTTTACCCCTGGTTCTGTCAGCGTGCCACGCATAGCGCGCAGTTCTTCCGCTGAAGAATCGTCCACATACGCCAGCCCCTGTTTGATCAGCTCAACAGCGCCTTCATAGAAGAACTCGAAATAATTGGATGCATAGCGCACCTCGCCGTCCCACTGACCGCCAAGCCAACGCACATCGCGTTCGATGGCTTCAATATATTCTTCCTCTTCCTTCTGTGGGTTGGTATCATCAAAACGCAAATGACAAGTCCCATTATATTTTTTCGCCAGCCCAAAATTCAAAAAGATGGATTTTGCATGACCAATGTGCAAATATCCGTTTGGTTCTGGCGGAAAACGAGTAACGATCTCGTTCTGACCGTTCTCGATGTCCTCATTAATGATCGCTTCAATAAAATTCGTGGAAACCACATCGTTTTCCTGACTCATAAAGCGCCTCCTCTTCTCAAAATAGACATATACAATTATTATAGCCGTATTCACTGCGCGGCGTCAATCATTCACCGCCCGCCCAAAGAAAAAACCGACCACGATTTACCATCGTGGTCGGCTGTATTTATTGTTAGAATTTGCCAAACAATACGTATTTGAGGCGTTCCATAAACGTCTTTGGTTCTTTCTGAACGGCTGACTCTGGCGCCTGTCCAACGTGCGGTTTCACTTTGTTCACCGTCGTCGGTTTGACGACACTCTGCGATGCATTCTCTTCCTCAATAACGGTACGAATCGGTGCATGTTCATTGACGTCAATGCATGATGTCGATTCTCTCAGCCATTTGAACAACTGATACTGTTCATACTGACTGTTCACCTTCTTCTCGCCTTCCGCCGGATAAACACGCTTATAAGTGCCATCTGGCTGCTGAACACGGGCCATCATGTTGTCTTTGCTAAGAATTTCCAGCACATCAAACAGAGTAGCCTTAACTTCTTCATCAAGAATTTCAACAGCAACTTCCACACGATAGTTCAAATTTCGTGTCATCCAGTCGGCCGACCCAATGTACATATGCTGACGTTCGCCATAACCAAACAAGAAAATACGAGGGTGCTCCAAGAACCGTCCAACCATGCTCTTGATCGTTACATTTTCTGTCAGCCCCGGTACACCGGCACGCATACAGCATACACCACGGATGTACAAGGTCACCTGCACCCCTGCTTGAGAAGCTTCAACCAACTTATCAATAATGTTTTTATCGCTGAGGCCATTAATTTTAGCCACAACGCGTGCTGGCTCTCCATTCTTCGCTGCTTCAATTTCAGCGTCGATCAAATCAAGGAAACGGCTCTTCATTTGCAATGGAGCAACCAGCATGTATTGACTGTTTTCTACAAACTGGCCCAAGCTCAGCGTTTCAAAAACATTGACTGCTTCAGCCGCAATGTCTTTATTCGTCGTAATCAACGAAAAGTCGGTGTATTGACGTGCCGTCTTTTCGTTGTAGTTCCCGGTTCCAACCTGAACAATATGCTTCACAGCGCCATCCACATTTCGAGTAATGACACAGAGTTTTGAATGAACCTTGTACTGGTCAAAGCCGTAAATAACTTGGCAGCCTGCTTCTTCCAAACGCTTCGACCAAATAATGTTGTGTTCTTCGTCGAAACGCGCTTTTAATTCAACAAGCACCATGACGTTTTTACCATTTTCTGCAGCCTTCGCCAGAGCTTGAGCAACCTTACTGCCCGAAGCAATGCGATAAAGCGTGATGTTAATGGATTTAACCGTCGGATCCACAGCCGCTTCATCCAACAGATCCAAAAATGTTTTCATGGAATGATATGGATAAGCCAACAAAATGTCACTGTTGCTCTTGTCCAGGTACCGAATGATGGAGTCCCCAGGAGTAATGCATGCCGGCATTAAAGGCGGCATTGGCGCATAGTTCAAAGTTGGGAATTCATCGGTTAAATCGCCAAACAAGCCATAAATAAAGTTCAGCGACAGTGGCAGATCCGGTGTAATGATGACGCTCTTCTGCTTTGCTTTTACACGTTTCAAAAGATAGCGCAGAAGATCCGGTGAAATTTGTTTGGAAAGCTGAACACGCACCACCGAGGAATGTTTACGCGTCTTAATCAGCTGTTCCATCTGCTCGCGCCAGTCCATTTCTTCATCATAACGCGCCTCGTCCACACGCAAATCACCATTACGTGTGAGTCGGAAGATGAATTTATCAATAATATTGCTTTTTAACAGCAAACGATCTGCAAAGTAATAAACAAGCACCGCCGCCGTAATGAAGCAGAACCCACGCCCAGACTCATCCGGGAAGATAAAGTAACGTGGGAAATTGGTATTCATAATCGGAATAACAGCCACGTTCGATTTTTTGTCCGAGCTTTCATAGGCAATGCAGACATACTGTTCCTTATTGCTCAAGTATGGAAATGGATGATGAGAGTCCACCACCTGTGGGGAAAGATAGGGTTTTACAGCCTTATTAAAGTATTTTTCAAGCATCTCTTCCTGATAATCCGTTACATTGTCAGGTGAGATTTCATAGATGCCATATTGACGCAGCTGACCCATCAGGTTGACGTAACATTTTTCCACACGCGGAATAATGTTCTTCACCTCATCGTAAATCATATCGAGCTGCTCAGAAGCTGTCATTCTCGATTTTTTGTCCATTTCATCAGGTGTCAGCTCAGCAGCGTCGCTCAGCCCCCCAACGCGCACCATAAAAAACTCATCGAGATTTGATCCATAGATGGACATGAACCGCATGCGCTCAAACAATGGTACTCTTGAATCCTCTGCTTCTTCCAGCACACGTTCATTAAAACGCAGCCAGCTCAATTCCCTATTTACATAAGGATTGTTGTTCATCTCTGAATTCATCTATTCCGCTCCCTCTCAAAATTCCATTTTCGATCATGTAGCCTTCGCGTACACCATTGCCAACAACAACAAGTTCTGTAGCACCAACAAAATTCATTATTGATTTAATGACAATCAAGCCTGGAATAAAGGTCACCAAACGTTCTGGAATGACACGATTGAGAATCTTGATCCCATCCATGCCCAACATGGAAATGGCTCGGTCCAATTCTTCGATTTCGTCTATTGTCATGGTGTACCCCATGGTCTCGCCGTCCTTGCCAAGGATGTGTCTATGCACTTTCGCTAAAGCGCGAGCCGTACCGCCCATCCCATAGATGCGCTGGAAACCTTTTTTAGCGATGTCCATGGTGCCTTCCAACTCCGCATTCGCATACTTCGTAATCTTCGCACGCTGTTTGGAATTTGGGAAAAGCCCCTTCACAAACTTATTGTACATCGCCAAAGCACCAATTTCCTTGCTGGTACTTGTTACCAAACCATAATCATCGTAATAAAAGACCTGCGCACTCCCGCCACCCAGGTCAAAGCCTGCCGCCTTATCGTCCTTGATGCAGCTTTGGAGACCGATGTAATCGTAGTAAGCTTCTTCGCAACCTGAAAGAAGACGGATTTCAATGCCAGTTTTCTTTTTCACCTCAGACAAGACCTGATTTTGATTATTGATGCTGCGCAATGATGCTGTTGCAAAACAAGAAAAATTATCACATTGTGTTTCATCGCACATTGTCTTCATGCGTGACAACACCGAGCAAAGACGATTGATGCCTTCAACAGTCAACACACCGTCTTCAATATAACTTAAAATTTCAGCAAACTCTTTTTCATTCACCAGCGCCCGAAACGTATTATCAGCATTAATCTGATAAACCACTGCACGCATAGTGTTAGAACCAATATCAATCAAACCATATTTCAACTTATCTCGCTCTTTTCTTTTAAATACTTAAACTTTCATGCCAATATGCCGTCTGCGGGTCGTTCTTCACGGCCTGGAACTTTTTCAAGCGCCCCAGCGCATACTTGAATGAATAACTGAAAAAGAATGTAATTTCATCTTCAGCAG
>ERZ1034920.838-NODE-838-length-22032-cov-12.711835_pt1 | contig 22032 bp, 18 predicted proteins | sample MGYA00520688_ERZ1034920 | MGnify/ENA primary metagenome ERZ1034920 (study PRJEB33766, sample SAMN09781785) | gut metagenome | biome: gut microbiome | host: Homo sapiens | place: Madagascar | study: EMG produced TPA metagenomics assembly of the PRJNA485056 data...
TCGTGCATAGCTGTTGATTAGGGATATGTGTATCGTCGTTTTTTAAGGAGTATAGATATATATTAGCAGTATATTTTTTAAATAAAATCATTAGAATGTATGATTTTGTAATAAATCTTAACAAAAATTTTTTAAAGTTGTGGAATCAGTTAGTTGTACTAGTCTTTTTTTACTAGTACAGCTAGCTATAAATATTATTGAAAAAAGATTATTATATATTAGAATTAGACATGTAGACTGGATTGGAGTAGAGTTTTATGGCTATTTATAAGAAAAAACTTGGAATACAGATACTTTCTCTTGTAGGGATAATAATTACGATAAAATTGGCATGTATTTATTATGTAGCTAATTTTCAACAATATGCACTTTCAAGCTTTTGTTCAATAAATGATTTTATCGATTGTGACGGTGCTGCACGTTCTATATTGGCTCAATTTTGGGGAATCCCTCTTGCTTATTGGGGATTGTTTTTCTATGTGACAGTTTTGTTTTTGATATTTGTCGATAAATTGAAAAATGTTAAAATCTTCGGGTTCCTAAAAGTGTTCAAAAATCCAATGTCTTATATTGCATTTTTAGGAACAGTTGCATTTGTTGTGTCTATGGTTTTGGCAGGAATGAGTTTGTTCAAAATTAATAAACTCTGTATCCTTTGCTTGATTACGTATTTTATAGATTTAGCAATTGCACTGACTGCATTTGGTGCAAAACCAAAACAATTTGTTCAAGCTATGAAAGATACGTTTGTAGATTTTATAGCCGGTGTAAAATCTTATCCAAAGACTTTTGTTGTATTGCTTATTATGGCAACATCTTTCTTGTGCTATAGCGGAATAACGGATAATTTTGTGCCACATATTAAAAAGCATAAATCTATTATGAAATATCGAAAAATAACTTATAATCCGTATCGTGTAACAGGTAATGAGTTGGGTGATACTAACGGAACTGTTGTTATAGAACTATATTCTGACTATGTTTGCCCACTTTGCTATATTCATAATATAATGTTACATCAAGCAGTTAAGGAATTGTCAAATGTAAAAATCGTTCACCACAATTTGCCGTTTGATAAAGAATGCAATCCTTACATCAATATAAACATGCATCCGGGGGCTTGCTATATGTCAAGAGCTGCAATAGCTTCCAGAAAGCAAGGAAAATATTGGGGTATGAGTTCTTTGTTATATGAGAACCAACCTCAAAAAGAAGAAGATATGCTTAAACTTGTGGAAGAGCTTGGGATGGACAAAGCTAAGTTCTTGAAAGATATGGAAGCAGAAAGCACATATAAAGAGATTGAAGACGAAGTTTCTAAAGCTAATGAAATGGGGCTGGATGCAACTCCGACAATGTTTGTGAACGGCGAAGAGTATGTTGGTGTGAAGCCTTATTATGAGTTGAAGGATATATTGATAGAACATGGAGCAAAAAAAAGATAAAATTTTAATCCATGCTTGCTGTGGAATTTGTTCAGGATATCCCATTGCGCTTTTGCGAGAAATGGGATATTCTCCTGTTGTTTATTTCTGTAATCCAAATTTGGACACAGAAGATGAGTATGAGCGCAGATTGGAGGCTCAAAAAATAGTTTGCATGTATCATTGGGTTGATTTGATTGTAGAACCTTATGAGCATAAGGATTTTTTGTCAGTTGCAAAAGGGTTAGAAAACGAACCGGAACGCGGTTCTCGTTGTGATGAATGTATAAAATTACGGTTGAAACAGACTGTAGAGAAAGCAAAAGAGCTTGGTATAAGTAAATTTACGACATCACTTGTTATAAGTCCGCATAAAAATTTTACTCGCATAAGTCAAATTGCGCAGAATGTTGCAGATGGCTTGGAATTTGTTGCTATTGATTTTAAGAAAAAAGATGGGTTTTTGAAGACAAATAAGTTGTCAAAAGAATTGGGAATTTATCGCCAGAATTATTGTGGTTGTGAATTCTCAAAAGGACATTTGAAGAATTAGAGGAATAGAGTTTATGGAATGTAAAAGAGAAGACAATTTGCAGGAATGTACTTGTTCTGCTACAAAGTGCAAAAATAGAGGAATCTGTTGCGAGTGTGTAAGACATCATAGAGAAGCCGGTCAAATCCCCGGATGCTTTTTCCCAAAGAGTGCTGAACTAAAACATGATAGAAGTATAGAGTACTTTGTTAAAGTTTGGTCAGAAAGAAAAGATGTTTGAAATATTGATGTGTGCTGCGACCTCCCTAACTAGGGAGGTGGAGTTATACTACTTTTTTATCTTTGTCTTTATCGTCTTGTGCTCCGGCGGTGTTTGTAGCAGATTTACTTTCGCCGGTTGCTCCGGCTGCTTGAGTAGAAACTCCTAAACCTGTGTTAGAAGATGCGCCATCACCACCAAGAACTCCGGCTGTTTCTTCGTTCAAACTTTCTGCTACGGCTTCCGGATCTGCCAAATCATCAGGCATTTCAATTTCCAAATCGTTTACAACGCCCATTTGTCCATCATAAACATCAATTGATTCTGCATAAATATCATTTGTGGCTGCGTTCAAATCTTGTGTATCTTTTCTCATACCGATTTCTGTGCCGACATCACCTGCCCAACTCATCTGTTGAGCAGTAGCGATGCCGCTAGATGCTGCTGCTGCGTATCCTATTGCGGCAAATGCCCAACCAACAAACGCTTTTCCTGCTAATTTTGTTGCAGCCAAAGTCGCACTTCCAGCATTGACAGTTTGACTGCCTGCTTCAACATAACACATAGTTCTTGTGTTAGAGTCAAATCCTTCAGCATAGTCTGTTAGACCTTGTACTTCTGCAACTGTTTCAGCAGCATTGTCGTATCCTTCTTGATAAGTTCCCATTTCTTCATAAATTTCACCCACAGTATCTGTTGTTTCTTCTTGGGTATCAGTAATGTCAACACCAAGTTGCTGCATAATTGGTACAAGTTCTTTCAACAATTCTTTTTCATCATCTGTTAATTGTTCACCGCTGTTAACTTTCTCCATTAGAGCATCATAACTGGCTTTATAAAAATCATATTCAGATTTTTTATCTTCAATTTCACCATTAGCATCTTCGTTTGCCATTTGAGCATCATCAGAAAGAGTTTCTATTTCATCTCTCATGTCGCTCATTTCATTTTGAGAGTCACCTAAAGCTGCCGTTGCATTGTTCATTTCATCTTGCAAAGCATCACAGGCTTCTTTGCTATCTTTATTAGGTTTGGCAACCCAATACTTTGCAGCTACTGCTGCAGCCATGACAACAGTTGCTATATCACTGAGTTTTACATCTTTTTTAGCCCCTTCTTTTCCAACTTCTAAAACAGCTCCTTTTTTTACGCAAGCACCTGCATTATTGAGCGTTTTTGCTGCAACATTTCCTACGACTTTCCCAGTTGTTGCTCCGGCGATAGATAATCCTGCATTTACGACGCTACCATAACTTTTATCTCCATCATAGCCCGTTGCTTCTTTTGCTTGGTTTTTGCCGTTCATCTTGGCCGTAGAGAAATCATCGTCTTCAATTTCATAAGCGTTTTCGTCATCCAGTGCGGTTGCTCGCCAGTTGCTTAATTGGCTGTTCCAAGTTTGAGTGATTTCGCCCATATCTTTAGCCGAAATCCCCATTGTATTGTTGCCATAATTGTAGTTATACCAACATTTATAAGCGTATGATTGTGAGTTTACCGCATTGCTAAGGCTAAATGAATCTTGAATTGCCATAATTCCTCCAATATTTTATTGTTTTATTATTATTTACGGCATTTTTTTGAAAAACTTTAGGATTTGGAGTGAAAGTTTTACAAAAGTTTACAATTTGGCATGAAATATAATAGATAATATTTATATTGATTAATACCCATCCAAGACAGGGCTAGGGTGAGGTAGAGGATGACTTATAACATCAACTTTTGATATCACTGCAATGTTATGCTCGCCAGAACAATCCAAGACAGAGTTAGCGTTGAAGCCCGAAAAATTTAGATAAACTGATTTGTAAACATTTGTAACAAAATATATAAAAGCTGAAATTGATTACTTTGAATATACTTTATATATATGTAAGATGTAAATAAGATTTAATCCCCTAAATCCCTTCCTAACTAATTTTCCTAGCTTCTCATTCCAGAGAAGTTTTTTTTTGCAAAAATTATAATCTAAGCTCAAGTTCTTTAAGGCGAGTTTGGACATCTTCCATAAGTTTGCGATTTATAGAGAGTAAATCTCCAATTACGGCAATAACGCCAAGTTGGACAGAAGATATCAGACATATTGCAGCGAAGATTAAAGATTGAATATGTCCGTTACCGCTGCCTTGAACAAAATAGTACAAGTATCTAGCAACGGTAATTAGTCCAATAGCGCCAATAAGTCCGGCTATTGTAATAAAAAATCTAAACGGACGATAAACTATAAACATTCGAATTATGGTTTTCATTGATTTGAACATATAATCAAAGATATTTTTGACTAATTTAGAATCGCGCAATTTTTTGTTAACTTTAATTGGCACAGATACAACTTTTAAATCTTTTGCGTTTGCTTGAAGTAAAGTTTCCATAGTGTATGTATAGTTATCAAATATATTTAATCTGATAGCTGCATGTTTAGAAAACGCTCTAAAACCACTAGGAGCATCTTTAACGTTAGTAGAAGATAGTAGTCGTAATACTGCGGAGCCAAATTTTTGGCAAACTTTTTTGAAAAGAGAGAATTCTTTTATTGTTCCAATATCTCTTGCACCGATTACAATATCGGCTTCACCAGCAAGAATTGGTACAACAAGCTTTTCTATATCGGATGCGCAATATTGGTTGTCTGCGTCGGTATTTACTATTATATCGGCTTTTCTTCTTAATGCTTCTCCAAGCCCGCTTCTGAAAGCATTAGCAAGCCCTTTGTTTGGTTTTATATCAAGAACTTTCGCTCCCCAATTTCTCGCAATTTCGGCGGAATTGTCACTAGAGCCGTCATTTATTACAAGAACTTCTATTTCATCAATGCCGGCAATTGTTTTGGGCAAATCATTAAGTGTCGTTAATAATGTTTCTTCTTCGTTATAACAAGGTATTTGAATAATAAGTTTTGTCATGTAAAATATTATATATAAATTTGGTATTTGTGTAAAGAATAAATGGGGAGATTTGAGTGCTTTATATAATGCTTTTGGGGCTTGTTCTAAGGCTTACAAATATAATTAAGCCGGAAGGGCTTTGGAATGATGAATATGTAAGTTGGCATGTTGCATCTACTCCATTTTTTAACGGATTTTGGCAAGAAATTCTAAAACAATGCCACATGCCTTTGTATTACTTGTACCTAAAACCTTTTGCAGGATCTTCTGATACTATATTGCGTTTGACTTCTGTTATTCCGGCTTTGCTTGCAATTCCGATAATGTATCTTGTTGGAAAAGAAGTTTCTAAAAGAGCCGGATATTATGCTGCAACTATAACATCAATACTCTCTTTTCTTGTATATTATGCGCAAGAAGTAAGATTTTATTCAATTCTATTTCTGTTTTCTGTGTTATCGCTCTTGTACCTGATTAGGTATATAAAATATAATGATAAGAAAAATTTAACACTATTTATTGTATCAAGCGTTCTAATCCTGCTAACACACGTGATTGGAATTATTTATGTTGCGCTAACTTTCTTCTATATTGCTTATAAGAGGAAAAGAAAATCTGTTTATATCTATTCTATTGCAGCAGCGGTTGTATTATCTCTTATAATCTCTACAAATGTTTTAAGAATGATACCTGTTTCTCAATGGTGGGGACACTTTAGTTATACAAATATATTGTTTCTGTTTAGTGATTTCTTTTCTCCTATTTTAACGAACAATGTGAATGCGCCAACTGTATTTTTTTACAATAAATCAATTGCTTTGTGGCAAACGATTCCAACACTAATCGCTCTTTTTGCGATGATAAAGGGGACAAAAAAAGGTTTGTCATTCATTGTGCTGGGTGTGATTCTTATTATGTCATCACTAGCTATTTCCGGTAAATTAGTATTTATAACAAAATATTCAATAGAAATCCTTCCTATTTTAATATTGTTTGTAGCAAGAGGTTTGGCAAGATTAAAACAACAAGGGCTTATTTTATTCGCTATTTTTGTGTTGTTTCATTTGAGTTCATATTTTACGCCATTTTATGTAACAAAACTAAAACGCACAGAAGGGCATAAAATAGTCGGTGATATATTAAATTATCAGAACCCTCAAAATATTATTTTTACATATTACGAGCCGGACAGATTTTCTAGATACACCAATTTTGATAACAAAAAATTGTACTATATAAGCAAGAGTAATCGAGTTTTGTATATGTCTAATCCTGCGCAAATTCTGTCAGAAATTCCGGTAGGAGAAACTGTTTCAGTCGTATTTTTGGATAGCGTAAGCTTTTTTGATGAAAAATATTTGCAGGAAAATAAGGACAACCCTATGCTTCCGGAGATGTTTGTAACATTCTCTAATGTAAAAAATTCAATGATTAAAAGAATGAATACTGATTTTAAAGAATTCAAAGTTACAAGAGGCGGAGCTTGGACAGTTATTTATGCAAAAAGGTTTAAATAACTTTACATTCTACTTGACAGCATATTTTGCTTTTGTTAAATTAAGAATATAATCGCAGACAGTTAGTATCCTATTGTTAGGATTTAATCTGGAAACAGGCTAGCCTAGGTTATCCAAGGGTGCCGATAGAGACGGTAAACGGACGGTTCGTCAAGATTATTCGCTCAAAAGGTACAAAACTTATAGAATATAAATAGCTTAAGTATATTGGATTTTGCGATTAAAGAAAGATTGCAAAATCTTTTTTAGTATAAAAACAGGTCGAAAATAAATAAAAACTCTAAGTAGTTTATGTAAATAAATAAAAAGAGTATTTGTAAACAAAGGAGCAAAAAATGTCAACAAAAGCTTTCAAAAATGATAAGATAGCTCTTATCAAAGAAAAAATTGATAAAGCGCAAGTTGCAATTGTTACCGAATACAAGGGACTTACTGTTGAAGAAATCACAAAACTTAGACGTGAACTTCAAAAAGATGGTGGTGACTACATGGTTACCAAAAATACCCTTGCAAAAATCGCTATCAAGGGCACTCCTTACGAAGTGTTAGCTGAAACTTTCAAAGGACCAATCGCATTAGCATTTGGTTTTAATGATCAGGTAGCACCTGCTAAGGCTTTATCTAAATTTATTAAAGAAACTAAGAAGGGTGAAATCATTGCTGCTGCAATGGACGGACAATTAATGTCTGCTGAAGAAGCAAAAGCACTTGCAAATCTTCCATCAAGAGAAGAACTTTACGCAAAAATGCTTGGCTGCATCAACTCACCAGCTTCTGGTATCGCAAACTCTGTCAACGCTGTTATGTCATCTCTTGTTAGAGCCGTTGCAGCTGTTAGAGATCAAAAATCTGCTTAGTAACAAATATGTTATTCTAGCAAAAACGTAGTACAACAAAAAATAAAAATTTAAAGGAGAAATAAAAATGAGTATTGAAGCAATTTTAGAATCAATTGAAAAATTAACTTTATTAGAAGCTGCTGAATTAGTAAAAGCTATGGAAGAAAAATTCGGCGTATCTGCTGCTGCTCCTGTAGCTGTAGCTGCTGCTCCTGCCGCTGCTGCTGCACCTGCTGATGATGCTGATGCTGAAGTAAACGTAGTTTTAGCTTCTGTTCCAGCTGATAAGAAAATCGCTGTTCTTAAAGAAGTAAGAGCTATCACTGGTCTTGGTTTGAAAGAAGCTAAAGACTTAGTTGATGGTGCTCCAAAAGCTATCAAAGAAGGCGTTAAGAAAGAAGAAGCTGAAGCTATCAAGAAACAACTTGAAGCTGCTGGCGCTACTGTTGAAGTTAAGTAGTTTGACATTTTTAAACGAAAAAGCTGTTTGGAAAAATCCAAACAGCTTTTTTGTTGTTTATTATTTTAGCAGGAGCGATTATGCTTTTCTCACTCAATATTATTTAGAATATTGCAAAATATAGAAACCGGAATTTTCAAATTCTTGTTTTACGCCTGTCAAGCTAAAACCAAGGTGTTCATAAAATTCTCTCGCCGGAGTGTTTTTATCAAGAACCCAGAAATATATTTTTCTGCCATTTGCCATTTTTTCAAATTCTTTCATTACATAAGTTCCGATTCCTTCACCTTGAAAGAATTTATCTACATAAAAATCGCTTATTGTAATCTTTTCGTCTGTTATTTCTGCATTAATCATTGCTTTCACGATTCCGTCATCATAAACAAACATATTATCAAGGGCGTGTGGTTTGCTATAAGTTTCAGCTTCGCTTAAAACTTGCATAACATTAAATGACACGTGGTCATTTTTAAAAATATCTCTATATGTATGTCTTTTGGTAAATATTATAATCTCTGCAATTCTTGCAATATCTTTTTTTTCAGCTTTTCTTAACATAAATTTCTCCAGATAAAAAATGCGGGAAGAGTCCCGCATTTTTTCTTTTAAACTATTTCTTTTCTTCTTTCTTTACCGGTTGCGGAGTAACATCTTTAACCGTTTTCTTTGGATTGAAAGAATCATTCAAATATTCAATTTTTGCATTCTTCATCAAACCGTCTGTGATATTTTTTAGAACTTCAATTTGTTTTTGAGTTTCTAGGTAGAATTTAATTTCATCCTTTACTTTTGCGTAAGGTGTAGAGCCAGCTTCCATTCTATCTGTAACTTTAATAATGTGGAAACCATATGGAGACTGTACAAGCTGTTCACTTACTGTATTAGGTTTCATAGAGAAAGCTGCGTTAGCGAACTCAGGCACCATTGCTTCTTTAGGGAAGAAGCCTAACTCTCCGCCTCTTTCAGCACTAGCTTTATCATCAGATTCTTTTTGAGCAATTTTTGCAAAATCATCTGGATTTTGTTTTACTTGTGCCAAAACTTTTTCTGCTTTTGCTTTTTGAGAAGCAATTGTTGCTTCTACTTGAGTGTTCATATCAGCAGGATCAATATTTGGATTTTTAGCTTTTAATTGTTGAATGATTTCCAATGTGTTAGCAGAAATCAAAATGTGAGAAGCTCTAACTTGTTCTCCATGAACGAATTCTGATTTATGTGTGTCATAATATTTCTTTGCATCGTTATCAGAAATATTGATTTTTTGAACAGAATTTACCAGTTTTTTAATTTTGATTTGAGTTTTTAAATCATCTGTAAATTGAGCGTTAGAAACACCTCTTTGTTTCAAAATCTTGTTCAATTCTTCTTTAGAACCAACTTTATCAATAATTGTTTTTAATTCATTTTGGATATCTTCATCAGTGGCTTTAATACCTTTTTTTGCAATTTCTTGGTCTAAAAGGCTTTTAACAATCAATTCATTTACAATTTTATCCTTGAAAATTCCATACATAGGATTTTCGTCAGACTTCACAAAATTCTTTGAACCACCAAATGATTTTAAGAAAGATTTGTCAACGCTAGAATCAAACGCTTCATCAAATTGAGCTTGTGTAATTACTTCGTTGTTAACCTTGATTATACCTTCTGATTTGTGCATCAACGAGCAGCCTGATAATAGCACTGTTGATAATGCTAGACAGCATAATAATTTTTTCATCTAATACTCCTTATATAAACTCTCTTACTGATATTTATTTATGGTTTCTTTTATATAATAAAACAAACTTGATAAAATGTTAAACATTTCTTCTATTGTTAAGTTACTATTGTTTACAAGAAGTATGGATTTGCCGTCTGTGCAAGACTTTGGTGCAACTGTAAATTTAATTCTTCTCAATATACTCTTATCTAAACCTTGCTTAATAATATTCCACTCATAAGGAGTAAATGGAGAGTATACTCTTATATCATTGCCGGCTTCTCTTATAATAGAAATGCCGCAATCGGTTGCAATAAGTCTTAATTTGATGAGTTTAATTAGATTTTCAACTTCATCTGGAATTCTGGAGAACCTGTCTTTCCATTCAGAAACAATATAATTTAATTCTGTTTCGTTCTTAACGTCAGATAACCGTTTGTATTCAATCATTTTTTGTTCACCGGAACCGACCCATTCATCCGGAATATAAGCTGTAACATTGATATCAACAATAGTAGGTTTATTTGCTTTAACAGCATCACCCTTAAGCTCATTTACGGTTTCTTCCAACAATTGACAATAAGTATCAAATCCCACATTTATCATGTGCCCGTGTTGTTTGGTTCCGAGGATATTACCAACACCGCGAATCTCTACATCTCGCATTGCAATTCTGTAACCACTGCCAAGTGTAGTGAATTCTTTTATTGCCTTCAATCTCTCCGTTGCTTCTTGAGATAGTCCTTTAAATTCAAGCTTTTTAGTCGAACTACCGACAGTCTTATCGTATTTACCTTTGTAGAAACAGTAGCAGTAAGCTTGTTTTTCACTTCTGCCAACACGTCCTCTCAATTGGTAAAGCTGAGCTAAACCAAGCTTGTCGGCTTCGTGGATAATCATAGTATTGGCATTTGGAATGTCGATACCGTTTTCGATAATAGTTGTACACAACAAGATATCATAATCGTGGTTGTCGAATCCTATTATCACATCTTCTAATTGTTTTTCGCTTAATTGACCATGTCCGATTGCAATTCTTGCTTGTGGTACAAGTTTTTGGAGCTCTAGTTTAAATTCTTCAATTGTTTCTACGCGGTTGTAAAGGTAGAATACTTGACCATCTCTATCAAGTTCATTAACTATTGCATTTTTAACTGTTTGCTCGTTATACTCGCCAACAAAAGTTTTAATCGGCAAACGGTTTTGAGGAGGAGTATTGATTACAGAAATATCCTTGATTCCTGATAAAGACATATATAAAGTACGTGGAATTGGCGTTGCTGACATTGAGATAATATCAATATTTTCTCTAAATTCTTTCAATTTTTCTTTGTGTCTTACTCCAAATCTATGTTCTTCATCAATTACCAGCAAACCTAAATCTTTGAAAGTAACATCATCTTGCAGTAAACTATGCGTTGCAATAACTACATCGCATTTTCCTGTTGCAAGGTTTTTGAGCGTTTCTTTGCGCTCTTTTGTACTTCTAAAACGACAAAGCAGCTCAACATCAATTCCAAAAGGCTTAAATCTTTCTAGAACTGTTTGATAGTGTTGCAAAGCAAGAACTGTCGTTGGAACAATTACAGCAACCTGTTTTAAAGAAGTAACAGCCTTAAACATTGCACGCATAGCGACTTCGGTCTTTCCAAATCCAACATCTCCGCACACCAGTCTATCCATCGGACTTGCGCTTTCCATATCAGCCTTAATCTGGTTAATAGATTTCAGTTGGTCAGGCGTTTCTATGTATTCAAAAGTGTCTTCCATTTCTAATTGCAATGGAGAATCCGGTGCAAATTGAATGCCTGTCTGCATCTTCCTTCTTGCATACAATCTCAACAAATCATAAGCAATAGTTTCGACTTCTTTTTTGACTTTAGTTTTTGTATTTTCCCAATCACTTCCGCCCATTCTGGAAAGTTTTGGTTTAATTTGTCCAGAGCCCCTGTAACGACAAAGCATGTTAATCTGTTCTGCCGGAATATGCAATTTATCTTTGCTTGCGTATTCTATTGTTAAATAATCTTTTAGTTGCCCGTCAATTTCTTGCTTAGAAAGTCCTTTATAAATTCCGACTCCATGAATAGAATGGACAACATATTCACCTTCTTGAATATCATTAATATTTTCAATATATTCGGCTTTTTCTTTATAATGTCGTTTTCTGTTTGTTGGAACATCCTTTTGTCTTTTGTTAAACAACTCTCTATCTGTTAGTAAAAGAATTTTCCCGTCAATTAATTCCGTACCTTGTGATGTTATATTTCTAATATAATTGATATCAAAAAGCCCATATGAATTAAAAACTTCTTTAACACGTTCTTGAAAGTCGGTCGCAATTGTAACTTGAAAACCTTTGTGTTCCTTGATAAATTGGGCAGCAGCGTCCATATTTGCATCAAAAATTTGAACATTTCTGGCATCAATATCAATAACTTCATTATTCTCATCTGATAAAAAATTGTTGAAATAAATTTTTTGTGAGCCTGCAATCTTATTCAAAGTTTCTTGATAAGTAAAATGATTAAGTTCCTTCAAAGGCGCAATTTGATTGGTCTTTAACGCTTCATTATAACCATTTACAAAATTATCATCAATTTGCTGATACTTAGAACTCGCTTCTGCAAATTCATCCACTATAACAATATAATCATTAAAGTAATCTAAAACACTGACTAAATCTTCATTAAAATAAGATTGATAAACATTTATTCCTTCAAAATAGCCTTCATTATCTAATTGTTCCTTCAAGTCTTGCGGAAAATCTTTTGGGGCTTTTTCGGGCAAAATAAATTTGTACAAAGGTTCTATTTTGACTTCCTTAATTCCTTTTTCGATAGATTTTTGGGTTTCGTTATCAAAATATCTGATATCAACAATCTCATCTCCCCAAAATTCAATTCTTGCGGCATTATCTTCAAGGGTATAAATATCGGAAATATCACCTCTGATACTGAATTCTCCAATATCAGATACCATTGTAGAGCGTTTATAACCAAGCTTTATTAATTTTGCTAACAAATCTTGCTGACTTATGCTATCGCCAACTTTTAAAGTAAAAGAATTCTTTTCAAAGAATTCCTTATTAGGAAATTTCTCCAAAAGAACTTTTACCGGAGCTATTACAATATCAGGTTCAGAAAGCAAAATCTTAATCTGTTTTTCATAATCATATAAATTCCCCGTAACAACTTCATACGGAGATATGTTCTGATAAGGAATTGTTCTTGAATCCAACTCAAATAAGCGTCCCAAATCAGAAGCATACTTCAAAGCAGATTGTTCGGTTGACGTTACAAACAATATTTTTTTGCCGGAAAGTTTTTGGATATATTTTAGCAACAAAAGACGGCTGAACGTAGTAAGTCCGGTCAGTGTAAAACTTTTAGATTTTTTTATATTTCTGACTAAATTGTCAAAAAACGATGCGAATTCTAGTTTCATAATATTCGTGTTAAATTGAACTGTATATATTTGACAATCAATATTCTAGCACTAATAAATATTAAAAACTACGCATTAGGGCTTTCGTATTCAATACCTTTTTCTTTTAATGCTGCAATAAATCTTTCAGCACAAGCTTTCTGAACTTCCGGAGGAACAACTCTTAGAATTTCAACGGTTCTTGATATAATAGGGTCTTTATCATACCATCTTGAACCATTAACAGGTTTTACCAAATCATAAAATCTATCTAAAGCTTCCTTAGAAACTTTTTGCTCCAATTTGTCTAAAAAGACTACAGCATGGTCTTTTAGTTCATCTTGATAATTTTTTAAAAGCTCTATTACTTCCAATAATTTTGGATCATGATCATACCATCTCTTATAAGCGGGACTCATTTATTACTCCCTTCTCAACTTGGTTTTCGTTTTCATCATTAAATCTGTAAATTTTACCGCCCAGTTTTTGAAGTTTGTACTCAAACTCTTCATAACCTCTATCTATATGATGCAATTTCTCAACTATTGTTTCACCACTTGCCATCAAGCCTGCAATAACCAATGCTGCCCCAGCTCTTAAATCGCTTGCTGCAACAGTAGCACCGGTTAGCTGCTTAACTCCTTTTACAATAGCATGATTTCTATCCTGATGAATATCAGCACCCATTCTTCTTAAATCAGGAACTTGCATAAATCTGTTCTCATACAAGCTTTCTGTAATAATTCCAACACCATCCGCAGTAGTTAACAAAGTCATTGCAATCGCTTGCAAGTCTGTTGGAAATCCTGGGTAAGGCTGAGTTACAAAGTTGATAGAAGATAATCTGTTCTTACAGCTTACTTCTATAGTAGTTGGTTCAACTAACTTAATATTAGCACCCATTTTTATCAACTTATCGTTGAAGAATGTTAAATGAGCAGGATAAACATTTCTAATTATAGCTTTACCTTTAGTAGCAACTACAGCAGCCATAAAAGTACCGGCTTCAATTCTATCAGGAATCGTTGTATATTCTGCTGAATGCAAGTTTTCAGCCTTAACACCATTAATCACAATTTCAGAAGTACCTGCGCCATTTACGTCAGCACCAATTGTATTCAAGAAATTTGCCAAATCAACGATTTCCGGCTCTTGTGCAGCATTCTGAATTCTTGTAGAACCTTCTGCCAAAACAGCTGCCAACATCAAGTTTTCAGTAGCACCAACTGATGGTATATCCAAATATATGTCCGCACCTACTAACTTTGAAGCACGAGCATGTACATAACCGTTTTCAATTTTAATCTTAGCACCAAGAGCTTCCAATCCCTTAATATGGAAGTCTACTCTTCTTTCGCCAATAGCACATCCCCCTGGAAGCGCAACAATCGCTTCTCGACATCTGGACATCAAAGCGCCCAATATAATGAATGAAGCTCTCATTTTGCTCACTAGTTCATACTTAGCGGTGATTGAAGTTATATCAGTAGCATCAACAACGACAGATTTTTCTTTCTTGTCATAAACATATTTAGCGCCTAAATCAGACAAAACATTCAACATAATCTCAACATCCGTAAGTTGAGGTACATTATAAATCTTTGTTTTACCCTTAACAAGTATCGTAGCTGCCAAGTGTTTCAATACTGCATTCTTTGCACCGCCTATTGAAACTTCGCCTTTAAGAATTTCTCCGCCTTGTATTTTGAACTTCTCTGCCAAAATTCCTCCAATCTTACTACTATCATACAATTATAGTTAATAATTGTAAAGCCCTACTTTTTCTGTAGAAAAAGTAGGCAAAAAGACTTATTACATATTGTCGGCTACTTGGTAACAGCGACAAATTTGCATTAACATTACAATCTCCGCCTCAAAGTGAAACTACAGGTTTGGCGCATTTCCCTCTCCTCGGGGGAGGGCTAGGGTGGGGGCTGGTTAATAGTTACTGAAAAGTAGGCAAAAAGACTTTTCATATAACAGTCGGCTACTTGGTATAAATTATCAGATTGTTTAAAAATTACCGGCTCCGCCTCGAAGTGAAACTACAGGTTTGGCGCGTCCCCTCTCCGTGGGGGAGGGAACAGATTCGTCTAAAACTTAATTCTCGCCCGCAACATCCATTGAGCGGGAGAGATGTCACGCTAGTGACAGAGAGGGAAGGGTGGGGGCTAATGTATATAATTACTAGATCAACCCTCGCTCCTTGTGGGAGAGGGTGCCGTTGTGTTTGAGCTGTGCGAAAACTACAAATGCGGGTGAGGGTATGAACCCTCTGGGAAAGATAACGTATCTTTATCCACCCTCATCAGCGCTCAGCTCAGCTTGTCTTGGATTATTCGGGGTGTCGGCAGAGTAACGTCTGACCTCCACCTTACGGGCTAACGCCCTTCCAAAAATCCGCTCTCCCCTCAAGGGAGAAGCGTGAAATGCGCAAATAAATTCTGAGATTAGAAGTCCCTTATTGAACAAACTTTACCGTCATTTCTTAATATACAATTGCAAGCAGAAACAAAAAATCGACCCTCTTTTTTTATGCGAGAGTCAATTTTTTAACAATTTTCAATTTTTCGCTTTACCCCTATCCTTCGACTGTTTCAATATCACCATCATCTGATACGAATTGTATTCCGAATTTTGCTCTGAATAAATATCTAACAGTGTTGCTTTGTATTTCAAACATCATTTTGTTAAACAAATCATATGCTTCTTTTTTGTATTCAATAAGTGGATCTTTTTGTCCATAAGCTCGTAATCCAATACCATCTTTTAACATGTCGATGTTGTGTAAATGATCAATCCACTGGTTATCAACAACTCTCAAAAGAATATCTCTTTCCAATGAGCGCATAATATTATCTGCTGCAAAAACTTCTTGTTTTACAAAAGATGGATCATACTGTTCAGAAATAGAGTTATAAAAACCGATAATTTCCTCTTCATGCTCTCTGTAAGCTTTTTGAGCAGCTTCTTTTAAAGAATCATAAATTCTGGCAAATCTCAATCCTTTGATATCATTTACTGTGATATAAGACAATTGTGGAACTACAGAATGCAATTCTTTAATAAGAGTTTCCAAATCCTCTTGGATATACTCTTCCGGATTCATTTCCGGAGCTATATAACTCTTAAGGAGCCTATCTATTTCTTTATCAATCATATACTCGATATCACTGCGCAAATCTTTACCTTCAAGAACTTTCTTTCTTTGTGCATAGAATTTTTCTCTCTGAATGTTCATAACGTCATCGTATTGAAGAACACTCTTACGGATATCAAAGTGATAAGTTTCAACTTTCTTTTGCGCAGACTGTATCTGTCTTGAAATCAAAGAAGATTCAATTGCCATATCTTCTTCTACATTAAGCATATTCATCAGACCGGTAATTTTATCGCCACCAAAAATTCTCATCAAATTATCTTCTAATGATAAGAAAAATCTTGTAGATCCTGGGTCACCTTGACGAGCCGCACGACCACGAAGCTGGTTATCAATTCTTCGAGATTCGTGTCTTTCTGTACCGATTACGTGAAGCCCACCAAGCTCTACAACTTTCGCGTGTTCTTCTGATGTAATTTTTCTTGCAGATTCTAAAGCTGCGTCCTTTAATTCTTCATATTTTTCGTTGTCAGGCGTAATTCCGTGTTTTTCTAGTTCTTCTTTTGCTAAGAATTCAGCATTACCACCTAGAAGAATATCTGTACCACGACCAGCCATGTTTGTTGCGATTGTAACTGCACCAACACGTCCTGCCTGAGCAATAATATAAGCTTCTCTTTCGTGTTGTTTCGCATTCAATACGTTATGTTTAATACCTTTTTTGTTTAACAAAGCAGAAATGTATTCCGATTTTTCGATACTTACTGTACCAACAAGAACAGGACGTCCAAGCTTGTTTTGTTCGATAATATCGTTAACTACAGCGTTGTATTTTGCTCTTTCTGTCTTATAAATAACATCTGGATAATTAATTCTGATATCAGGCTTATTCGTCGGAATAACAGTAACTTCCAAGTTATAAATCTTGCCAAATTCAGCTTCTTCTGTCATGGCAGTACCTGTCATGCCGGAAAGTTTCGGATATAGTCTGAATAAATTCTGGAAAGTGATACTTGCTAAAGTTTGTGTTTCATCTTGAATTTGAACACCTTCTTTTGCTTCAATAGCTTGGTGTAAACCATCAGACCAGCGTCTTCCTGGCATTAAACGACCGGTAAATTCGTCTACAATCATGATTTCGCCATCTTTTACAACATAATCTGTATCTCTGATGAATAATTCTTTTGCTTTAAGAGCGTTCAACAAATCATGTGCATACTGATTGTTAATATCAAACAAATCTTTGCAGCCAATGATTTCTTGCGCTCTATCTATACCGTCTTCTGTAAGAATAACGTTTTTGTTCTTTTCATCAACTTCATAATCTGCATCTTTGTTTAATTGTGGTGCAACTTGCGCCATTAAAGTATACGTGTCAGCAGATTTTTCAACTCGACCACTAATGATAAGAGGTGTTCTAGCTTCGTCAATCAAAATACTGTCAACTTCATCGATAATCGCGTAGTTAAAAGGTCTTTGGACTAACATATCTTTAGAAGAAGCCATGTTATCTCTTAAATAATCAAAACCAAATTCGTTATTTGTACCATAAGTGATATCGCAAGCGTAAGCAGCTCTTTTACGGTTAAACTCGTCTGCGTCATGTTGGTTGGAAAGGATTACACCAACACTTAAACCTAAGAATTTGTAAATTTTACCCATCCATTCGCTGTCACGTTTTGCAAGGTAATCGTTTACAGTAACAACGTGAACTCCTTTTCCTGTTAAAGCGTTAAGGTAAGCTGCAAGTGTTGCAACGAGCGTTTTACCTTCACCGGTTCTCATTTCAGCAATGTGTCCGTTGTGCAAGAAATATGCACCAATTAATTGAACATCAAAGTGGCGCATGTTCAAAACTCTTTTGCCGGCTTCTCTCACTGTTGCAAAAGCTTCCGGTAAAATTTTATCAAGAGCTTCTTTTTCTAAAATTCTATCCGCTTTTTGATTATCAGAAGTCGGACGTTTTGCTAATATATCTTTAAAATATTGTGTTTTTGCTTTCAATTCATTGTCAGTAAGCTTCTCAAATTCCGGCTCGAGGGAATTTATATGGTCGACGATATTCATCATTTTTTTAACTTTTTTTTCGTTCGGGTCACCAAGTAACTTTAATAAAAAATTTATCATAATAATCCTCTCCAATTAAGAATATAATAACATAAACATTATTAAATTCTGTAAAAATAGCCAAATTGGGTAGTTTGTGAATTTATATTAAGGAATATATGGTAGGTTGTGATAAAAATGGGTTTGCATTAGGTGTTCCTTGCAAGCGTCATTCAGAGCCCGATTAGGGTGATAAACTATTTTTAGCTTCGGAGTGTGGGAGCGAAAGCGATTTCCACATTTACAAATTACTCTACAAATCTTTATCTTTTTATAAAAGTTAATAAAAAGCTGGATTCTTCGAAACACAGTTTCTCAGAATGACAGAGCGTGAAACTACCAGTAGAACGTCATTGCGAGAAAATCTGTGATTTTCGAGGCAATCCATTTTTTAGTTGTAAGGTGGGAAAAGCGTGAGCGGTTCCCACCAAATATTTCAATAATTATTCCACAATCCACTTTTTAGGATCAAATTTAAAATCTTGGACACGCATTTTTAATGATTTAATATATGGCTCAAATTTCTTTAGAAGAATAACCTTATATAAAGAAAGTTCTTGCGCTACAATCGGATTTTGGCACGCAATAACCATTACTCCCCCTGGAAGCATTGAATATGGTCTGGATTTACCTTTGAATTTCTGTGGCAGAATTTTGTCCCAAAAATTGCACAAGTTAGTACGCGTAATAGCCTTCTTTAGCTGTGGATTATCCATCATAGTGCTGATTACGGTATCTACTCCTTCAAAATCTGTATAAAGTACTTTTTTCATTGTTTATGTTATTATTTATTTATGATTTGTAATTTAGATGATATCATAAAATCTTCAAGAAAGATACTATTATTATCTCACATGAACCCTGATGGTGATACGCTGGGCTCTATGTGTGCAATGTATAATATGATTTACAAGCGCTTTAAAATTAAGGCGGATATGAATGTTGTGTCCAATATTCCATACAACTATAAGTTTTTGCCAAATATAGAACATGCAGAAAGATATTTTGATAAATCGCTTGTTTATGATTTAGTTATAACACTAGATGTTGCAGCGATTGATCGTGTTATGGATTCGAAAATTCTTTTTGATAAAGCAAAATGTACTGTTAACATCGATCATCACAAAACAAATCCTAAATTTGGTGATTATCAAATTATCGAGCCGGAAGCAAGTTCTTGCGGAGAAGTATTATTCAATTATTTTAAGAAAAACAATTGGAGCATAGATAAAGATTCCGCAATTTGCTTATATACAGCGATTATGACAGATACCGGTAATTTCCGTTTTGAAAATACATCTGCAAATACTTTTAGGGCTGCTGCAGATTTGGTAGAAACAGGTATTATTCCAAATAACATTTACAAAAAATGCTACGAAACAAAGACAAAAAACTTTGTAATGTTTCAGAATTATTGTGTAAATAAAGCTACTTTTTTGAATGATAATAAAATAGCTTATACAACTGTGTATAAAAAAGATTTGGAGAAATTTTCTGCCGGTGATGATTATACCGATGGAATTGCAGAAACTCTTCGAGCTATTGAATCGACAGAAGTATCTTTTGTTGCAAAAGAAGTTGATACAAAACTAACAAAGATATCTATGAGAAGCAAATCAGTTGATGTAGCAGAAATTTGTTCTTCTTTTGGCGGTGGCGGACATACATTTGCTGCCGGTTGCACAATAAAGGCATCTGTTAAAGAAGCGGTTGAAAAATTATTAAGAGAAATTAAACTGTGAAACTAAGATTTAAAACATTAAGAAATATAATAAATTCCGTTGTTGAGAATGATTTTTTCGGCATGGCAGCAGAAATGGGATTCATGCTCGTAATTGGTATTTTCCCGTTTATGTTGTTCTTGACTGCGCTTTTTGGTTGGCTAGGCAAACATTCTTTTATGAACCCGTTGATTGTATTTTTGCAGCAAGTTATGCCGGGGGATGTTATAAATCTTATTGAAACCGTTTTGAATGAAGTTTGGTTTTTTACAAAAGGCGGTTTGATTGCAATTTTTGGTTTTTGTATAACTGTAATTCTTTCTACAAACGCATTAGCAATTGTATTAAAAGGGTTGAATAGAGCGTACAAAGTAGAAGAAACACGTTCGTTCTTGTACACAAGATTATTGTCATTGGTGATGGTATTTGTTAATGCTTTGGTGTTGTTTTTGAGCATCAACTTGATTATCTTTGGTAAAGTAATTATAAAATTTTTAATTACATATACCGGTTTTACCGTCCATTCAGGAAACATGATGTTGCTGATTCGTTGGCCAATTGCGTTTGTTGCTTTGTATATAATGGCATATTTGCATTATTACATTTTACCTGATTTAGGCGGTCAAGAAAAAATCAGAAGGCGTAGTGCTCTTCCGGGGACATTATTTTTCTGTATTTCTTGGTTATTAGGCTCTTGGGGCTTCTCTGTTTACATTAATAATTTGCACACATACAACTTTGTTTACGGAACTATTGGTGGTTTTGCAGTCTTGATGGTTTGGTTATATTACACTTCTATTCTGATTCTGGTTGGTGGTGAGATAAATTCTCAGTTATACAATAAACTTGAAAGATGCGAAGAAATTAAAGCAAAAAGAAATAAGGCAAAAAATGATAACACGTTATAGAGCATATCTTGAATTTTTAGATAAAGAGCTTGCTAAGATGTTTGAAGCTCAAAAGCCTTTTATAAAATGCAAAGAAGGTTGTGCGTATTGCTGTAAAGAAGGCGAATATCCGATTTCTGAACTTGAATACATAAATTTAATGTTATGTTTTAACGATTTACCGGATGAGATTAAAGACAAAGTTAATGAAAATATTGCAGATTTATTGGAAAAAGAACGTTCAAAAATGTATCCTTGTCCATTTTTAGTGAATGATAAGTGTACTGTTTATAAAGCCAGAGCCATTATTTGCAGAACATTTGGACTTATTTCTTATAATGATAAAGGTAAAAAAAGAATGCCATTCTGCGTAAATCTCAATATGAATTATGCAAATGTTTTTGATAAAAATTCACTAACCATAAAAGGTAAGGCTGAAGATGGTACGGAGCCTGCTGCTTATAACATTGATAGAAAATTTTTGCGCAGTCCTAAGATGGAAAAAGAGTTTAATATCTTCTTCGGCGATGATAAATCATTGGTGGAATGGTTGAGGGAAGAGTTTTAAGTTATACCACTCGTAGGAACATCTGCGTTAATCAATTGCCACAAAAATGCAACCCTCGCCCCTTGTGGGAGGTACTACGTACGTAGAAAATTTACTAGATTGCGTTTTTATTTCCTCGCCCCTTGTGGGAGAGGGTATAATTTCAAGTTGAGCTTTGCGAAACTTAGAAATTCGGGTGAGGGGATGAATCCACTGGAGATTTTTGTTACGCAGAGTTAGAAACAGAAGACAAGTGGCGGTCATCCCCTCTCCTAGCAGGAGAGGGCTAGGGTGAGGTAGAGGCAGCATATTTTTTAATCTATATCCACCCTCATCAGGGCTCCGCCCAGCTTGTCTTGGATTATTCGGGGTGTCGGCAGAGTAACGTCTGACCTCCACCTTACGGGCTAACGCCCTACCGAAAATCCGCTCTCCCCTCAAGGGCGAAGCGTGAAAGATGCCATAAAAACGTTTTTCAAACGAAAAGCCCCTAATCGGGGCTGAAAAATTTTGTAAGATGTAAGATGGGGTTATTATAGAAAATTATTATTCATTAAGCTAACAATGTTGAAATAAATCTGATTGAATCGTCTTTTAATTCTTTAACAAAGTCTTTTGCGATTTTTGAAAGTGGTCTGTTATCGATTCTGTCGAATACTGCATAAA
>ERZ1034920.839-NODE-839-length-22031-cov-9.725064_pt1 | contig 22031 bp, 22 predicted proteins | sample MGYA00520688_ERZ1034920 | MGnify/ENA primary metagenome ERZ1034920 (study PRJEB33766, sample SAMN09781785) | gut metagenome | biome: gut microbiome | host: Homo sapiens | place: Madagascar | study: EMG produced TPA metagenomics assembly of the PRJNA485056 data set...
GGAATTACTTTCCCTTTGTAGTCCCACCAACGAGGCGGAGCCTGTAGTCCAAATATTAGTTTGTAGTTCTTATCAAGTAGCCGACCCGATGTCTACGTACGTCCTTGGAATTACTTTCCCTTTGTAGTCCCACCAACGAGGCGGAGCCTGTAGTCCAAATACTAGTTTGTAGTTCTTACCAAGTAGCCGACAGTTGTGTCTACGTACGTAGTACCTAGCCCATCATGCCAGAAAGTTTCATAGCGATAACAAGAGCGTAGATAGCACAAGCTTCTGCAAGAGCGGCACCAACTAAGAAGAAACCAACAGCTTTACCAGCGATTTCTGGTTGGCGAGAGATTGCATCCATCAAGCCTTTTGTTGCAACACCGATACCAAGACCAGCACCGATTGCGCCAAAACCCATTGCAATACCAGCACCTAATTGTGCTAAATCAGAAATTGTTTTTACGTCTTCCATTTTTCTCTCCTTTTAAAATCTATATAACTACTATTTTAATTTTATTCTTCAGAGTTTACTGCTGTTGCGATGTAAACTGTTGTAAGCATTGTGAATACTAGAGCTTGAACACAAGCAACAAGTATTTCAAAGAACATTATCGGTAACGGCAATCCCCAGGCAAAAAGCCCGATAAGAGCTGTAATAAGGATTTCTCCCGCTAAAATATTGCCGAATAAACGTAAAGCCAGTGTTAGAGGTCTTGTGAATAATTCTAAGATTTCAACTAACATTGAAATTACTCCAACAAAAGAAAATTCGTGTAGAAGGAATTTTCCTTTCTTTTGAATCAAACCTGCGACTACGTAATAAACCAAAACGATTATAGCAAGTCCTGCGGTTAAATTGATGTCATTAGTAGGGGATGCCAATTCACCTTGTTTTAGTTCAAGAACTTTAAAAGGAAGTTGTCCCATTAAGTTAGCTGTAACTATGAACAAAAACAATGAAGCAATAAGCGGAAAATGTTTTTGTCCATCTTTGTGAATCATGCCATTAACAAGGTTGGAAAAGTAACCCAAGATGCTTTCTAATAATAGTTGAAGCTTTGTAGGGAAGATTGTCAACTTTCTTGTTGCAATAAATGATACTACAAGTAAAAATGCCATTGCAGCCCACATAGTAATCAACGTATCCATATTAAAAGCCATTGCGTGTCCGGCTATTACTTTATTTATAATCCAATGTCCTTCGCTCATTGAATACCTCTCTCTTTCGAGTTGATATTAGCACAAAAACAAATGTAGTGCAATTGATTTTTATTAAGAAATTACACCTTCTTTTATCAGTTTTTCTTTAATATCTTTTTTTGTTTGGAATTCAGAGCCTGATTTATCGGTAAGTCTTTTGATAAGCATAATAGCAGGCGTTATAACTCCAAGAGCAAGTATACATGCGCCAAGGCTGTTAATGATAGATTTTCTTTTAAGCTTTCTAACGCCGTTAAAGAATGAGTCATAGCTTTCACCTTTAGCTAATGACGATTTGTATTGACCATATAATTCGGAAACTTGTTTGTTAACATTTTCTACTTCTTTTAAGTCAATAAATGCTCTCGTATCAATTTTATTTGTGTTTTTGTATGTACTTATAACATCTGATTGTTTTGCGATTTGGACAATTTTGTTATCCGGATTCTTGTGTAAGAATTCGTAGAGATTAATGTCAGAAGAATTAGCATTCTCAAATTCTTTTATACTTTTTTCAATACTTCCATCTACGAATGCTTGCTTGAACTTGTTATCTTCCAATACTCTGGAATCAAGTGTTATGGATTTATTGTATTTTTTGTTGGCATTCTTTTCCATCCATTCTTGAATTTTACCGCCGGCATAATATAAGAAGCATAGACATGAACCTTCTTTTATTGCATAGCCAACAAATTCTTGTGAACTTCTGGAATCGCTTAATCTTTCTGTAGTAATAAATCCATCCATAATGTACATGTTTTTAACAGGAGAGAATGCAAATTCTTCTACGACTTTGCCAATTCCCTTAAAAGATGGATTGGAAACGTTGTTGTCAGTTGGTTGGTTGTTCTTTGCTTTTTGTGAGTCGTTGTATTCTTTTATTAAATTTTTTCTGATTTTTTGTTCTGTGTAATGTTGTTTAAGTCTTGTCATTCCAACATATGTTAAGGCTGCCAAGACCGTTGATGCTACAAATTTTGTTGCGGCAAGATTTTTGAACAGTTTTTTATTTTTTTCTGCTTTTTCTAAGTTTTTCTTAATCTCTTCGTTTGGAGCATGTTCTTTGATTTTTTCAAACATGTCCATGTTTTTCAAATTTCTAGGGTCAATTTTTGAGTCTAAACCAAAGCTTTTGAAAACAGTTTTATCAAATAACCATTTGAAGGCTGGAATTCCACCAAGCCATAATGTTTCGGTACCAAATTCATCTATAAATCTATCAAAACCTTCTTCTTTTCCGGTTGCGTAAGAGCCGGCTGTCATCCCTAAACAGCTTGATACGTCTTTTACCCCTAATGGTACTAATGAATTTGGGTTCCCAAGTGTAGAATATATTTTTGCAGCATTTATCATCATTATCCTACAACCCCCATATTAAATTCATTAATTTTTTACTGTGTTTGTTCATACTACAACCTTCCTTTCACTGTAAGTTATGTAAATCTTAAAAATTGCTAAAAGTTTAACATTTATTTACATAAAAAAAAGAACTCCCGCTTATAGGAGTTCTTTTCTTTTATAAAAACAAAACTTAGCCTACAAGTTCGGTATCATCCGACTCGGAAGCCTTAACCATGATTGCGTGTTCCACAGGATTTTCTTTCTTGTAAGAACTGTCACTAGCAGCTTCCTCAAAACCAAACTCGTCTCGGGCTTTCTTCATTTGAGTTTCATCAACAAGCTTTTTAGCAAGTTCTGCAATCTCATATACCAATTTGTAACGATTATCTGTATTTTCGTTCAATTCCCAGGCTATTTTTACAATTTGATCCATTTTTACCTCTTTTTTTTACCTTAATCCAATTCTATAACACACATAAATATTTGTCCAGATGTATTTTCTTTACAATTGTTAACATAAAAGCAATTTTTGGTACAAGAATAACTTTATATATACATACGAGATATTAATAAGGAGTCTATTATGGCAAATCAAGTTAGCGGTTATTCACATACATTATTTTCTTATGGAAGTTATTTGAGAAGATACGCAGAGCAAGCCGACAATAAGGCTAATGGTGGTAATGGTAATGGCGTAATTGATGGTAATGAAATTAAAAAATTTAAAGATATTGTAAAACAAAAGACGGGCTATGATTTTGATTTTAGCAGTATGAAGCCTGTACAGAATAAAACGATTGCAGTACAGAATAAAAATGGTTTTATTTTTAATAACACTACTGAAATTGCCAAAAAATATGGAAATGCTACTTCAACAAAGACTATAGACTGGATGAATGGAAAACAGGAAGGTCATGATTTGCTTGTTCCGTCCAGAAAGACGTTAGACATTCCTTATATGAGCAATGATGACTATAAGACTTCTAAACAGTCTGTTGATAAACAGGAACAAACGGTTAGAGCTAAAATTCAAAAACAAAATGAGGCCAAAAAGCAACAAGAAGCTAAAGAATTGCATGAAAATTGCAAAAGCACATTTGAAAAATGTGTCGATTGGTTTATAGGAATATTCAATAACTAGTAGCAGCTATTTGATTTACCTATTTACCCCTCCATAAGTGTTGTCATTAAAATTGGATCACCATCTGTTGCAAGAACTGTATGTTCAAAGTGAGCAGATGGTTTTCTGTCTTTTGTAACAACTCCCCATTTATCATCTTCAACAAAAACGTCATCGCCGCCAAGATTTAACATAGGTTCAATTGCGATTACCATGTTTGTTTTGATTAGTGTCTGGTCACCAACTCTGTAGTTGAATAAGAATGGATCTTCGTGCATTTCGTGTCCAACACCATGACCACCGTATTGTCTTACTATTCCTAGTTTATAACTATTAGCGACATCTTCTACTGCGCCTGATATATCATCAAGAATATTACCGGCTCTCATTTTGGAAATGCCAGCAAATAGGGCTTCTTCAGTAGCTTTCATAAGCATTTGTTTCTCTTCAGAAATTTTACCAACTGCGTATGACCAAGCACTGTCACCAACCATTCCACCGTAAGTTGCGCCGACATCTATGGCAATAATATCGCCTTCTTTAAGTATTTCTTTTTCGGAAGGAATTCCGTGAACGACTTTTTCATTTATTGAAGTGCAAATGCAAGCCGGAAAACCAGCGTAACCTAAGAATGTCGGAATTGCCTTGTTTTCTTTAATAACGTGCATTGCAATATTATCAAGTTCTTTTGTCGATATTCCTGGTTCTACTACTTCTTTCATTTTTTTGTGAACCAATGCTACTATATGACCTGCATGGCGCATTCTTTTTATTTCATCACGAGATTTTCTGTTAATCATAATTTCCTCTTTTATCATTTTAGGATTTATAAATTCCATCCATCTTATTATCTTAAATCTAAAATGAGGGTATTGCAAGATATATAAAAAAAATCCGGCTTTTAAAAACCGGATTCTTTTATTAACCTCTAATTCCTAATTCTTTGATTAAGCTTCTGTATCCTTCAAGGTTCTTTTCCTTCAAGAATGAAAGAAGTCTTTTTCTCTTACCAACCATCATCAAAAGACCACGTTTTGTAGCAAAGTCTTTTTTGTTTGATTTCATGTGTTCAGTAAGTTCAGAAATCTTTTTTGTTAACATAGCGATTTGTACTTCCGCAGAACCTGTGTCTTTTGCGTTAGCACCAAATTTTTCGATAATTTCTTGTTTGTTTTTTAAGTTCATAATTCTTTCCTTTTCTTTTTACTCCTTAGTAAGGTATTTGAAAACTATTCGTTATCAATCACCCCCACCGGGTACGTACGAGTATTACTCTACAGTGTATATCGTATTATGCTCAAGCTGAAAAAGCAAGCAGGAGTTTACAAAAATACACTTTTTAAATTGAAAGTAGAAAATTATTTTAAATTATTACAAAGAAAATGCTTCCGCAATAGATTTGTTATAATCCGGTCTTAAGATTCCTTTTTCAGTTATAATACCTGCAATTAATTCGTGTGGAGTTACGTCAAATCCAGGGTTAATTACGTTTATACCTTCTGCACAAATGCGTTTTCCGTTAATATGTGTAACTTCTTCGTGGGAACGTTCTTCAATTGGAATTTCGGCTCCGGATTTGATAGAAGTATCAATTGTAGAAAGCGGAGCTGCTATATAGAATGGAATATTATGGTATTTAGCAGCAATTGCAACTGTGTATGTTCCGATTTTGTTAGCTGTGTCACCGTTCGCAGCGATTCTATCTGCTCCGACTACAACCATATCAATCATACCTTTACTCATAAAATAAGAGCACATGCCATCAGTAATTAATGTTACAGGAATTCCGTCCATTGCGAGTTCAAATGTTGTAATTCTTGCTCCTTGTTGGCGTGGTCTGGTTTCATCTGCAAATACCTGTATTGTATTGTCTTTAGCATAAGCAGAACGCACAACTCCAAGTGCTGTACCATAACCTACAGTTGCTAAAGCTCCGGCATTGCAGTGCGTAAGAATTGTAGCGCCTTTTGGAACAACTTCTGCACCATAATCACCAATTTTTTTATTGATTTCAATGTCTTCATTCTCAAGTTTGATTGCATTAGTCTTTAATTCGTCAATAATTCCTTTGATATCTGCTTTCGAAGCATTAATCACATCAATTTGTTTTTGGACTGCCCACATAAGGTTTACGGCAGTGGGACGTGAAGTCTTCATATATTCTGCTTTTTCAATAAGTTTTTTTACAAATTCTTCTCGAGAAAGGTTTTCTTTTGCTAATTCTTGAGCAAAAAGAATAACCCCGTGTGCGCCGGCAATACCGATAGCAGGAGCTCCTCTAACTATCATATTTCTGATTGCATCAAACATATCGTCACCGGTTGTTATATTTACAAACTTATATTCATAAGGAACAACTGTTTGGTCTACCATTTTTGAATATGTGTCAACCCATTCTATTGTTTTAATTTTTGATTTGAATTCCATTGTTTTCTCCTGAAGTTATTATTTTATCTCAAAATCAACACTTGAATTTTGATTATTTTCTTTTTTTATCCCTGTAATCATTTCATATACGTACGCTGTCACAAGTCCTGCAAATCCGTTAAATAATGCACTTATACCTGCCATAAGTATCATTAAGAGAATCATAACGATAACGGAACCAAAACTTGTTAAGAAAAATCTTAAGAACCCTTGTGTATAAGCAGGAAATAACCAACCAAGAAGCATACTTATTGGTGCGTAAACTATTGAAAAAGCAATAAATGATACAAAACCAATAATAGCACCAAATATGCATCCTTCTCTTATGCTAATAATTCCAATTAAGTCGTTTTGCTTAAGATACGCTAGTACAAAAGCTGATAAACAGAGTATTAAAATCATAAAGCTTAGAAAACTGAGATAAGGCACAACTGTAATCAGTCCAAGCATTGCTCCTGCAAAAGCACTAAGTATAGAAATTTGTTTTAATAATAATAAATTCATGTTTATCCTTTTCTGTTAAAGCCTCACCTAGTCTTGTAGGTCGTGTTCAACGATTGTCATTGAACATGACAAATTATTCAGCTGAAATATATCCTCTTAGAGCCGTATAAGCTGCAACATAAGGAGACGCTAAGTAAATAAATCCTTTTGTATTGCCCATTCTACCTTGGAAATTTCTGTTTTGTGTCGCAAGACAAACTTCACCATCACCTAAGATTCCGGCATGGACACCGACACAAGGTCCGCATCCGGGAGCTAAAATAGCTACGTTTGCTTCTACAAATATATCAATCAATCCTTCTTTTAATGCTTGTTTAAATACATCTTTAGAGGCTGGCGAAATTAGCATTCTGACATCCGGATTAACAGTTTTGCCTTTAAGTATATTTGCTACAATTCTCAAATCTTCTATTCTTCCGTTTGTACAAGTGCCGACATAAACCTGATTAACTTTAATGTCCTTTAGTTCTTCGACACGCTTTGTGTTATCAACGGTATGAGGACAAGAAACTGTGTGAGGTACGTCTTCTGCATTTATTTCAATAATTCGTTCATAAACAGCATCTTTATCCGGCAAGATCTGACGGAATTTATCTTCTCTGCCGCGTTCTTTTAAGAATGCTTTTGTCTTCTCATCAGCTATGAACAAACCGCATTTTGCACCTGCTTCTACAGCCATATTAGCAAGCGTAAATCTTTCTGACATTGACATATTATCAATTGTGTCGCCTGTGAATTCAAGAGCTTTATATGTAGCACCGTCAGCACCAATCATACCAATTAAATAAAGCATTAAATCTTTTGAGCAAATACCTTCTTTAAATTTTCCGCTAACAACGATTTTAAATGTTGCAGGAACTTTTAACCAAGTTTTTCCGAGTGCCATTGCAACAGCAACATCAGTAGAACCCATGCCTGTGGCAAAAGCTCCTAGGGCGCCTGAAGTGCAAGTGTGTGAATCCGCGCCAACTAAAACTTCTCCTGGGTTAACAAAAGTTTCAATCAATCTCTGGTGGCAAACACCGGCGCCAACGTCAGAAAGAACTGCTCCGTACTCTTTATGAAAATCTCTAAGAACCATATGAGTATTAGAAAGTTCTTTTCTTGGGCTTGGTGAAGCGTGGTCAATAAATAATACCGTTCTTTCCGGATTATTTAATTTTGACTTACCTAGCTTCTTGAATTCTTGAACAGTAAGCGGGCCGGTACCATCTTGCACTGCTGTAACATCTACTTTGGAGATTACAAGTTCTCCGGCATGAACGGTTTTGCCTGCGTGTTCTGAAATAATCTTTTCTACTAATGTTAATCCCATTTTACTCCCCTTATGTAAAAATTGTAAAACTTGATTATAAACGACCTTATTTGTCTACAGATTAATTTTATCACAAGAATTCTTTTTTGTTATAATAATTTATAGGGATACTGGGTATCATTGTTTGTTGAGAGGAAGATGCTTGAATTATTTATTGAAAAATATTGATAAAAAACAAATTATATTTTATCTGGTGTTAGCCTTATTTTCTCTATTCCTTGCTTGTTTATCGACAAATTATGATTATGACTTATTCGCAAGATTAATAGTAGGTGAAAGATTTGTAGAACAAGGTATTCTGCCATATCATGATTTCTTATCTTATACCCCGACTCATAATTGGTATGACCATGAGTGGGGTTCCGGTGTTGTATTTTATTTGGTTTTAAAATATTTTAAGGCTTTTGGAATCTTGATATTTCAAGCTGTAACAATGTTTTTAATTTCTGTTTTTATATTGAAAATTCAGAAATTGCAAAATCATGCTTATCCAAAATCACTATTGTTTATGTGTGTATTTCTTGGCTTCTTTATGCACTTGAATCCGGTGTTGATAAGATGTCAGCTCTTTAGTTTTTTGTTTTTTACTATATTTTTATACATATTAGAGTTGACTAGGCATGAAAAGAATAAATATCTGATATGGCTAATTCCAATAATGACAATAGTATGGAATAACCTCCATGGTGGTGTTGTATCAGGTCTTGGACTTGTTGCAATGTATATGTTCGGAGCATTTTTTGAAAAACGACCTTGGAAGAAATATTTAATAGTCTTAGTTGCGTCTTGTATAACTCTTATTGTAAATCCTTACGGTATTGAGTATTTGAAATTTCTCTTTTCTGCAACGACGAAACAAAGAACTTATGTTGTTGAGTGGTGGCCTTTTTACGCATTCCGACATATCGCCTATTATACTCCTTCTGTAATTTATTCATTATTGGGTGTTGCAGCTTATGCAATTGCTGTTATAAAGAAACGGAAAATAGATTATACAAAAGCTTTTGTATTGACTACCACATTAATATTAGGTGCTATGCACGTGAAATTATTATCTCTAGCAATAATTTCAACAGCTGCTTTTTGTTACAACGATATAATGAATTTGTTTAAGCTTTTTATTAAAGTATTTAAGAAAATAGAAAAAAACTTATATTTGGCAATAGTAGTTTTATCTTTTTTGATTCCATTGTCTTCACCGATGTTACCGAGAGCTGATTTTGAAAAATATCCGTTCTATGAAATTGAGTTTTTGAAGATAAATAATATAAAAGGCAATATTGTCACTCCTTTTGGGATGGGAAGTTACGCTACGTATAAACTTTATCCTGATAATCTTGTTTTTATGGATGGCAGATACGAAGAAGTTTATGACGACTATATTTTTGATACTTTAAGAAATTTTGAACTTGTAAATATGAATTGGGAAGATATTTTTACAAAATATCCGACAGATATCTTGATGCCAAGAAAAAATAGTGACGTGTATGGTGCTTTATTAAAGCATCCGGCATGGACTTTGATATTTGATGGTAAACTTTGTGGCATCTTTGTTCGAAAAGGTACAGAGAAATTTTCATATTTTGAGCCGGAGTATGGTATAAATTATTATAGAGAAACTATGTTTAAACACGGAGATTTTTTGAATGACTAATCCCTTAAAATATACTTGTTTGTTTGGTGGCGGTGCAATTAGAGGAATGGCTTATATTGGAACCATAAGAGCATTGGAAGAATTGGGCATTGAGTACGATATTATTGGCGGTTCTTCTGTAGGAGCTATTATAGCAGCACTAGTTGCTAACGGATATAAATCTTATGAACTTGAAAATTTATTCATGAAGGTTAATTTTGATTTATTTAAAGATATTCATCTTGGCATAGGCAAAGCATTTGCAATTAGTAAAGGTGAGATATTTTTGGATTGGTTAAATGAACTTTTGTCAAACAAGAATGAAAATGTAAGAGGAAAGCATATCACATTTAAGGATATGGATAAAAATTTGGTAATAATAACAACAAATCTTACAAAGTTTTGTTCTCAGGAATTTTCGAAAATAGAAACTCCTGATTTTGAGGTAGCTCAAGCTATAAAAATTTCATCTAGCATGCCGGGACTTATGGCACCATATGAATATGAAGGTTCATTTCTTGTAGATGGGGATTTGCAGAAAGCTTCTCCTATGTGGCGGCTTTCAGAGAGCTTGAAAAAATCTAAGAGCAGAATCTTAGAATTCCGACTTGAAGGTGATTTCAATAAAGATGAAAAGAGCCCTATATCTTTCATAAACACGATTTATAGCTGTGTAACTGATGTTGCAACAGATTTTGTAAATGAGATATACGGACAAAATGATAGATTTGATTGTATAAGAATTAATACAGGTGATGTTTTCTTTGCAGATTTTAATTTGGACAAAGATAATAGACGCAAATTGATTGATATTGGATATAATCAAACAATAGACTATTTTAAAAATGTATTACCACAAAAGAAACAAAAATTAGTGTCTGTATATGAACAAATTCTGCTATATTTAAAGAAGGCACAAAAAGGTTTGAAGGCTAATAATGTAGAAGAGGTTCAGTGGTGGTTTGGTGATATATTTACAACTTTGTGCGAAAACAAAGAAATTGTTGATCCTGTTATTTATAATAAGATTTGTGATGTAAAAAACTCTCTTGTTAAAAGCACTGCAACTATATTGTTTTTTCACACTTGCTTTAAGGGTGCAAAAAGGTTGGATGCGGAACTAAGAGATTTGATACTAACTGTAAATACTAGGGTTGCCGATTTAAAATTGTATTTGCAAAATTTTCGTGTATCTGCAGAAGAGACAGAGTAAGAAGTTGTATTTAAAAACTTTACAATCAAAGATTATTGGGTATAATTAAATAAGCTAAAGAGGGGTGTCCGAGAGGTTTAAGGTGCAATCTTGGAAAGGTTGTGTGGGAGCAATTCCACCGTGGGTTCGAATCCCATCCCCTCTGTATTGGAGTCCGGTCGCAGAATGCGACCGGACTTCAATTTTATACAAATCCCGTAAACAAGCATCTTTGAGGCTTGTATTTTACAAAGATAGACTCCAAAAGGAGACTAAATTCTCTCTTTTGTGGGCAAGTATTACAAAAAGTCTCTGTTCGAGGCGTAGGAGGTGGAAAAGAATTTTATTTAAACAGTTGAATTAATACTGAAATAACTGACACAGCGATTGCTATTATTGCTAATCGCTCTGAAGATTTGAATTGTTTCTCCGCTAAAATACTGTTGTCTTTAGTTGCTTCTACAAGTTCGTTGGTGCATTGAACCAACAGTTTAGCGGTTTCAGCATTTTCTTTTGTTAAACTTTTGGAATCTTGTAAAATTGAAGTTTGTTTTTGCAGCTCCGCGATTTGTACTTTTGGTTGTAATTCTAATTCTTTTTGCTTTCTCATATATAAGCTTGCTGTTTCAGCACTATGAGCATTATTAATCATACAATACCTCCACTTGCATTATCTCATTTAAAAGCTAATTTGTCAGAAAAATTTATATTATATTAATATTTCACACACTTCTTCCTGCAATCCTATACAACTCCTTAACTGTCAGATTTGGAGCTTGTTTGCCATTCAAAATATCTTCTATTAATTTAGGTGGAAGATAGCGCAGGCTCATCAGTCGGTAGATATAACTACTCTTTTGCTCTTTAGAGAGTTTGCCTTCAAGCCAGAGTTTGTGATAATAAAATCCTTTGGCAACAGATTGGATTAGAGTTAAATTATATTGACATTCATTCTCTATTATCAATTTGATACCTCTTTTGGGCACAGCTACCAGCTGAACGGATGTTGTTATTATTATAAATTCATCATCTGCATAATCTATCAAAACTTGTTCTCCGTAAGCAAGAAGCTCCAATACTTTCACAAAAATGTTTTGGTTCAAAACAATTTCAACCTCATTTTTGCGTACAATGACTTTATTTAAAACATATCTGATAATTTGATCATTGAGTTCTATATCCACAACCATATCAAGAATTTTCTTCTGCAAAGTTATTGATTTATTGGCAATATATTGTTGAATTTCAGTCTTATTTCGGACAAAATCTGTAATGACTTTTCGCACAAGAGTTTCAATTTCAAGTTTTGGCAATTTACTAATAGTACCCACATCTTGCTCACGATTTTGGAGAATTGCTTGGGATATATAGTAGCAATAGCGTTTTTTATACCGGTTATTGCTATAACTCGGTGACATGTAGTTTCCCTTATCATCAAACAATTTTGAAGCAAGAAGAGCATAAGAAGGATTATTGGTTTCATACTTTCGTTCAATTGACTTTTCCTTAAGCATCTTTTGAACTTTTTCAAAAACATTTTCATCAATAATCCCTTCGTGCAGTCCCTCATAAACCTTGTCCTTGTGCATTATTTTTCCAATATAGGCTTTGTTTTTCAATAGATGATTCAAATGTCCTTTTCTGAAATTCTTTCCACTTTCGGTTTTAATATCGTTTTCAATGAGATAATCATGCAAGTTTTTTATAGAACCAAGTTCCAAATACTTATCAAAAATAAGTCTTACAAACCCGGATTGTTCCGGATTTTCAACAAGAGTGCTACCAACTTTTGTATAACCAATTGGAGCCTTACCATGTACAAATAATCCCTTTTTCCGTGATGCTTCAAATTTATCTCTGAGTCGTTCACTAGTAATTTCTCTTTCGAATTGCGCAAATGATAAAAGCATGTTCAAAGTAAGTCGTCCCATAGATGTCGTTGTATTGAACTGCTGTGTAATAGACACGAATGATGCCTGATGCGCATCAAATATCTCAATTATCTTTGCAAAGTCCATCAATGAACGAGTTAGACGGTCAACCTTGTAAACAACCACAATATCAATTTTGTTTTGCTTAATATCTTCCAATAATTCTTTAAAAGCTGGTCGTTCCATTGTTCCACCTGAAAAACCTCCATCATTGTATTGTTTTGTTATCAACGTCCAACCTTCGTGTTTTTGGGATTTGATATATGCTTCGCAAGCTTCACGTTGAGCATCTAATGAGTTGAAATCCAGCTCTAAGCCTTCTTCTGAGGATTTTCTTGTATAAACCGCACATCTTACCTGTTTCATTTGCATACTCCAAAAAATCTGTTACCGTTCCACTTTGTCCCTGTGATTTCTAAAGCAATTGCTGAAAGACTTTTATAAAGTTTCCCATTAAAATTATACAAGCCGTTCTGTAAAACAACCTCATACGTGCGTCCCTGATACTTTCTGATAAATCGGCAATTGTTTGAAGTTCCCTTTAAGGATAAGTTTGACTCTTCAGCTAAAGTATTTGTCTTTAACTCATTCATTAGCCTTTTAAGTTTTATTTTAACTTCCGGTGATAAATCGCCGTATTTTTTAAGCCATTTTTCTAATTTTTTATCAACAATCTTGCTCATCAAACACATTAATGGCTCTTATTGCAGCAATTATCAAGGCTTAAGACACAATAGTTAACATTACTTCAATTCTTTATATGACATCAAAATTTTATGAAAAAATTGCATTTCTTCAAGTGTCGATTGTTCAAAAATTGTATTGATGTCGTTAACTAATTCTTGTTTGGTTTTTATATGCCCAAAATCAAACAAGTCTTTTATTTCAACATTCAGAGCATTTGTAATTTTATTCAAATTATCTTCTTTTGGTAAATGCACACCCTTTTCAAGCTTACTTAAATTTGTAGCCTCCATGTCAATTAAATCGGCAAGTTCAACCTGTTTCATTCCTTTGGCTTCCCTTAATTCTTTTATACGTTTTCCTACTTGCATACTTAATGTTGACATAATTACCTCACAACACCAGTATACTTGATTACAATATTGATAAAAAGATTATTGCATGTCAAGTTGTCATTATAATATGATTGACTTGTTATCACTTTTGATTGTATACTTATCATAAATCGCCAAGAAATTGGTTTCGTGTAATAAGAATTTGAGAAAGAGAAGTATGCCTAAAATTAGTGTTATCATTCCTGTATACAACGTAGAAAAATATTTGCCTGAATGCCTCGACAGCATTCTCAATCAGACTTTTCAAGATTTTGAAATAATCTGTGTTGATGATGGTTCGACTGACAGGTCGTTGGATATTTTGCAGGAATACAAACGCAAAGATGATAGGTTTGTGATTTTGCAACAACGCCATGCCGGAGCAGGAGCGGCAAGAAATCATGGTATAAAATTGGCAGAAGGCAAATACATTCAGTTTCTTGATTCAGATGATTATTTCGAGTCAACACTTTTGGAAGAAATGTACAACCATGCAGAAAAATTTGGTGCAGATTTAACGGTTTGTTCTTCAAGAAAAGTTGATGATAATGGCAATATTACAGAAACAGGAAGTCCGAATTTTCCGATAAACATTGATAAAGTTCCTATGGAGCAGGTTTTTAGCAGACAAGATTTCAAGGACGAGATATTTTGTCTGCTGATACCTGTGGTGTGGAATAAGTTGATTAGAAAATCATTTTTGGAAGAAAACTACCTTGAGTTTCCGCAGCTTTCAATTTATGAGGATATCACGTTTATGCACAGTGTTGTAGCTTGTGCAAATAAAATTGTTGCATTCAATAAAGAGCTTATTAATTACCGTTTTAATCGTCCGGGAAGTCTTGTTAGCACTCGTTCTTATCACACGATTGATGCTGTAAAATCTTGCATGTGTTTGAAACAATTTCTTGAATCTAGAGGTTTGTATTCAGAACTCAAAACCGCTTACAAAAAAGCTGTAATCAACCATATCCGTGCAGAAATCAGCTATTGCAACGATGATGAGTACAAAAAATTCTTAACTGATTTTAAAAATCTGCTTCCTAATGATTGGACAAAATATCAGTCTGCTTTAAGGAAAGATTACATTACACCAGAATATTTAAAACATTTTATCGGCAATAAAAAAGTTATGCTTTGGGGCGGAAGTTTGTTTATCAAACAAGTTTTAGAAAAAGAGCAAGAAAAAAATCCGAATATTTTAGGGATTATCGACCGTAACGAGGCGTCAGCCGGCAAACCTTTTTGTCATTACACAATTTATCCTCCAAAAGCGATTACTGAATTAAAACCTGATGGAGTAATTTTAACGGTTCTCTCCAACAACGAGTCTATTTATGAATCTTTGAAACAAGAATTTGCAGAAAAATATCCAAATATAAAGCTGTTACCAAATATTTTTGATGAGGAGTTAGAGTTTTGCAAGATTTAAAAATAGATTTAGTCTATCTTTGGGTAAACGACAAAGATGAAGAATGGCAAGCAAAGCGAAAATATTGGGCAAACAAACTCGGTATAACAACAGAAGAAGAAAATAACAATTGTAGATTTTCCGATAATGATGAACTCAAGTATTCTTTGCGTTCTGTGCAAATGTATGCACCTTGGATTAATAAAATTTTTATCGTAACGGACGGACAAGCCCCTAATTGGCTTGATACCAAAAGTTCAAAAATAAAAATCATTGACCACAATGATATTATGCCTTCTGATAGTTTGCCTTGTTTTAATAGTGCTGCAATAGAAACTTGTTTAGATAATATACCGGAACTTTCGGAATATTTTTTATATGCAAATGATGATATGTTTTTTGCTTCAAAAGTTACTCCAAATGATTTTTTTGATGAGAACAATAATCCGATTGTAAATTTAAGAAGTCGTAAATGGACAGAACCTAATAATTTATATACACAAAGAATTTTATACACTCAAGATTTATTTAATAAAGCTTTTAATAAAAAAGCTGACTTATTTATGGCAGACCCTTCGCATTGTATTGACGCATATAGAAAAAGTTATTTTAGCTCTTGTAAAGAGTTTTTTAGACAAGAATTTAACAAATTGCTTTATCAAAAATTCAGAACTCCAAATACAATTCAGCGAATTATTTTTAGTCTTTTTATGTTAGAAAATAAACAAGCAAGTCTAAAATCAAATCCACCAATTGCAGAACAAGATTTTTATACAAATCTTGATAATTTGTATTTAAAACTGGAATCTAAATATTCTTTAGAAAATGTAATAAAAAAGCATGCACCTAAACTTTTGTGTATTAATGATACTCAAGATACAGATGATAAAGCTAGAAGAAGTCTAAAAGCGGTTCTTGCAAATCTTTTTCCGCAAAAACAAGCTTGGGAAATTGTTAAAAAGTTTTCAATAGAACCTGTTTATGAAGATAATTATTACTCTATTGTATTTTCATTTGATAATAAATATTGCAGATATTTTGCACCATTACTGCAATCCCTTATAGAACATTCTAATGGAGAAAAATTTGATATTGTAGTTTTCAATTCCGATATAACAACAAATAATCACAAACTTCTTCAAAGTATGTTGCCAGAAAATTTTAGCCTTAGATTTTTCGATATATCAGATTTCATTTCAGTAAATTTTCCTTCTATCAAATTGAAAAGTGTTCATAACTGGTCGGTTGAAATTTATAACAGAATTTTTATACCGCTATTAATGTCTTTGTACAAAAAGGTTCTTTATCTTGATACAGATGTTATTATAAATAATTCATTAAAAGAACTCTTTAATATTGATTTTGAAAATAAACAAATTCTTGCCGTTAAAGATGCGACTGCACAAATTCTACATCTGAAAGAATTTGAAGAACGTTATAAACACATAAAACATTGTTTAAACCTCAAAAATGAAACGAATTATTTTAATTCCGGCATGCTGATGTTTAATATTCCTTCAATAGACAAAAGCGAATATAAACAATTAGTAGAAAAGGCATTTGAACAAGAAAAGTTGCTTTACCCAGACCAAGATATTTTAAATGTGATTTTTGAAAACAAAGTCAAATTTGTATCAACTAAATGGAATTTCTGTTGTGGGATTTTTATATGGAACAAAGATTTTCTAAGTTATTTGAAAGACGATTATTTATCAGATATAAAATCTGCACTACAAAATCCTTGCATAATTCATTACACATCACCACAAAAACCTTGGAATTCAGAACTCGAATTATTCTATGAATTATTTTGGAAATATGCCAAGCAAACAGTTTTTTACGAAGATATCTTATTTGCGCGAAGTAGAGAATTAACTTTAAAAACAATTATAGAAGGAGCAAAATTTACCAATCTTTATTTGCAAATACAAAATGAGAAAAAGATTGTATTTTGGGGAGCCAGTTTGTTTTTAGAAGAGTTTTGTCAAAAATATAACATTCAGAACTCAAATATTATTGGGGTTATTGATAAAAATCCTTCTAAACAAGGTAAGTTTTTAGGACAGTACAAAATTTTTGCGCCAAAAGATTTAAGTTGGCTTAAACCAGATGAAATAATTATAACAATTGTTAATTCTGCAAGAGAAAGAGCTATAGAAGTTAAAGATTTTCTAAAAAACAGTAATTTTATAGACATTGAAGTAAAAACAATATAAGGAGAGAAAATGCTAAAGAATAAATTATTTGAAGATTTGTATGATAGAGTACCTAATAGAGGCAATATTGTTATATTTGGGGCTTGTAAAGCAGGTGAAGGAATCATGAATGACTTAAAAATTAATAAGCCTGAAACTAAAGTAATTGGTTTTATTGACAATTTTGCAAAAGGTAGCTTTAATAACCTTCCTATATGGAGTTTAAAAGAGTTTATCGATTTAAACTTGGATTGTCAAATGGTTATAATGTCAACACAAACCGATAAAAATAAGATTATGAACTTTTTTGATATCTATGATATCCCTGCAATAGAACAAACTCCATTTGTTAGTGATTATTATCGTAACAATGCAAAAATATTGAGCGATGAAAATCATACAAAAGTTCTTGAAATATTTGATGATTTAGATGATAAGAACTTATATGATAATATTTTTAAAATCAGAAAGAATCTTTTAGATACAACTTATTTAGAGCAATACCATTATAAAATTCGTGCTAATAGGTTTGGTACATACCACGTTTGCAAAAGTCAGTATTTAGAAAAAATCAATAAAAATGCCGTGAAAATAATCTTTGATTTAGGACTGAACGACGGTTTTAATGTTATTGCGTTCAAAAAGTTACTACCAAATCTTCAAAAAGTTTATGGTTTTGAAGTAATATATGACTTGGTAAAACGTGAATATATAGAAGATTTTATAAACGATAAACGATTAGAAGTTGTGCCGCTTGCACTGGGCGATTGTACAAAAAAGATTAATTTTTGTGTAAATAAAGCTCATTTAGCAGCGTCTTTTGGTGAAGAAATTTCGAGCAAGAAAGGTACAAATTCAACAAACTTAGAATACAGGACTGTTGATGTAACAACAATGGATAAATTCTGTACTGAAAAAAATGTTTTTCCTGACTTTATTAAAATGGATATTGAAGGAGCTGAACTTTCGGCATTAAAAGGTGGAATAAGAATGATAAGAGAACATCGTCCACAATTAGCAATCTCAATTTATCATTCAAGTGAAGATTTTGTGAATATTCCACTCTATTTAAAAGAAAATCTTGAAAACTATAAATTCAGACTTGGACATTACTCACCAAAACTTAGCGAAACCGTGCTGTACGCAATACCAAATGAGTTAGCATAGAAAAAGGAGAAATATATTAAAAATATTAAGTGTGAATATTTTAGCGATAAAAAGATTTGCGAAAATAATGAATATTATAAAAATTATTGTGCTTTTGGTAAAAAGCCGAAAAGTGTTCTAAAGAAATTTTATAACAAAAAAAATATTTGAAGTTGTCCTAACAGAAAATACAAACGGTACAAAATATTTTAGATCGGCAAATTAAGTGAGGAAATTAAATGATTACAGATGATGATATGATAAATTTGCAGATTTGGGAGAAAAATCATATTAAAGATTGTGACACAAGGCAAATGTTTCGTAACAAAAAGTCCTTGAAGTCGGAGGAATTACGCCTTCTAATGTAGCACGAAAACTAGGTGTGCGCTCGTGGTCTTGTGTTGATCCTTGTAAAACTTCTGGCGAAACTAACACTAATTCTTATAAAACATCTAAAGTATTATTTAGACAATCTCAAAGTCACAATCATTAAGCATAATTTTTTTGCCTTTCTTTAAATCGTTCACAACAAAAAACGAATTCTCATTTTTTATAACAATTGCCACATCTTGAATGTCGGCATCTATTGTCATTCTTGATGCGGTGGTTGATTCTGACAACTGTTCAAAGATTTTATATTCAATTTGAGGAACATAGTTTTCTGAATACCGCGCATTCTTTATGCGTTTTTTAAAATTTTTTATAGAATACATAGCTCCTTTTAATCGTGTTGTTTTCATTAGTGCCAGCAGTGTGTGTAATACTAATTTTATTTCTTTTGGATAGCCAACTTTTGTCGAATTTGGACTAAAATATCGCTTACATCGTTTGCACAACAATTGTTTTTTACCATTAGAAATGACTTCGTCATTTTGCTTGCAGATTGGACAAATATCATAATTTTTCTTCATATAAATACCTCTTATAAAAAAAATATAGCATAAAAATCCGTTTTTTATTAAATAACTGATAGATTCTTTTAATAAGAGGCTAAAACCCAGTAAAATCTAAATTTTGGCATTAAAGCCTTTCTTTAAATTAATATGGCAGGGGTTCCTAGCCGTATTGATATAAGGAGACACGAATGTCAAACTTAAAAACGACAACGGTAAAAATACAGATAAGCGAAGTGCTGCGCCACTATGCAGAAAATGGAAGTTCAAATTTTAAAATGGTTGCTCTCTCAGAGGTTATTATTCCGAACAATTTGAGCAAAAAACATTCTAAGAAGCAGGTAAGCAAGCTCGTTCAAGCGATTAAAAAGGTTGGATATACAAATCCAATTATTATTGATGAACGGAACTGCTTAATTGCTGGTTACGCAAGAATTCTTGCTGCAAAAGAGCTAAAAATGACTCAAATTCCAGCAATCATACTTGAAAATATTTCTGAAACAGAAGCAGATGCAATCAGACTGCTAGATAATAGGCTTGCAGAAGATTCTGAATGGGATTTTTCGGTGTTAAAGCTTGAAATTGACAAACTTCTACAACTGGATTTCGAGCTTAAAGATATCGGATTTGAAACAACAGATTACGACAAGCTATTGCATTTTGAGAGCGAAGAAAATTCGCCTATTAAAAAGGATGAAGAGGATGAATCCTGGCTTGAGGCAAACATTCCTGCAACTGTTAAACCTGGTGATTTGTATAGGCTCGGAGACAATTTTGTTTATTGTGGAGATTCTCTGTGCGAAAAATCGTATGAAATTGTTATGCAAGGCGAGACAGCCCAAATAATTGTTACAGATCCACCTTACAACTGCAAAATTAAGAATTTTGTTTGCAACACAAATCATAAAGAATTTGCGATGGCTTCTGGTGAAATGACAGATGAGCAGTTTGCGGAATTTCTAAATACTATCTTAAAAAATCTGCATAAAAATTCGAGCGCTGGCAGTTTACATTACATATTTATTGACTGGCGAGGAATTAATACGGTACTGAATGAAGGACATAAAATTTATTCAGAGTTATTAAACGTACTGGTTTGGAACAAAGGTGTTGGTGGGCAAGGTGCTTTGTACCGCTCTCAACATGAACTCATTCCTGTCTTCAAGAAAAAAGGTAAACATCAGAATAATATTAAGCTCGGAAAATTTGGTCGTTACCGCACAAATGTCTTAGATTATCCTGGAATACGAGCAACAAATCCGGATTCTTTAGAGCTTCTTAAGCTGCATCCGACAGTTAAGAGTGTACCTCTTATTCAAGATTTGCTGCTTGATACATCGTCAAAGAATAATATTGTGCTTGATTGTTTTGGAGGCAGCGGTTCAACCTTAATCGCAGCTGAGAGGTGTAAGCGCAGAGCACGGATTATTGAATTAGATCCGCGATATTGCGATGTTATAATTTGGCGCTGGCAAAAAGAAACCGGCAAAACGGCAAAATTAGTTAAAAATATAGGAGAAATAAATCATGACTAATGAACAAGAAATTAACAATTCAGATCAATACGAAGTTGGATATGGAAAACCACCTAAAGAAACTCAATTCAAGAAAGGACAATCCGGGAATCCATCCGGTCGAAAGAAAAAGCCAATTCCGAAGTCTTTACACGAAGCTATAGTGCTTGAGTTGGCAGATATAGTTACAATAAAAGAAAATGGGAAAGCTGTTAAAATGCCTAAGTATGAGCTTCTTGCCAAAGCAATCATTAATGATGCTATCAAAAGTGAAAAAGGCAATTCAAGAAAGATAGTTATTGAACAAATGTTTAAAACTGATGTTTTGGAATATAAAGATATGTTGGTCAAGCGAGCAATGGAAGCAGTACCTGAAATGGAGCCAGAACAAAGAGCTGAATGTAGGAAGTTCTTGGATGAGTTAATGGATAAATTCTGTAGGGGACAATTAGAACTAGAAGAATAATTTAATCTTTAAAATAATGAGAGGTGTAGTTTTTACAACACCTCTCATTCCAATTATCATTAATTGAAATCATTAGTGAACTCTTTTATACATTAATGCAACTCTCCATGTTGTAAACTTGTAACATGTTTCTTGTTATCAAAAATTAAAAATTTTTCTAAAAATAATTAACTAGTAAAAACGCAAAAGCATTTTATTTTTTCTATTAAGTGCACTGTACAAGCCCTTAATAATGTATCTAGCTAACATCGTTGCTAAAAAATGTTAGCTAGATACTTCTCAAACTTAAATTCCATATAAAGATGACTATAATTTAACATACAAAACAAGATGTAATTAGCTATGAGATGGAGAACAAATACTATTGCATAATTCCAAACCACAAGCTCCACTACATTGTGTTTTCATTAAACATTCTTTGCAAGATAAATCTTGTCTTTGTCGGAATTTATTAAATATTTCTGACTCCCAAATTTCTTGAATAGAATGTTCTTTCAATGAAATTCTATAATTATTGGTACAGCAGTCAAAAGAACAAGGATAAGCATTCAATTCCGCATCTATATACATAGAAAAACGTGCAGCTTCACATACGTCAATGGATTCAATTGGTATATTATTACAATGCTTTATTATTGCAGGAGATATACAAGTATCAAAACCTATTTCAAAATCATAAATATTGTTATTAATTAAA
>ERZ1034920.840-NODE-840-length-22001-cov-6.910963_pt1 | contig 22001 bp, 16 predicted proteins | sample MGYA00520688_ERZ1034920 | MGnify/ENA primary metagenome ERZ1034920 (study PRJEB33766, sample SAMN09781785) | gut metagenome | biome: gut microbiome | host: Homo sapiens | place: Madagascar | study: EMG produced TPA metagenomics assembly of the PRJNA485056 data set...
TGATGTCATCCACCTGCATATAATCGCCAAGCTGATCGGTAAGAGTAATGAATCCAGCATCACTTGGATCCTCCCCCTGGCCAACCTGGGTAGGTGACTGTGCAGAAGAAATGATTTCATCTTCAATCTGCTTAAAGATATCTTCCAGTCCTTTAGAATCTGATGCTACTTTATAATACGCCGCATCGTTGCCATTACTATCCTTCGCACGGGTTCCCAGCTTCTCATACGTTCCTGCAGTCGGATAATTACTGGACAGACCATGCATAAATGCATTAAATTTTTCTTTATCGGTCCAGCCTCCCCATCCGGAATGCCCGGTAATGCTGACATCCGCACCACTAAATATACCAATGGTGTAAATATCTGCATCAGCTTTTATACCTTTCGCAGATTTGATTGCATCGTTAGCCACATCATCACTAAAATCCTTCTGGTGATTCGGCTCTCCATCTGTAAAAAATATAACAACTCTTTTGACATTCTTTCTATCAGCGTTATTATTCGCATCGGTTTTACTCTGATCCACAAGATCCTTTGTCAGATCCATCGCATAATCCGCTGCTGTACATCCTGCCGGCGTCAAAGCATTGACTGTTGTCTTCCCTTCTGATTTATTTCCACTTGTGTAAGCCTTATATCTACTGACAATCTGCGTGTAATTATAGTAAAATCTGCTTTGCCTGTACTGGTCATTTCCAACTTTATTCGTCTTATCACCGGCAAATTTTACAATCGCGATACGATTCTGCTTATTCACATCCGTCCTTTTATCATTAGCTTCTGCCGAACTTTCAATAAAACTGTTCACTGCATCTTTAAGTGCCTTTATTCTTCTGGTGCTGTCAGCACTGCCCATCGGATCATCCATACTTCCCGATACATCAAGAACCAGTACGATATCCAGTGGCACTATAGTCTGCCCTGTGATCTTGGCAGTCGAAGATAATGCAGACAATCCCACCAGAAAATCTGAACCCACACCTTTCTCGATCGTTGCTGTGCCAGACTCTTTTTCCTGGCTGGTAAGAGTCACATCATCTGCCGATACAGACTTGTCCGTCCATATACGCCCCACATTCTTTGTACTGTCATCCAATGCATTTGCATCGTGCCAGTTATTTATAGTTACATTGTCTGCCGTTGCAGTCCTGGCAGCATTCTCTGCGGCATTCACCTGCTGTGGCCATAGACTAAATACCATGACAGCTGCAATGATAAATACCAATAACGACGTCTTCTTCTTCATCTTCAGCTCTCCTTCCGTTTTTATCTTTTTATTATATAATACTTTCTATTTTTTGACATCGTCCATTTTGGAAGAAATTTGGACATTTACATAAAAATAACAGGAGATTTCTCCGAAATCTCCCGCTTTCTGTTATTCTCCCATATAGTCTGTCGGATTCACCGGCTGTCCATCTTTCTTCATGGCATAATATACATTACAGCCCTCCAGTGAATAGTATTTGGTCGGCTTGCTAACATAACCCACTACCGTATTTGCTTCAACGGTATCTCCCACATTCAGCGGTACCTCTTTCAGTTGACCGATCAATAGTTCATATCCATTTCCCAGGTCCAGATTAACCGTCGTACCAGTCTGTGCAGTTACATCGATCGACTTGACAATGCCCGCTGCTCCTGCGATCACCTGATCTCCTTCTGCTCCGGAAATGATCAGTGCCGGATTATACTTGAACTGATCCAATGTGGAAAAATACACGGTCTTATCCATGCTGTAATTCATAATAACCTGTCCGTCTACCGGCCATAACAGCTCACTATCTTCGGTAAAATGATAAGATGTACCACTTCCAGATGTCGCTACACTTCCTGTACCGCCCTGATCTGTTCCTTCCGTACTCTGATTATCCTCTTCCGACTTGTTCTGTTCCATCTTTTGATCCTGTTTTTCCTCATTCTGATTCTCAGTATCTATCGTCAGCTTGTCTGTATTTGCTGATTTTGCCGATACCTTGCTATTACTATCCTTTTTTTTCGTGCTGTCTGCCTGCTGCTCCTGTTCATCTTGCTGCCCGGATCTCCGATAATTCGTCAGTGTATAAGTTCCTGCGATTACCACCGCCGCTGCAAAACAGAGCGCAATACCTATAGACGCACGCCTTCTTGCCGAAGGCTTTTTCCTCTTCTTCATATTCATCACCTCTGGCTATATTTTTGCCAGAAGCAGGGCTTCTTATTCAGTACTGCTCACAATATCTGCAACTTCTTTTAATTCTGTTCCTTCGAAAAAATATTCCAGAATTTCATCATATGTTTTACCATCTTTTGCCATTTTATTGGCCGAATACTGACTGAGCCCCAGTCCATGTCCTACACCTCGTGTAGTCACTCTTAGTTTACCATCGTATTTCTGAAGTACAAAACTCCCGGATGCCAGCTTATATTTTTCACGAAATTCCTCTCCGCTCATAGTCTCATCTCCCACCTGCACAGAAGTCACATATCCTGCCGTATCCGTCTCCGTAACACTGACTTCCATATCATCCAGGATCTTCGTCTGAATCTGTTCTCTGGATTCTATATCATATGGGCACTCTTTAATTTTCAAATATGGATAATCCTCATTCCCAAGCACCTCTTTGCCGTCTCTTGTATTGCCATTGGTCAATCGGCAGTAAGGTACATAAGCAAGCTGCTCTCCATACATAAGTACTTGTCCTTCCGTATCATCCCATGCATTTTTCAGACGGTTATAATTCTTCCTATAGCTTCCAGATCCCCACTGCTCACGCATGTCATCATTTGTCCAGTATCCGTCGCTGAATACCGTCTGACTTCCATTATCCTTAATCTGTGTATATACAGTTGTCCGCACCAGAACTGCCTGTGCTCTCAGTGCTTCTTTTTCATACGAGACCGGAATTTCTTTTGCCATCCTTCCGATACAATAATCCTCTAAAGGCACATCCGTTTCTTTCCCATCACGCTCTGCTTTCACCTGCATGGTATCTACTGTTTTAGATGCAGGAACTGCTTGCCCATTCATAAATACGGTAATCACATACGGTAATAGCACGATAATAATCAGATAGGAACCCAGTCGTTTTAATTTTTGCAGCATAGAAAAATCCTCCCATAGGATTCTATGAGAGGATCTTTTGTTTTATTCAGTACTGTATCTGATTTTATAATCTGATTCGATTATGCTTCAACCGTAATCTTATTCAGATGCCAGATTTCTTTTGCGTACTCTTCAATTGTTCTGTCGGAAGAGAACTTACCACAGCATGCAGTATTCAGAAGTGCCATTCTAGCCCATCCTTCTCTGTCTTTGTATGCTGCTTCTACACGCTCCTGTGCTTCTGCGTAAGAACGGAAATCTTTCAGAATGAAATACATATCTGCGCGGTCGCTGCAATTTGTATTCAGCAGACTGTTGTACAGATCACGGTAACGTTCTGTATCTCCATCTGCATAAGTGCCATCTACCAGCTGGTCTACAACTCTGCGGATATCTGCATCATTGTTGTAGATCTCGTAAGGATTGTATCCGCCATTCTTCTCGTAATTCATAACTTCATCAGAGCTCATTCCGAAGATAAATGCATTCTCAGAACCTACTTCTTCTACGATCTCAACATTGGCTCCATCCATGGTTCCCAGTGTCGGAGCACCGTTCAGCATGAATTTCATATTACCTGTACCGGATGCTTCCTTTGATGCAGTTGAAATCTGTTCGCTGACATCTGCTGCTGCGAAGATCCATTCTGCATTTGATACACGGTAATCTTCGATAAATACTACCTTGATCTTACCGTTGATACTGCGGTCATTATTGATCACATCTGCTACAGAGTTAATCAGCTTGATAATCTCTTTCGCACGGATATATCCTGCGGAAGCTTTTGCTCCAAAGATAAATGTACGAGGATAGAAGCTCAGTTCCGGATGCTCTTTGATCTTATTGTACAGGTACATTACATGCATAATGTTCAGAAGCTGACGTTTGTACTCGTGCAGACGTTTTACCTGTACATCGAAAATGGATCTCGGATCCACTTCAATTCCATTATGCTCAAGGATGTATTTTGCCAGACGCTCTTTGTTCTTGTATTTAATATCCATGAACTCCTGCTGTGCCTTCGGGTCATCTACATATTTCTTCAGACCGGACATCAGTGACAGATCTGTAGCCCATGCTTTTGTACCAAGCTTTTCAGTTACCCAGGAAGCAAGCAGCGGATTACCGTGCATCAGGAAACGTCTCTGAGTGATACCATTGGTCTTGTTGTTGAATTTCTCAGGCATCATCTCATAGAAATCCTTCAGTTCACGTTTCTTCAGAATCTCTGTGTGCAGTCTTGCTACACCGTTGACAGAGTAACCAGCTACGATTGCAAGATTTGCCATTCTCACCTGACCATCTCTCAAGATACCCATTGTTCTCTTCTTATCTTCATTGCCAGGATACATCTCTTCTACCTGGATGATGAAGCGACGATCAATTTCCTGAATGATCTGATATACTCTCGGAAGCAGTCTTGAGAACAGGTCGATCGGCCATTTCTCCAGTGCTTCTGCCATAATTGTATGGTTGGTATATGCACATGCTTTCGTTGTGACATCCCATGCCTCCTGCCATTCCAGGTGGTAATCATCCAGCAGGATACGCATCAGCTCTGCAACTGCAACAGTCGGATGAGTATCATTCATCTGGAAGGTTGCCTTCTCATAAAGCTTACGGATGTCATCATGATTTCTCATGTATTTGTCTACTGCTGCCTGAAGACTTGCAGATACGAAGAAATACTGCTGTTTCAGACGAAGCTCTTTACCCGCATAGTGATTATCATTTGGATAAAGCACTTCTACGATCGTCTTAGCAAGGTTCTGCTGTTCTACCGCTTTGTGGTAATCTCCCTTGTCAAATGAATCCAGCTGGAAGTCCACGATCGGCTCTGCATCCCAGATACGCAGTGTATTAACCTGGTTATTATCATATCCGACGATCGGATAATCATACGGAACAGCCAGTACAGACTCATAATTCTCCTGTTTGAACAGAGTCTTTCCTGTCTCATCATCATATTCTACGCGGATATTGCCACCGAAACGAATCTCTTTGGCATATTCCGGTCTGCGAAGTTCAAACGGATTACCATATTTCAGCCAGTTATCCGGCTTCTCTACCTGATATCCATTCTCAATCTTCTGCTTGAACATACCATAACGGTAACGGATACCACATCCATATGCAGCATATCCAAGAGATGCCAGAGAATCCAGGAAACAGGCAGCCAGACGGCCGAGACCGCCGTTGCCCAGTGCCGGATCCGGTTCCTGGTCCTCTACAAAGTTCAGATCAATTCCCAGTTCATCCAGAGCTTCCTTTACATCCTCATAAGCTGTCATATTGATCAGGTTGTTACCCAGTGCACGACCCATCAGGAACTCCATGGACATGTAGTAGACAATCTTTGGATCATCCTTTGTGAGCTGTTTCTGTGTCGCAATCCAGTTCTCAACAATCATATCCTTTACTGCATAAGATACTGACTGATACTGCTCCTGCGGAGTTGCCTCGTCAAGTTCCTTACGGAACAGTCTTCTGCAGTTGTCCATTACATCCTTTTTAAATTCTGTCTTACTAATTTTTAAACTCATATATTCCCAGTCCTTTTACATTTTTGCTACGCCAAGCGTTACATTTTCTCCGTTGATCTTCCACTCTTTGACATATCCGGCCGGCTCAGCTTTCTGTACGCTTACTGCCAGTGTCTCAGTTCCGATCATATCTGCATTGTCTGCAAATACCTTCTCAGCTTTCTCTGTACCTGTATAAGTTACTGTGATCTTATCCATTACCTCGAAATCTGCTTCTTTACGCATGGTCTGAATCTTACTGATGATTTCTCTTACGAATCCTTCTTCCAGAAGTTCCGGTGTCAGGTTGGTATCCAGTACTACGGTAATTCCGTTATCATTTTCAGATACATATCCTTCCATCTGAGCAGTCTCAATCAGCAGATCTTCACGGAAGAGAGTAATCTCCTGTCCATTTACATCCAGTTTCAGAGCATCTGTCGCATTCAGCTCATCCATTGCTGCGTTGCCATCCAGAGAAGACAGCACCGCTTTAATACCGCCAAGCATCTTACCGTATTTCGGTCCGACTGTCTTAAGCTGTGGTTTGAATGAATAAGAAGTGAAGCTTCTTACATCCTGTGTAAATGTTACAGCTTTTACATTCAGCTCGTCTTTTACAATATCCTGATAGAATTCCGGCAATACCTTATCCGCCTTTACAAACATCTGACCGATTGGCTGACGGTTCTTGATATTAGCTGTATTACGGCATGCACGACCCATTACTACCAGCTTCAGGACTTCGTCCATATTATTTTCCAGTTCTGTATCGATATGATTCTCGTGTACAGTCGGGAAGTCACACAGGTGAATACTTTCCGGAGCTGAAGCATCAATACTTCTAACCAGATTCTGGTAAATCTCTTCTGTCATAAATGGAATCATCGGAGCTGCTGCTTTGCTGCATTCTACCAGTGCAGTATACAGAGTCATATAAGCATTGATCTTATCCTGCTCCATTCCTTTTGCCCAGAAACGCTCACGGCTTCTTCTTACATACCAGTTACTCATATCATCCACGAAATCCTGCAGTGCTCTTGCAGCTTCCGGGATACGGTAATTGCCGAGGTCATAATCTACCTCTTTAATCATACTATTCAACTTGGACAGCAGCCATTTATCCATAACGGATAATTTCTCATAATCCAGTGTATATTTCGTAGCATCAAATTCATCGATGTTCGCATACAGTACAAAGAATGCATAAGTATTCCACAGAGTACCCATGAATTTTCTCTGTCCTTCTACTACAGCCTTGCCATGGAAACGGTTCGGCAGCCATGGTGCACTATTGACATAGAAATACCAGCGGATCGCATCTGCGCCGTACTTCTCCAGTGCGTCAAACGGATCTACTGCATTACCCTTAGACTTACTCATCTTCTGACCGTTTTCATCCTGCACATGTCCCAGAACGATAACGTTCTCATATGGCGCTTTGTTGAAGATCAGTGTTGAAATTGCAAGCAGTGAGTAGAACCATCCACGAGTCTGGTCAACGGCTTCTGAAATAAACTGTGCCGGGAACTGCTGTTCAAACAGTTCTTTATTCTCAAATGGATAATGATGCTGTGCAAATGGCATAGAACCACTGTCAAACCAGCAATCGATTACTTCCGGTACACGGTGCATTGGCTTACCGCACTTCGGACACTTAATGGTCACTTCATCGATGTATGGACGGTGAAGTTCGATATTATCCGGACAGTTATCAGACATGCTCTTCAGCTCTTCGATACTTCCGATTGAATGCTGATGTCCGCATTCACATTCCCAGATATTCAGCGGAGTACCCCAGTAACGGTTACGGCTGATACCCCAGTCCTGTACATTTTCAAGCCAGTCTCCGAAACGTCCTTTACCGATGCTTTCCGGAATCCAGTTGATCGTGTTATTATTAGCGATCAGTTCATCCTTCACGTCTGTCATCTTGATAAACCATGACTCTCTTGCGTAGTAGATCAGCGGAGTATCACATCTCCAGCAGTGTGGGTAGCTATGCTCGAACTTCGGTGCATCAAAGAGCAGTCCTCTTCCGTCCAGATCTTTCAGGACTTCCGGGTCAGCTTTCTTAACAAATAATCCGGCAAATGGAGTTGTCTCTCCCATATTACCTTTTTCATCTACTAACTGTACAAATGGGAAGTCATATTTACGTCCGACTTTTGCATCATCTTCACCAAATGCAGGTGCGATGTGTACAACACCGGTACCATCTGTCAGTGTTACATAGTCATCACATGTAACGAAGAAACATTTCTTGTTCTGCTTTGCTGCACAGTCTGCCGCACACTGATATAACGGCTCATATTCCTTGTATTCCAGATCTTTTCCTTTGTAAGTCTCCAGTACCTCGTATGCCGGCTTGCCATCTTCAGCGAGCTTGCCAAGTACAGTATCCAGAAGTGCAGATGCCATATAATAAGTATATCCGTCTACACATTTTACCTTAACGTATTCTTCTTCCGGATTCACACAAAGACCGATATTAGACGGTAATGTCCAAGGTGTAGTTGTCCATGCAAGGAAATACGCATCCTCATCTTTTACCTTAAAACGCACAATTGCTGAACGTTCTTTTACATCCTTGTATCCCTGTGCCACTTCCTGAGCTGAAAGCGGAGTTCCGCAACGAGGACAGTAAGGTACGATCTTGAATCCCTTATAAAGAAGTCCTTTATCCCAGATCTTCTTCAGAGCCCACCACTCAGACTCGATAAAGTTATTATCATAAGTAACATATGGATTATCCATATCTGCCCAGAAACCTACGGTGCTTGAGAAATCTTCCCACATTCCTTTGTATTTCCAGACACTCTCTTTACATTTGTTGATGAACGGCTCCAGACCATACTCTTCGATCTGATCCTTTCCATCCAACCCCAAGAGCTTTTCAACTTCCAGTTCAACCGGCAGTCCGTGCGTATCCCATCCTGCCTTACGTGGTACCATATATCCTTTCATAGTACGATATCTCGGAATCATATCTTTGATAACACGAGTCAGTACGTGACCGATATGCGGTTTACCATTAGCTGTCGGAGGACCATCATAGAATGTATAGGTCTCTCCCTCTTTACGATTTTCCATACTCTTTTCGAAAATCTGGTGTTCTTCCCAGAATTTCTCAGTCTCTTTTTCACGATCTACGAATTTGAGATCGGTAGACACTTTCTTGTACATAATCTTCCTCCTTAATAATAGTTTGAAGTGCGTTTTGTATGATCTGCAGTAACTATCCTGCAATAGAAAAAGCTCCCATCCTGAATAGGACGAAAGCTCTATAACCTCGTTTATAACCACCTAAACATACTTCTCTGATATGTCTGCCCTGTAACGGGAGCAATCCCGCCGCAATCTACCGGATCTGGCATCCATCTGTCATTCTTCTTTCGATCAACGGAACTCGGAAGTGATATTCAGATACAATCTATTCGCACCGGGCTCTCACCGCCCCCGATTCGCTTTGCCTTTCCAAAGTATCCTACTGTCTTCGTCAAAGTTTTTTACATACGCTGATATTATAGTAGAAAATCTCAACATTCGTCAAGGGGTTTTCTGTCTTTTCCTATGGTCTTTTTCTAAGCCTTTTCCTGCGTTTTCTTCTCTTACGTTTCCGGATGATTCCTGCTATAATCGAGCCAATACCCATTAGTATCACTACACCAACTGTGCAGATCAATACAATCCGTTTATAATCTATCGATTTTTTATCTGACTCTGAAAACGCAATCTCTTTTTGTTTATAGTCCTTCGCCACAGTTACTTCACAGCTGCCAACCGGATTATCCTTATAATAATAGGTAGCTGTTCCTTCTCTCTTGCTGCCTTCATGAATCTCAACTTTGCATTTCAGCTTATCAAAATCCACTTTTTCAGGAAGCACTACACACGCACCATGTTCCAGTGCGTCATATGTGTCTTTTTTCTCATTCTCTGCAATATCTACATTTCTGAAATTCTGAAATCCATACTCCAGAAGTGCTCTTGTGTCTGAATACGTATGTCCCCCATAGGTTCTCATTACCACACACACCAACCGTCTTTCACCGTTATCTGCCAATGTGATCAATGTATTTTCTGCCTCAGTTGTATATCCTGTCTTACCGGCAATTGCATATTCATAATAATCTTTATTATCTTTTATCAGCATATGATGCTTCTGCTGAAAGATATGTTCTTCAACCGTATCCGATGCCGGAATTGCATATTGTTCCGTCTGACAAATGGTAAAGAATTCCGGATAATCAAACAATGCTTTCCCAATCAGCGCCATGTCTCTGGCACAGGTATAATGATTTTCATCATATACTCCATTGGTGTTGGTAAAATTAGAATTCGTCCCTCCGAGATTCTTACATGTTGTATTCATCTGTCGGATGAACCAGTCATAATCCTGATCATGTTCTGCAGCAACAGTCTCCCCCACTGCACATGCTGCTTCATTCGCCGATGCCAGAAGTGTCGCATACAATGCCTGCTCCATGTTGATCTTATCTCCTGCCTTCAGCCCGATTGATGCATATCCTGCGCCAAGACATGACAGCGCATGATCCGAAATGGTCACTTCATCTTCCATATTACCATACTGAAATGCAAGTAAAGCAGTCAAAACTTTGGTAATACTTGCCGGATATTCTTTCTTATCTATATTCTTAGCATAGAGAATTGCTCCGCTGTCTGCATCCATTACAATTGCAGAATCTCCATAAGTGCCAGGACCTTCCGGCCAGTTCTTGATCTCATTGGTCTGTACCGGAAGCTCATAAGCTTCTTTCAGTGCTTTTTCTCTGGCTTCCTTCTCTTTTTCTGCTTTCTCTTCCTCCGTCATCTCACTCTCTGGCTTCTCCACATCTGTGTTATCATCACTCTGCGATGTTGCCTCAGATGCTCTGACCTGTTTCATACTGCCTGTGGTAAATGTTCCAAGCAGACTTACCGCTGATACTACTGCTATCAGCCTTATCCATTTTCTCATACGGTTCCTCCCCGCCTGTTTCTTCCCAATTATCCAATCATTATACCCGATATATGTCAAATACACAAGTTGAGCCAGTTTCCTCTTTTCTATATATCTATTTACATTTCAAATTTCCAATGCTACCATATTAAGAAGTTAAAAATGAAAGGAACTTATTTTCATGAATAGATATGATTTGATTGCTTTTGATATGGACGGAACCTTATTAGACTCCAATCATCAGATTACTCAGAATAGCCTCGATGCAATCGATGCTGCTGTAGATGCAGGAAAAACAGTAATTCTCTCTACCGGTCGTTCACTTTCCGAGTTAAAGGATTACCGCCAGACATTAAAAAATGTCCGCTACTTCATCTGCGAAAGTGGTGCTCTTCTGGTAGACACACTGGATGATTCAATTATTCACTCCGAACAGATTGCTCCAGCTGCCGTCCGCGAGATCATACGAATTGCATCACCGGAAAAAGCAATGATCTATATAGCAAGTAACGGTCAGAACCTGGCCACCAGAAGCTATGTAATGCGCATGGCAGACTTCTGTATCGGACAGTATCAGGATATATTTCTTCACACAGGAACTCTGCTGGATGATGTAGTTGCTTCTTACAATAAAGAAGAATTCCCAATTGAAAAGCTGAACCTTTTCTCTGCCACACCGGAACTGCGCGAATACTTTGTTCAGGCACTTTCACATCTGCCATTAGAAATGGCCCGCGCCGAGGACACCTCTCTGGAACTCTCTCCAAAGAATGTATCCAAAGGCTCAGGCCTCATAAAACTCTGTGAATGTCTGTCCATTCCGGTGGAACGCACCATTGCCGTCGGTGACTCCGATAACGATATCGAAATCCTTAAGACAGCCGGGCTGTCTGTAGCTATGGGAAATGCTCGTCCGCATATCAAAGAAATCAGCGATGTCATCGTTGCTGACAACAACCACGGTGGATGTGCAAAAGCTATTTATAAGTATCTGCTCAATGAATAATTATTCTTTCGTCCACATCCATGACCGAACGATACGCGTCACAAGAATTGGTATAGCCAGTGAAAATAATATATACACCGTGTAGGCCAGCCATGGAGCTATGCTTTCCAGGTCCATATTAAGGACCATAACCAAAATAAATGGCATTGCGCATAGAAGAAAATCTGCAAATAGCTTGGGTACATAAATCTTTTGATCCATGCTTACAGACTTTTCTCTTTCTCGTGAAAAATTATAATATACGGAATATAATTCACTAAATGCCAGTATAGCAAATAATATTACGGAACCTATCTCGTCTCCGAATATAGCACCCACTCCATACGCTATGCCTGCTAAGGTAGACCATATAACGCCAAACATGGTCATGATACGCTTATTTTTTAAGGCACTCAATGCATCATATAACTCCTGCGCTGATGCATATCGATCTTCCGGACGGCTCTCGCAAGCTTTCATTACAATTTCTTTTAGCTTTTCGCTTCCAATGGCAGGCGGCTGCAGTTTTTCATCTCTGCGTGGTAATGTCTGATTATTTAAAAGCCAATACATTACCATTCCCAGAGAATATATATCCGCTGTATGTCCATATTGTTCGCCCCGCAGCACTTCCGGCGCCTGGTATTCCATTCCTGTCTTCTGCTTCTCTGATGCTGTAATATCCGCATTTTTAAGTATACCAAAATCGCTCAGTTTATACTCTTCGTCCTTCGATACCAGAATGTTGGACGGCTTAATATTTCCATGAATAATATGTTCTTTTTCACACAATATCAATGCGTTGGATATATCTACTCCTAATTTAATGACATTCTCATCAAAATAATCTTTCTTTAAACGCTGCGGCAGCGAAGTCAAAAGTTCCATTCTGATAAAAACATCCCCTCCCACTCCATCTTCGTGAGGAACAACTGTGAGTTCATCATAACTGACAATATTTGACTGCCCTTGCATTTCTTCCATAACTCTGAATTGTTGCACGTAACACTCAACTTCACTTGCAGATCCAGATATAATTTTAAGTACTCCTTTTTCCAGCTTTTCAGATACATTTCTTTCAATCTCATACACTTTCGTATCTGCACTGCCACCGAGATATTTTATAATTTTCCAATCTGACCACGGTAGCTGAATTTTCTCATACTCTTCCATCGAATATTCTCTCTCCTTACCTGTACTATTCCCCATACTGTCTGCTAAGCCGCCTGATTTCTTCTCTCATCCGCTCTACTACATCTTCCGGCCCGATTATTTTCACGTCGTCACCAAGAGAAATAATCCAACTTAAAAACTGTGGACTTACATGTACATCGACACTGACCCTAAAATGATCTGCATCTGCCGGAATCATCATGACCTCTTTACCAAATCTGTCAATAATAACTCCCGCCATCCGGTTATTCACCAAAAGCTTCACCTGCTGTTCTTTCCCTCGGAACATGCCAAAGCTCTTTCTCGCATAATCTGCCATATCCAATTTCTTAAAATGATCTTTGCCTTCCCGATCTTCTTTCGACATCTGGATGCGGAGCATCTTATCTACACGATAATGTCTTATCTGTTCTGCATCCGAATCATATCCAATTAGATAATAATTTTCATCATCCCATGACAACCCCCACGGACTGATATGATAATACGCACCTCCGTGACGCAGCTCCATTTCTTTCTTCACATTCCACTGAAAATACTGAAACCGTATCTTTTTATTCTGCGAGATGGCATTGTGAATCGCATCTACCGTATAATAAATACTTTCATTCATCGTCTTGATCCTACCAGATACATACACCTGTCTCTGCAACTTCATCGCATCGTACTTGCTGACCAGCTTTTCCAACTTCTTGATCAGTGCATTCGATTTTCTCTCTGTAATAAATTTAGAAGACTGAATCGCATCTACCAGCAGCTTTAACTCCGGCAGTTCAAACGGATGATTCAGGACATGATACCGATATCTATTCCCAATCTGTGCCCCGTCTACCTCTATCCCAAGAGTCTCCAGATCTTTCAGATCTGCATAAAGACTTTTTCGGTCAGCCGGAATATCATATTCCTTCAACGCCGCTATAATCTCAGGCATCGTAAGATAATGCTCCTCATCCGTTCGCTCCAGCATAATCTGGGCAAGACGATATATCTTAAATTTCTGATTAGCTCCTCTGGACATATATACCCTCCGGTTCTTTCGCATCACATAATATCACGGGTTTTCATTTTCTCGACCTTTTTTGATGCATTGGCCATAGCCTTTACCACAGAACGGTCTTCCATCTTGATATCTGCTTCCTCAATATCATTAGCCAGATACTTTTTCACCAGTTCATTCAGTCTCTGATGCTCTTCCTCATGTTCGTTATAATCAAAGATTGTCTGCTGGGTACACTCATAATCCTGATCTACGATATAAGGAATATTCTCATCCTGATCCCAGCACTCCTGAATAGCAGCCACCAGGAATCCGATCAGATTCTTAATCGGCTTCTTCTGAATATTAACAATATCAATTGCCTTTCTTACCCTGTCACGGTCATTGCCGGCTGCCCGCACTACCGCGATCAGATCTTCCTCACGCAACGGATATGACGGAAATGCATTCTTAATATCCGATACCAGACGTACATCTACTGCATCAATCTCTTCCTCCGGAATCATCTGATCATTATATTCCGGCGGATTCTTCAGATAAATGTGGAACTTCACCGATGTAACTTTATTGCTTTTCCCACTTTTGACCGGTTCGAAATCAAACCCAATATCCGAATAGTCAGCATTATTAATTTCTTTCTGCGCAACCACCAGGATACGTCTCTTAAAATCATCCCACCGCTTCTGTGTCCGGTTCGCTGCCACTTCTTCTGCGATGATATTCCAATCCATATTCCTGCGCATTGCTTTCTGCACTTCGCTGTCATTTGGATCGATCGTACCCATTTCAAAGCGAAGCTCACCCAGAGAATATATTACCGATACAATCTTCTTCTTACTCTTCTGTAACACCCATCTCTGTGTAGATAAAAGTTCATACAGGCGTAATGAATATGCCGACTTGAATTTGCACAGGAAATAGACATTATTACGGGTAAATTTCTTCTGGATATTAATCACATCTGCTTCAATCTTACGGTTAAATGTCGTATACAATATACCGTCCGAATAATAACAGTCGGTCACGATATTCAATCCAATAATTTTTTCTGCCGCATCATCGTACTTAATGATCTTAAAATTCAATATTGGTTCCACCGCTGCCGACACTGCCGTATAAATACTGTGTCCGGACAGATCCATCGCATTCCGAAGGTCTGCCACTCGCACCGCGCTGGATATCTCCCCATTTGGTTGCTTCGCAATAGACGCCAGTGAGAAGTTCAACAGTTTCTGTACAAATAACGATGCATTGAACTTCGCATGGATCAGATCATTCGATTTTGTCAGCATCAGTGCCTGTTGCTCTCTCTCAATCTCATCAATATTGATGATGAGCTGGTTATCCCTCTTTTCAATTGCTTTTCGTCCCATAACTCCTCCAAACCCTTAATTAATCTTTTGAATTGCTCCCCATACAATAGCTACCGCACTTTTTGGGTATCCCCCTCTTTAAAAATGGCTACCGCACTTTTTGGGTATCCTTGCCTTTAAAAATGGCTACCGCACTTTTTGGGTATCTTTGCCTTTAAAAATGGCTACCGCACTTTTTGGGTATCCTTGCCTTTAAAAATGGTTACCGCGCTTTTTGGGTATCCTTACTTTAAAAAACGGCTACCGCTTCTCTGGTATCCTCATTAATCTATCTATATACTGTTTTGAATTCTACACTATCCGACCATTTCTGTCAATCCTGCCGCACTTTTTGGGAATAGCTACCGCACAATTTGGGAATAACTGTAACTGACATGTCCAAAAAAAGCGGTAACCAACTTTCTCTACTATTGGTTACCGCGCTTTTTGGGTAATTCTATATTATTATTAATTGATTCAACCTGTTAAGTTCCAACTACTACCCATAAACTGCGGCTTCCTTTCCCAATTTTCGTTGTAGCCATGTCCGAAAACTGCGGTTACCATCTCCATAAACTGCGGCAGCCCTTCCCATAAACTGCGGTCGCCGTTCCCGAATTCTGCGGTAGTTGTCCCCTGCAAGCCTTGATTTATCAGGGTTTGTGTGCTCTCTAAATATATTAAACATGTTGTTGTCATACTATATTATATTATATTATATATAGTCCATAATATCCTGAAAAGTCACAAGTGACACATTGCCAAGATTTTCCGCTTCTTCCTGACAGCCTTTTGTAAATCCATTTTTCGCAAACAGATATAACCGAGTATTATTGTAATGGAATATCTGACTCCTCTTAACCAATATTTCCAAAACTCCCAGATCTACTTTTTCATTTGTCCATTTGCATTCCCCAAATAGTGCGGTATTCCTATCCTGAACTGCCATGATATCAATCTCTGTCTGACTTCTGGATACAGGGTCATTGCCCCACCATCTGCCTAATTCTGCAAATTCTACAGGTGATTCCCCATTGATCATCAGATTCCACAGATATTGTCCGCATATATCTTCAAATACACTTCCCATATAATCTGAAAGCTGTGGCTCAATTCTCCTATATGCAAGGTCAACTGCTCCGCGCATAATAATGGATGTATTCGCCGGAATAAATCGATACCAGAAACGGAACATATTATCCGCAATTCTATAAATAGATTTCCGTGACGATTTCTCGCCATATGGAATCTCTTTTTTTATAATCCCCAGCGAAATCAAATTTTTCAGATAATTTGAGCACACGCTGGTATTCTCACCAATCTTAGCTGAAATTTCTGACATTCTGGATGCGCCTGTTGCGATACTCGTAATAATCGCATTATAAATTGCCGTATCTCGCACTTCCTGTTTTAAAAGATTCTCTGTCTCTTCAAACAGAAATGATGACGTATTCAAAAATGTATTCCTAATATTCTCTCCAATGCTCAACTTATCATCCATTTGAAGCAGATACTGTGGTGTGCCTCCCACTATTCCGTAGATTATCGCCTTATCCTCGTCCGAAAAATTATTAAAACAACGGCAGGTCTCCGCAAAATCAAATGGTAATATCTTCATTTGCGCAGTCCGTCTTCCATACAATGGTGCTTTATATGCCAGCACATGATCCTCAATATATGACATTGACGATCCACAAATAATTAACATTAATTTCGAATTATCCTTATATTTATCAATCAGCATCTGCAGAGTGGATGCCAGACCCTTTGATACTCTCGCCACATAAGGATATTCATCAACAGCAATTATTATCCTCTCTTTCTGAGCCAACTGAAATACATATTCCAGAGCTGTCTGAAAAGAGTCAAATACCAGTCCACTTTGAACTCCTTCCGCGTATTCGAAAATACTTTTACTAAAGTTCTCAAGATTCTGCTTCTCGTTGCTCTCGACTCCCATAAAGTAAATAGCTTTTTTATCTTGAATAAAATGACTGATTAATGCCGTCTTCCCTACTCGACGCCTTCCGTAAATGACAGCAAATTCAAACTTATCCGAATGATACATTTTATCAAGATCTCTTAATTCTTTCTCTCTTCCAACAAACATTTCTTTCCTCCATTCAAATTTGCTCAATCATAATTTAGTTATTTATACTTTAGTTATTTATGATTAACTAAATTTAGTTTAACAATATTATAACTAATTGTCAATCTATTTACACATCAAAAGAGGGACTACTTTCGCAATCCCTGTCCTGACTAATTCTTTATCTGTCTGGTACTAATATCTCTCCAGCTCCCGCATTACATTTTCGACTTTCCAGATAGCATCTCTTACCTGACCCCTTGCTTTATTGATCCTGTCCTGCACCATCCAGTCCACAAAGAAATTATCAAAGAACCAGTCTGCAAATGAGAGAAAATCGCCTGTCTCAATATCCAGATTAATCACCATGCTCACATCATTTAATTCTTTACTGAATGACCGAAGATCGTATTTTGCCTGCTCCATATTCTGCTTTGCACGATCCATCTTAGAGCTTTTAATCAGACTTGTGATTGTTCCACCGCCAAACATATCCCACAAGCCCCAGTTCCGTGCGCTGTCCAGATTGGCTTGTGCTTCTCTCAGACTATGTAATGCGCGGTTACCAGCTTCCATTGCTTCCCTTTTTTCTTTTTCAAAATCGTATGCCATAAGTTATGCCTCCATTAACACAATTACTTTTTCCTGCATTCATCTACTTAAATTCCACCACAACTTCTCTGCCATCAGCCACATTTTCAAATAAACCACGAACTATATTCACTGCATTGGCATCTGCGGCATCCAGAAGACCGTACTCTGAAGAATTTGCCTGCTTCTTTGCTCTGCTTTCTGCCTCGCTGACTACCTCCAGCAGATCATCCTGATTCACATTTAAGATTGCAAAACCTGTATCATATATTTTAATATCATCAGACTTGATCTTAATTGAATCTTCATCAATAGTGCAGTGTGGAATCGTTACCGTTATTTTGTTATCTGTTTCCTTGATTTCCGCTTTATTTACATCGAATCCGGCTGTAACCGTTGTCTGGTATCTTACCAGAAAATTATTCTTTGTAAGAATCGGAACCTTGCCTTTGGAACATTCAAATACATCCGTGATTACAAGTTTTTGTGTTGTAAGATCCGATGATTTTTCCAATACTGTTTCCAAGGGCGTTGTATCTTTTGCTTTTGAATTCCTATAATAACTTACTCCGCTGAATATTCCGATTCCGACTAATATAATCAGTACAATAATCACGATTCTTTTTATCTTTTTCTTCATTTTCTTTACCTCTTTCACCCTTATACATTAGTACTTTTATTAATTTCCTGATGCTACCAATGCTACAATTCCAACAACAATCAATATCGGAAATGCAATTGACATCAGACCACCGATTACCATTCCTATCAGGATCAATGGAAGAAATACAACTGTTAATAATAATTTCGATATTCCCCAGGCTGCTTTAACCCCGAAGATAAATAACTTTCCAAACACCCATATCATACATATGGTAAATAATAATGACAACATTTTCTTCTCCTTCTGCCGTTTTACGGCGCTTTATTAATTAGTTTCTTTCCGGGTCTTTCTCTGACCTGAATTCTGATTTATTTTTCACTCCGAGTCTGTCGCTGAATTCGGGATTTTTCTCTATTTTTTCTATTACCCTTATCAGCTGTAATCTCTTTGCTGTATCCAAGTCGTTCACCCCACTTCGCTTGTTCTTGCTGTTTTGGTATGATTCTATTATAATCAATAAAGAATAATAATCTACTTCTGAAACGAGGAAATATGCTCTTGTATTTCTCCAATTCAGAGAGATATGAGGTATCATAATGGGGAAACAATCAACTCGCAAAAATAAAACGATATATCAAATCTGCCGGGAAGCTCAGGGTCTTACCCGAGAAAAGGCAGCTGAACTGATGGACGGCATCTCTGATTCAAAGATTGAAAAGATAGAATATGAACTGCAGGAACCAACGCCATATGACATTGTCCAAATGGCGGACTGTTATAAAAGACCGGATCTTTGTAACTACTACTGTTCCCACAAATGCACTATTGGTGAGCGCTACGTCCCAGAAGTAGAGGTATCGGAGCTCTCCAGCATTATCCTGGAGACAATTGCCAGTCTCAATGAGATCAATCCCCTTACCGGGCGCCTCATTCAAATTGCGCGTGACGGCAAGATTACCGATGATGAAATTAAAGATTTTGCATTTATCAGTCAGAAACTGGATGAAGTATCTCTGGCGATAGATTCCCTGAATCTCTGGGTAGACAAAACCGCCAGTGAGAATGGATTAAATATTGAATTGCTGAATGAAACAAAAGAAGCACTCAAAAAGAATAGCAGATAAAACGAGGTAAACCAAGTGAAGAAAAAAACACTTGTGCCTTTTGTCATTTTTTTACTGGGCATATGCCTTGTTAGTTCAATTGTATACATAACAGACACCCATGAAAACGAGCAGAGACACATAACAGCACAATTAAACGCAACCACCTATGGAGAACGCATAAAGACTGAAATTACAGATGGAATTAAGATCACGGAGGCCTTGAAACAGATTCTGATCAGTGAAAATGGCGAAATTTGTCAGTTTGAAACGATTGCTGAAAATCTTATATCTGATTCTATTGAAAGCGTTCAGCTTGCCCCGAACGGTGTCGTAACAGATATTTATCCGGCTGAAGGAAATGAGGCCGGTAAGATTGATCTGATCAATGATAAGGACCGAGGAGAAATCTCCTGTTACGCAAGAGACAACCATACAATCATTACGCAGGGACCCTTCGAATTAAAACAAGGCGGCTATGGAATTGCGGTACGCAATCCAGTCTACCTGAAAGATAAAAACGGGCAAGAGTATTTCTGGGGATTTACTATCGTTATCCTGCGTGTTCCGGACATTTTTTCAGACTCGATCCATGCACTTTCAGATTTTGGATATGAATATAGCATTTTAAAAACAGATACTCCCTGGAGTTACATTTATAAAGTGGTTTATCAGTCAGATGAGCAAATAAACCATCCTGTTTCTTATACTTTTACAATAGGAAACGAGAACTGGAAAATTGAGGTAACACCTAAAAGTGGATGGAGAAATAACACATTAATAATCATCATCAGCGGAATATTTCTTACAATAATCCTTCTTCTGACAGTTCTTACCAGAGTATGGTTAGTAGCTAAAGAACATAGGAACAAATATCAAATACTGGCACATACAGATTCTCTTACAGGTATTTATAACCGCTATGGATTTGATGAGTTAGCAGAAAAGATAATTTCTAAAAATCCGCAAACACATTTTGTAGCTGCGCTCCTTGATATCGATGATTTTAAGTTCATCAATGATATATACGGACATGGTTACGGAGACCGAGCATTAAAGAGTCTTGCAGACAGCATGAAAGCTTTTTTCCCGTCCGATGCATTACTGGGAAGAAACGGTGGTGATGAATTCAGTATTCTTTTACCAAATTGTACCTTTGAAGAAGCGGATGTACAGCTACAGCAATTCACCAAACTTCCCAAAACATTCTCATGTCATGGTGAGAAACATGCATTTTATATTTCTCTCGGATATGCAGAATATCCAACATTTGCATCTGACCGTTCACAGCTCCTGCGATGTGCAGATGCGGCGCTTTATGAAATAAAGCTTCATGGAAAAAATGGATGTATGGCCTACAGAGAAGGTCTTCAGTCAGGTGTCCGCAAGCAGCTGGGATTCGCATTCAAGGATATTTCTGAACATCTTCCAGGTGCATTTATCATATACAGAGCTGACAAAGAAGAGGATGAATTATTTTATGCAAACGATGAATTCCTTCATATGTCTGGATATAAAGATATAGATGAATTGTTCAGACTTACAAAGAAAAGGTTTCGCAACCTGATACGTGAAGATGAGCAACAACAGATTGAATCAAGCATCTGGGAACAGATTGACAGTGGCAATGAAAATGATTATATTCATTTTCATCTTCGAAAGGCTGACGGAACTTACCTTTCTGTGCTTGATCATGGAAGAATTGTAGAAAGCCAGCAATACGGAAAGGTATTTTATGTATTGTTCATGGATTGGAAAGATATGCATATTCGTTACAGTGATAAATTCTCTGGCTAATACATCAATCTCTTTTATTATGCCCATGGTTTTTGGCATAATAAAAGAGCATATTAACATCTTAAAGCATCAGATCAATTATCGGTTTTCTAACCAGCTTTACGGCAGGATCTCAAGCCAGTATCCATCCGGATCTACAATGAAATAGATTCCCATTGCTTCATTTTCAAAACAGATACATCCCATCTCTTCGTGCTTTTTGTGCGCCGCCTCATAATCCTCTGCCCGGAATGCCAGATGGAATTCACACTCACCCAGATCATATGGCTGTGGGTGATCTTTAAGCCAGGTAAGTTCCAACTCAAAATCACTTACATCGTTGCTCAGATACACAATGATAAAATCATCAGTAGTCTTTCTTCTTACTTCGTGCAGATCAAGGGCCTCGTTGTAAAATTTAATGGATCGGTCCAGGTCTGATACATTGTAGTTTTCATGAATCATTTTAAATTTCATAATTCTTCTCCTTTTGTACATTCTGTGTTTTTAATGTGTGACTTATTTTCAATTGTATCATAAATATAATTTATTTTCTTTCCTGCCTGAACAAATCTTCTTCATGTTCCGTCCGGCTATAAAGCTGATAAATTTACTATAGTTCCTTGCCTTCTTTGGACAGACTGCCACGCAGTGCATGCAGGAAATACACTTATCATTATCTGTAATCTTCGGATCATCCAATGAAATAGCGCCTGTTGGGCATTCTTTTGCACACAAACCGCAAGAAGTACACTTTT